>ENA-ORXT01000202-ORXT01000202.1-marine-metagenome-genome-assembly--contig:-NODE-202-length-98682-cov-4.821530_pt1 | contig 98682 bp, 70 predicted proteins | sample MGYA00237868_ERZ511482 | MGnify/ENA metagenome assembly ERZ511482 | reverse complement strand
CGCGAGCGCCATTTTTTAAACGGATAACTTATTGTTCCGCGACCCCTTGGTCTACAGTGTACTGGCAGGCTGTCAGGGGCTATTCCTCGTCGTAGCCATACTTTTTGTCCAGCTTGTTCATGAGGCGGACGTACACGAAAATAAGGACCACGAAGACATAAATCGACCCCTGCTGGGCAAACCAAAAACCCAGCTTGAAACCACCGAGGCGGAAATTATCGAGCGGCCCTTTAAAAAGGATGCCCGCGCCATAGGAGACGAGAAACCAAATAGTGAGCAGAATGGTAAGGTAACGGAGATTCTCCCTCCAATACGCCGCGGCGTTCGCTTTGGGATCAGGATGCATAAGCAGTTCATTTGATTCGTGATGGCGGATAGATCATAGCCAGTCGTTTCGTACGGTGAGCGCTGTCGGCGTCCGTTAAATATAGCACATCACCCGGAACCGGGCATAACGAACGGGCAATCCCCTCCGTTTACCGCCCCCCCTTTCGGCGCATCAGCGACGCGGGGCCGGGCAACGTCACCGCCCCGATGCACGGCAACCATTCAGGCATGAAATGCGGACGAATCCCTGATGATTCTCCTTCAACCAGGCCGCGGACCGGTAGATTCCCACGTCGTCGAGCTCCCCGCCCGCTCCGGCCCGGAAAACTTTAAGATGCCTTAACCGGATACGCACCAAACCGCTCGAAATGGCAGGTATAGCCGTTAGGATTCTTCTCCAGGTAGTCCTGGTGATGACTCTCCGCGACCCAGGCCCGGGTGAAGGGTTCCAGCGTGGTCACCACTTTGTCTGGCCACCGACCTGAAGCGTTAACGATCTCGATAAACCGCTCCGCCGCCTGCCGCTCTTCCTCGTTCTGAAAAAAGATCGCGGAGCGGTAACTCGACCCCCGGTCGTTGCCCTGGCGATCCACCGTAGTCGGGTCGTGAATGCGGAAGAAGTAGTCCAGGACTCCCTCGTAAGAAACCACGTCAGCATCATACGTCAGTTCGATGCCTTCCGCGTGGCCGGGGTGGTTCTGGTAGGTCGGGTTGTCGTTGAGGCCGCCGAGGTAGATCACTTCGGTATCCACGATGCCCGGGCGTTTCCGGAAGAGATCTTCCATGCCCCAGAAACAGCCACCGGCTACGTATGCTTTTTTTATGCTACTCATTTTATGATGCTTTAATTTACCTTAGAAGATATTTTCCTGGAAGATGGTTTCAAATCTATCCGTAACTTCATCGAAGTTACCTAAGAAATTCTTGCTTCGGCGGGGTAACACAGCTCTTTTTGTCAGGGGGGAGCGTCAATTTATTCTTTCGCACCCCATAAGTACCCGTATGGTTAGCGGGCGCGGACGCAGGTGCAATGGAAGTTAAAGATCGTTCTTGCGTGCCCTGTAAAGGAAGGATCATTGCTATATTCATCCGCTCAAACAACCATCCTCATGCGCTACCTCTCCCCGCTTTTGCTCCTCCTCCTCTGCACCTGCGTCCGCGCCCAGAAAGTCGTATCCCCCGCCAGTCAGGGTTTTGACGCCGCGCGCCTCGCCCGCGTCGATACTTTCCTGCGAGAGCTGGTGGATGACGGCGTCATCCCCAACGCCCAAACGCTGATCATGCGCCGCGGGCAACTGGTACACCGGAGCAGCTACGGCTTCGCCGACCTGGAGCAAAAAATACCCGCCCGACCGGATGATATCTACCGCATCGCCAGCCAGACGAAGGCCCTCGTCACCACCTGCCTGATGATGGAATACGAGCGGGGGAAATTTCTGCTCGAAGACCCGGTCAGCAAATACCTGCCCGCTTACGCCGATATGCGCGTAATGGTCAGCCCCGCCAAAGACGGCCGACCGATGGTCACCGAGCCGGCGAAAAGCCAGATTACTATCCGCCAGTTGCTGAGCCATTCCGCCGGCATCCCGTACGGTTACGATGGGGAAACCGACGCGATGCGCGTACCCTATTTCGCCAGCCTCGAAGCCGATAAGCTGGCCGACGTCTCCCGCAGAATCGCCAAACGACCGCTTCTGCACCACCCCGGCGAGGGGTTTACCTACGGCCTCGGCATCGACGTGGCCGGTCGCCTGCTGGAGGTGCTCAGCGGCGAATCGCTCAAGGATTACCTGACCAAACACCTCTGGCGCCCGCTGGGCATGACGGACAGCTACTTCTACCTGCCGCCCGGCAAGCATGACCGTCTGGTCACCCTCTACTCCAGACTAACCACCGACGCGCCGCTTACGGTACACACCAACGAAACCTATAGGGATTTCGCGCTGCGCGGTGCCCGGACCTACTATTCCGGCGGCGCGGGCTCGGTGGGTACGATCGACGATTACGCGCGCTTCTGCCAGATGCTGCTGCAGGGCGGCACGTACAACGGTCGCCGCTACCTCTCCCCCAAAACCATCGACCTGATGCTGACCAACCAGATCGGCGACGCGGAGGTGTGGGACCGCAAAGACAAGTTCGGTCTCGGCTTTCAGCTCATCACCGAAGGCTCGCGTTACGGTGATCAGGCCAGGGCGGGAGCATTTACCTGGGGCGGTCTTTACTGTTCGGAATACACCATCGACCCGGCGGAAGAACTGGTAATGCTGGTATACACCAATGTGCAACCGATACCGCGGTACGGGGAGGTGTTGCGGAAGTTCCGAATTTTGGTGTATTCGGCGTTGGTGGAGTAGCGCCACCATTGGAGCGCAAATTTTTAATTGCCCATTTTAAACTCAAGAGCTCGCCGTCGGAGACGGCGTCGCGCCAACCTCAGGACCATCAAAACAGCCCGAATCGCCGCACCTTTTCCCGATACGCCCCGTACCCCACATACCGTTCCCCTAGCAAAGCTTCCTCGTAAGAAGACTTGAAGTAGAACAACACCAGCAGCACCAGCCCGATCAGCAACCGGTAGCCGGAGCTCGTGTACAGCCCGAAACCAAAGGCCGCCAGCAGCAACACCGCGTAGATCGGGTGCCGGGCGTAGGCGAACATGCCCGTAGTAACCAGTTCGCCGTCGCGGACGGGCGTGGGGAAGGGGGAAAGGTTCTTGCTGAGTTGCAGAAGGGCGAGCACGCCCGCGATCATCGCGAAAATGGTGGCGGCCAGGCCGGCGTAGCGAACGGGATCCGGCGCGGAGAATGCCAGGGCGGGCCGGCGCAGGGCGTAAGCGGCGAAAAGCAAGAACTGCGCGCCGACAAAAAGGTAATCCTTGAGGGTGGTACCACCGGTCATGACGGCCGGTCAAGTTTGGCGACCTCGGCCATGCCGGCCGCGATGAAGGCGTCGAGAGAGAGGTCACTGTTATCGAGCACGACGGCATCTTTGGCCTGGCGGAGGGGGCTGTCGGCACGGGTGCTGTCGATGCGGTCGCGCTCGGCGAGGTTAGCGGCCACTTCGGCGCGGGTGGCGGTGAGGCCTTTCTTTTGCATTTCAGCCAGGCGACGGTCGGTCCGCACGTCGGTCCCGGCGGTCACGAAGAGTTTGAGGTCGGCGTCGGGGAAGACGACGGTACCGATGTCGCGGCCGTCCATCACGATGCCTCCCTTTTTTCCCATTTCCTGCTGTTGCGGCACGACCCAGCGGCGGACGGCACTGACGGCGGCAACGGGCGAGACGTGGCCGTTGACGTCAGTACTCCGGATGGCGGCCTCGACGTCTTCGCCGTTGAGTAGCGCATTATTCGTCCCGGGGGTGAAATCAACGTCCAAACCTTCCAGGGCACCCGCGACCGCGCCCGCATTTTCCAGGTCGACGTCGTTGCGCAAAAAGTGGAGCGTCACCATGCGGTACATCGCCCCGGTGTCGATGAAGCGGTAGCCCAGGCGGCGGGCCATCTCTTTGGCGAGGGTGGATTTACCGCAGGCACTGAAACCGTCGATGGCGATGATGTAGGACATAGTTGGTCTGTTGGTCTGTTGGTCTATTGGTCTATTGGTCTATTGGTCTATTGGTAAACTAACAACCAAAAAGCCGGTGATGCATCATCACCGGCTTTTCTTCAGTTTTTAGACGGCCGGGGCCGTTTTTAATATTCATCTTCGTTGAAGAGGAAGTCATCTTTGCGGGGATAATCCGGCCAGACGTCATCGATGATTTCGTAGGTTTCGCCTTCGTCCTCCATCGCCTGGAGGTTTTCGATCACTTCCAGGGGCGATCCGGAGCGGACGGCATAGTCGATCAGTTCATCCCGCGTGGCGGGCCAGGGGGCGTCTTCCAGGTGGGAAGCAAGTTCAAGAGTCCAGTACATACTAACGCTTTGGTTTTATTTCTAATAAGATTAAGCCGTAAGCGAGCAATTTGTTTGTTCGCCGGCGGGCCGCAAAAGTAACATTTGAACGCAAACCGGCGCGGGGAAGTCACGAATTGCCAAAAAGGCACTGTAAATCAGCTACTTATAAGTGCCGATGATCTGGAAACTTTTGTTCTCGTAACCGGGCGGAATCTCTCCGATACGGCTGGAGTTCTTCGGGCCGGTGGGGTCACAGAAGACGTAACGTTGCCCTTCGTACTCAAAGAAGTCGCCCTTGATGGTGTTGCTGCCGACGGCGATGGTCAGGTGATCGTCGTAGGCCACGACGGCCATGGGCAGGTTGAGCAGATCGCGGACGAGGGCGAAAAAGAGGGCGGAGCGGTCTTCGCAATCGGAGAAGCTGTAGCCGAAGAGCTCTTCGGGCACCATCGGTTTCGAGTGGCCGAAGTACTCATTGTCCTCTTTGTAGTTGAAGGCCGAGCGGGTAAAGCTGACGATGAATTCGATGCGTTGTTCGGCGTCCAGCGGTTCGAGGTAGCGGCGCAGCTGGGGCAGCAGGCTTTTGCGCAGGGTGGGCGACAGCGGTGTTTCGAGGTAGCAGTACTCGTGGATGAAGGGGTAATCGGCCATGATGTCGACCATGGTGCGGTCGAAAGTTACGTCGATGTTTTGCGCAACGCCGTGGTATTTGAAGGCCATCTTTTTTTCCGTTGCCTGCACGTTAAGGGCGGGCCAGTTGTGCAGCTGGAAGCCGAAGGAACGGCCGCGGGGGTTGGGCCGCTCGTCGAAAATATAGAGCCGCCGGCGTCCGCCGCATTCGCCCTCCAGGCAGCTGAGGTTGGCGTAGGGGCGCCCTCCGGTGTCGATGATGGGCACCTCGAACAGGTCTTCGGTGGTGTAGACGTTAACGAAAATGCGGTTGCCGCGGAAAGTGAGCCGGGCGTCGAACCCCGCATCGGCCAGCAGGCCGAAGAGGGTAATCTCCTGGGCGTTCTTGTCCACGTCGCCGTAGACCACCTGCACGCTGGTGCGGGCAAGCTTGTAAAACAGGAAATCGTTGAGCTGGTACTGCTGCTTGGCGCGCAGCAGGCTGTTGAGCAGCACGCGTTTGGGCCGGGCGTTGAGCTGTTGATAAGCCTTGCGGATTCCGGCGTTGGTCAGCGGGCCGGGGTCGGTGATGACCATGGCGGGATCATACTCGATGTGGACGGGCTGAGAATAGAAGGGCAGCTCGAACCGGTGATAATTGGCCGGGGCACCCAGGCGCGGGTCGGTGGTACCGGCGAACAGCAACAGGATCGCCGCCGAGCAAGCGAAGTAATTAAATAATGTTTTCATTCGTCAACTGAGGTGAAAGTTCTGAAAAAGGGAAGGGGCAAGCGGCTGGGTTGACGTTCGTCTGGTAGTAATGTGTGGTCAATATACGCGCGGTACCGATAAAAAGTATACCCCATGTCCCAACTTTAGCAGTTTATTTATACCCGGCGGCGAAAGATGACAGAATCTTGTTTGGCGAAACTCGCAATTCACGGCCGCCGGGATCAGCGTTCGTTGGATCGTGTCCGCCATTGTGCGTCAACGCCTTTTTCCCCTTCCATTGCACCCGCGCCCGCGCCCTATAGTATCTTTGCGGCCTAATTCACCCTTCCGAAAATAAGACCATCGGATAAATCGTTAAAAAAGCCTTAATGGACACCACGCCCCACCGTTTCGGGCGATCTATCTACGCGCGGCCGGTCATCATCCCCTGATCGGTGGCCGCTATTTTAGGAATTATTAAAAGCAACCATGCAACGAATCTTACGTACCTCACTGAGCATCCTGGCCCTTTGCTGCCTTTCCCTGTCTCTCAGCGCGCAAAACTTCTGTCAGGAAGATGAAAACGGCGACGCCGTAAATATAGGCTCGGGCACGCCCTGCACGAATACGGTAGTCAGTGCCGTCCCCTTTCTGCGCATCAACCCCGATGCCCGCGGCGGTGCGATGGGCGACGCCGGCGTAGCCCTGAGCGGTGACGCCAACGCCATTCACTATAACGCCAGCCGGCTGGCCTTCGCCGAAGAAGAGCTCGCGCTCGGTGCCACCTACACGCCCTGGCTGCAGGCTTTGGGCCTCAACGACGTCTACCTCGCGTACCTCGGTGGCTACAAAAAGCTCGACGAGTTTCAGGCCGTCGGTGCTTCCCTGCGCTATTTCAGCCTCGGCGACATTCAGTATACCGACGTGAACGGGATGCCGACGCAAACCGGTATGCCTAACGAATTTGCCCTGAGCGCGGCCTACACCCGTAAACTGAGCGATCGTTTCGCGGCCAGCCTCACGGGCAAATACATCCGCTCCGACCTCGCCAGCGGCCAGGAGGTGGGCGGCGTCGTACTCGAAGCCGGCCAGGCCTTCGCGGCCGACCTCGGCTTCACCTACCGCAACGACAACGTACGGACCAGCGGCGGCAAACGGAACAAATTCGCCGTCGGCGCGGCGATCACGAACATCGGTTCCAAGATCACTTACACTAAAGATACGGTACGCGACTTTTTGCCGGCCAACCTGGCCGTCGGTACCGCTTATACCTTCCAGCTCGATGATTACAACGAGCTGACCATCACCGGCGAGTTCAACAAACTGCTCGTCCCAACCCCCTGCGACGGTATCGATCTGGATTGCGACCAGGACCAGATCAATGATCAATCGCCCATCGCCGGTATTTTCAGTAGCTTTAGTGACGGCCGTGACTTCAGCGAAGAGTTCAGCGAGTTCACCTGGAGCGTCGGTGCGGAATACTGGTACGACAAGCAATTCGCCGTGCGCGCCGGTTACTTCTACGAAGCGCCGACAAAAGGCGCGCGCCAATACCTGACCGCCGGCCTGGGCCTGAAGTACAACATCTTCGGCCTCAATTTCAGCTACCTGGTACCCACCAGCAGCCAGCGTAACCCGCTGGACAATACGCTGCGTTTCAGCCTCCTCTTCGACTTCGGCGCGGAGCGCGAAGCACGTTAAATTATGAGCCCAACGCACTTTTTTTGCCCCTTAACACAATTTTAAGGAAGCGAAACCTTTATATTGCGGTAACAAAGCCGGTTGCATCCGGTTACTACAAGATTTTTTATAACTGGGGTTTAGTTCAGGAGAGGTGCCGCGCTTGCGTGGTGCCTCTCTTTATTCAACCTGCAACTTGCAACCTGTAACTTTCCTACCTTGGGCCAACTACGCTACTCAATGTCCCTGAAGTTACTTCCCTACCCCCGCTTTCTGCATCCGCCTTTTGGTTCCGTTTCCACCGAGCTCCCCGTTACCCGTGACGGCGTGCGGCGGGTGCCCGACGGTTTGCTATCCGCCACGACCGAACCGGCATTCGCGGAACTGCGCATCAGCATCAAAAACAGCGATCTCAACAGTCGCGGCATTTGCGGCCTGTTGCCCGCCGCGGCGTTCCTCGACGGTTCCGTTCGCCCCCACGAAGAAACGTTGCGCACCCGGCTGGAGCGACAGGAACGCTGCGTGCTCGCGGACGACGGCGCGCTGGGCAAACCCGTCCTGCTGACGGTACCGAGCCTCGCGGCCTTCTGGGCGAAAGCGGACGCCCAACATCAAACGACGGCGGAGCAGGTTAACTTCCGGGGAAAGAACAACGACTACCGACTGCGGCCGTACCGCGCCCTCGGTTCCATTTTCAGCGGCGCCACGGAGCCCGTCTCCCTGGCGGACCTGGGCCCACTGGTCATAGCCGACGGGCACCACCGGGCCGAAACCCACGCCCGGCTCTCCGCCCGGGGCGTGACGGCCTGCGACTACATCCCCGTTTGCCTGATCGGGGCGGACGAGCTGACCATCGGAGCGTTCACCCGCGTGATCGAGGACGCGCGGCGGCCGTCCGCGCTACTGCCCGCGCTCGACGCTTACTTCCACCACGAACGCCTGCCCGGGCCGGTCGCCCCGACCCACGCGGGAGAATGGCTAATGGTCTGCGCCGACACCTGCTATCGCCTTACCCGAAGGGCCGGAACCGGCGACGGTATCGACAACTTATGGCTCAACCAGAACGTGCTGCCCGCCGTGTTCAACATCAACGACACCAGCACCGACAAACGCGTTGCTTTCGACGCCACGCCCGACCCGGTGGACGGCGAACTGCATTTTGAACGGGAAGCGGGTAAGGTGTACCTCTGCGGCGTCCCGCTGCCGGTCCCGGATTTCTTCGCCGAAGTGGAAGCCGGGCGGTGTCTGCCACCTAAAAGTACGCGCTTTGAGCCAAGGGTGCCTAGCGGGCTGGTGGTGTGGGAGGGGCTTGTTCATTAGAAGTTAGTCCGTTAGAAGTTAGTATGTTAGAAGTTAGTTCGTTAGTGCATAGATGAAGAGCACTAAAGAACTAACTTCTAACGGACTAACTTCTGAAATCCTCCCGCAACGCCCGAATTTCATCCGTCAGCGCATCCACCTTATCCTCCAGGTCTTTATTATTATCCATCATCATTTCGTCGATGAAGACAGCGTTGGCCAGGCTCATGCCGAAGACGCCGCCGAGGATGACGACGGTGGCGAAATATAAGCGCGTCATGCCGATCGTCATCGGGCTGTCCGTCGTTTTAACGATGGCGGCGGGTATCTCGTTCCACCCCTCCAGCGTGAAGAGCTGAAAGATGCTGTAGATGCTCACCAGCGGGTTTCCGAAATACTGCGGCGCGCTGTCCGCGTAAAAATGGCAGGTGAGGATGGCGAGCATAAAGTTCAGAAACACCAGTACGGCCAGTACGAAGACCGAAGCTTTTATGGCCCGTCCCAGACCCGCCATCACCTGCTCGATGTTGGGGATAAAACGCAGGAAGCGGACCAGGCGAACGAGGCGGAACAAGCGCAGCAGGATCAGCAGGCCGGTCGCTTCCGGAACAGGAAAAAGACCTTCCAAAAAAACCGGTAAGCTGCCCATCACGATGATGAAATCGAAGCGGTTCCAGCCCGCGGCAAAGTAGGTTTTGGGCTTGAGCACGATCAGCTTGACGATCACCTCCACCAGGAAAAACAGGATGAAAGCGTGGTCGATCGCCAGCAACCACCAGTTGTCTTTCAGCTCGGGAAAATACAGCCCGAAGATCACCACGGCGTTAATGATGATGGCGAGGAGCATGGCGCGCTCGTTAAGAAAAAAACGTTTAAACATGGGGTGTTGTCTTTTCGGCGGTCGCGGGTGGGTAGATCGGGAGGGTAAAGTTATAGTGAACTCGGTCACCCGAGGTGAAACCCCCGTGGGAAATCTTTATCGAAGCGGACCACTCGGACAATTCAGGTAATTGTCGGGGTAAATTCCGCACTTTAATCGCGATGAACTTTGAAAATTACCCGAAGAGACCGGGTGTGCTGTAGCTAAACCTTACCTTGCGTTCATGGAAACGATCGTGCAGTATTTTGAAACCATTCCCAGCAGTCACCGCAGCCTGATCCTAGTGGGCGGCATCACCATTTTCTGGTTGATCGAGAGTACCGCGCCGTTGTTCGCCAACAGTTACGGCAAGTGGCGGCACGCGGGGGTCAACTTTTTCTTTACGCTGACCACCATCGTCGTCAACTTTGTACTGGCGTTCATTCTTGTCGGCACCAGCGCGTGGGTGGTGGAGGCCGGTTTCGGCCTGCTGCAGTGGTTCGACGCCCCGCTCTGGGCCGCGTTGATCGTCGGTCTGCCGCTGCTCGACCTCATCGGCGCTTACGCCGCGCACTGGACGGAGCACCGCGTACCGCTGCTCTGGCGCTTCCACCTCGTTCACCATACCGATCAGCATGTGGATACCACCACGGCTAACCGTCATCACCCGGGCGAGAGCGTCATTCGTTTCGTGTTCACCACGGTGGCCGTCCTGATCGTCGGCGCGCCCATCTGGCTGGTCTTTTTGTACCAGAGTATGAGCGTCGTACTCAGCCAGTTCAACCACGCCAACATCACGATGCCCCGCCGGCTTTACCGCCTGATCAGTCCCGTCTTCGTCACACCCGACATGCACCGCGTACATCACCATTACGTACTGCCGTATACCGACTCCAATTTCGGTAACATCTTCAGCTTTTGGGACCGCCTGTTCGGTACTTACACCGAAAAGGACAACCGCGAACTCGTCTATGGCGTGGATACGCACATGACGGCGGAAGATCACGGCAGCATCGGTCGGATGCTACGGATTCCGTTTGAGGGGAAGGAGTGAATTGGTCTGTTGGTCCTGTAATGGTTCAACATTTTCTTACGTATTCGGGCGGTAGAACGCGGGTGCAGAGGAAGGATCGGGGGCCTCGTTCATGACTTTTCACATCGTTGTAACGACAACACTATGAAGCAGCGGCGGTTAATGCCGTGTTCCTTCCGTATTGCCGAAAGCACGAAGGGCCAAAGGCAATCCCTTAGGCGCGAGGCGCAAACCACGCTCCGCCTCTCCGCGTTCTTCTTCCCATGCACACCTGTGACAAACCCGCCGACCTCCTCGCCCAACTCCGCGCTTTCGACATCTTCAACGACGTCGCCGACGCGCCCCTGCAATGGATGATCGACAACAGCAGCTATCACTGCCTGGAGAAGGATGAATATTTCTTCCGCCGCGGGGATAAGATCGACCACATGCAGATCATCCTTAAAGGTAGTTACGTCGTCAGGCGGGAAGCGCAAGGGCGGAAACGGGAGATTGGCGTATGGGAAGCACCGATGGTGACCGGCGTACTTCCTTTTAGCCGCATGACCGAGACACCGGCCGAGGGCATCATCATCGACCCGACCGATATTCTGCAACTGCACAGGGATTGCTTCACCGAGATGGTTAACCAGAGCTACGCCCTCACCCAGGCCCTGGTGGCGGTGATGACCAACCGGGTGCGCGACTTCCAGCAGATGCGTCTGATGGACGAGAAGCTGATGGCGCTCGGTAAAATGAGCGCCGGTCTGGCGCACGAGCTGAACAACCCCGCCGCGGCCATGATCCGCTCCGGTCGGGAGCTGCACAAGCACCTCGCCCAAACGCCGGAACGATTCAAGCAGCTGATCACCATGCGCGTCGACGAATCGGCGGTGGACACCGTCAACAAGGTGCTCTTCGAGCGCATCGAAAGCCGCGACGACGCCACCGACCTCAACCTGATGGAGCGCGAGGAGCGCAACGACGAATTGCTCGACTGGCTGGAAGAACGGGGAATCAACAATGGCGATGAAATCACGGATACGCTGATCGACTGGAACTTCCGGGAGGCGCACCTGGAGCAGATCGCCGCCGCCCTGCCGCCCGAAGCCGTCGGCCCCGTGCTGTGGTGGATCGAAACCTCCCTGACCACCGAAAGCCTGGTCGACGAAATCCAGACCGCCAGCTCCCGCATTTCCGAACTCGTCAAATCCATCAAGGTCTACAGTCATATGGACAACGAGCCGAGTATGGAATTCACCGACGTACATTTCGGACTGAAGTCGACGCTGACCATACTGAGGTTCAAATTCAAGAAAAAGGGGATCACGCTGACCAAAGAATGGGACAACGACCTGCCCCACATCAAAGCCCTCGCCGGCGAGCTCAACCAGGTCTGGACCAACCTCATCGCCAACGCCCTCGACGCGCTGCCCGAACGCGACGGCGGCGAGGTCACCATCCGTACCTACCGCCGGCGCGATAACCTTTGCATCGAAATAGAGGACAACGGCCCGGGCATCCCCGAAGACATTCAGAGTCGGGTTTTTGAACCATTCTTCACCACCAAAGGTATTGGTGAAGGAACGGGGATGGGGCTCGACATCGTCCGCCGCGTACTCGAACATCACGGGGGAAACATCAACGTGGAAAGCGAGCCGGGACGGACTTGCTTCCGCGTTTGTTTCCCACTTTAGTTATTGGGGGGAAGGGTTTCCGGTCCGAAAACCGGGCCGGAGGCCCTTCCCCCCAAACCAAGAAAACCAAATGAATAAACCCATCATCCTTTCCGTTGACGACGACCAGCAGGTACTCCGCTCCCTGAAGCGCGACCTGCGCGGCCAGTACAAAGACGACTACCGGATCATCAGCACCACCAGCGCCCGGGAAGCACTGGAGGCCGTAGCGGAACTGAAGAAGAAAGGGGAAACCATCGCTCTATTTCTCTCCGATCAGCGGATGCCGGAAATGCTCGGCGTCGATTTCCTGGAAAAGGCAAAGGTGTTTTTTCCGAAAGCCAAACGTGCCCTGCTCACCGCCTACTCCGATACCCAGGCGGCAATCAAAGCGATCAACGACGTGCAGCTCGACTACTACCTACTTAAACCGTGGGACCCGCCGGAGGAGAAACTCTATCCAGTGCTCGACGAGCTGCTACAAGATTTTAAGCTCCATTACCGGCCCGACTTCCAGGGCATCCGCGTGGTGGGCTATCAGTATTCGCCGAAAAGCCACAACATCAAAGATTGGCTGGCCTCCAACCTTAAACCCTACCAATGGGTGGACGCCCGTAGCGAAAAGGGCGCGGAACTACTCGCTCTCCACGAATGCAATCACAAAGAGCTGCCCTTCGTCATCCTTGAAAACGGCAAAGCGATGGCCGACCCCAGCCTGCCGGACCTCGCCGAAGAATTGGGTATGAGCGCCACGGCTGCTGAAGACCTTTATGACGTAGTGATCGTCGGCGGTGGGCCGGCGGGCATGGCGGCGGCGGTCTACGGCGGCTCCGAAGGCCTGAAAACCCTGCTGATCGAAAAACGCGCGCCCGGCGGGCAGGCGGGCACCAGCAGCCGGATCGAAAACTATCTCGGTTTCCCCAGCGGTCTTTCCGGCTCGGAGTTGACGCGGCGGGCGATGGCGCAGACCCTGCGCTTCGGCGTGGAGTTGGTCAGCCCGCGGGAAGTGTCCGACGTGAACATCCAGGACAATTATAAGATCCTTACGCTCGACGATGGCTCGGAGGTGAAGACGCGCGCCGTCATTCTGACCACCGGCGTAGAGTACCGCCACTTGCCGGCCGAAGGGGCGGAGGACTTCACCGGCGCGGGCGTTTACTACGGCGCGGCGATCACGGAAGCGAAGGCCTGTGAGAACAAGGTGATCTACGTAGTGGGCGGCGGCAACTCCGCCGGGCAGGGCGCGGTCTACTTGTCCAAATTTGCCAAAGAAGTACACATCCTGATCCGCAAGCCCGACCTGACCTCCAGCATGTCGAGCTACCTCATCGACCAGCTCGACGCCATCGACAATATCACGGTACACGGCTACCGGGAAATCCGAAAGGTTTGTGGGGACAACGACCACATCGAGCGGCTGGTGATCGAGAACCTGGAGGACAACTCGATCACCGAATATCCGGCCGACGCACTGTTCATCTTCATCGGCGCGCGGCCGCGCACGGAGTGGATCGAGCGCGGACGGATCATGACGGACGAGCGGGGCTTCGTCGTCACCGGCCGCGACCTGACCGCTACGGCGGAGCGCGCCAAAGCATGGCCGCTGGAGCGCGCGCCCTACCTGCTGGAAACCTGCCAGCCGGGCATCTTCGCGGCGGGCGACGTGCGCTCGGGAGCGATGAACCGGGTGGCCTCGGCGGTGGGCGAAGGGGCGATGGCTATTAAGTTCGTGCACGCTTATCTGGCGGAAAACTAGACCGAAGGTTGGCGCGATACCGCCACCGGCGGCGAGCACATACTCGCCGCCGGAGGCGGCATCGCGCCAAATCACCCCTTAATTCCCGCGTAAAGCGCATACGCCGCCAACGCCACCTTCAGCAGCAACGACAAAAATTCCAGCCACGGTTTCTTCTCCGCCAGCCGGCTGGTTTCTTTGGTGGGAGTGAGGGGGTAGGTGACGAAAACAATCATGATGTCGCGCAGGCGATCCCGGTCCTTTGTCGGTTCCGGGGCGGGCGTACGTTTTTCGTTTACCTTGGTAGAATTATTGGTTTCGGGGAAGTTGGGCATGGGAGAGGAGTTTTTCCGTAACGTGCGCCGGGAGCACGCTAAGGGAGTAAATAGATATTGGCTGAAAAGCCTGCTGCCCTAAGTCGTTTCCAACAAATTTAGGCCCGCCCGCTCACCAAAACAAACATTTCGTTTAATTTAACCACAAATTGTTTTGAAAAGTTCCCGCATCACCTTCCCGAACGGTCGGGGTCAGCAACTGGCCGCGCGGCTGGAATGGCCGGTCAACCGCAGTCCGGTAGCCTTTGCCGTCTTCGCGCACTGCTTCACCTGTTCGAGTTCGCTGACGGCGGTGCGCAACATCAGCCGGGAGTTAAACCTGGCGGGGTACGGCGTGCTGCGGTTTGACTTCACGGGCTTAGGCCGGAGCGAGGGCAATTTTGTGGACACCAACTTCACGACCAACATTTCCGACCTCGTGGCGGCGGCGGAGTGGCTGGCCGAAGAACACCGATCACCCAGTTTGCTCGTAGGTCACAGCCTCGGCGGCGCGGCGGTGCTTTGCGCGGCGGGCATGATCGACTCGGTAACGGCGGTAGCGACGATCGGCGCGCCCTTTGCGCCGGACCACGTATCGGCCCACTTTGCCGAAGACCTGGACGAGATCGAGCGGGAAGGAGAAGCGACGGTCGACATCGGCGGGCGGCCCTTCCGGATTGCCAAACAGTTCCTGGCCGACCTGGAAGACCAGCGGCTGGTGGATCACATCAAGGACCTGGACGTGGCGTTGCTCTTCCTGCATTCGCCGCAGGACCGGACGGTCAATATCGAAGAGGCGGCCAAGCTCTACGGCGCGGCGCGCCACCCCAAAAGTTTCGTTTCCCTCGACGGCGCGGACCACCTGCTATCGGACGGCAAAGACGCGCATTACGCAGGTCAAGTTATCGCCGGCTGGTCAACGAGGTATCTTCCCCCTACCCTGGCACCCGCGGCCCCGCCCCTGAAATCCGACAAGGAAGTCGCCGTGCGGTTGGGCGAAGCGGGCTTCACTACCGAAGTCATGGTCCGCCGGCACCACCTGACCGCCGACGAGCCCGAAAAAGTGGGCGGCAACGATTACGGCCCCGGCCCCTACGAACTCGTCAGCGCGGGCCTCGGCGCCTGCACCGCCATGACCGTACAGATGTACGCCCGCCGCAAAAAGTGGCCGCTCGAAGACATCGAAGTTCACCTCAACCACCGCAAGGATTACGCCGAAGACATGGCCGCCGCCGCTGACGACAAGCCCGTCAAAATCGACGTTTTCGACCGCACCATCATCCTGCGCGGCAACCTGACGGACGAGCAGCGCGCGCGGCTGCTGGAGATTGCGGACCGCTGCCCGGTGCACCGGACGCTGCACGAGAACGTCGAGGTGCGGACGACTTTGCTGGATGCCGAGTAAGCTGACCCGCCAATAAACCATCGCCACGCATCTGTCCGGTATGCGCCGCGCTTCCGTCTTCATTTACTGGTATTTACCTTGGGCCCTCGGGATAGCCCTGATGATTTCCCTGCTGTCGTTACCGATGGTAAAATCGTGGCTGTATCCACCCCAGCGGGCGACCATCACGGTTACGCTACCGGATGTTTTGATCCAGGACATTTGGCGCTCCCCCCGTTTTCCGGGCTGCGCGCCCGGCCCCGCCGGCGATGCCTGCGCCGACGAACGACTGCAAACCTATCTGTACGGACATACGGCCTTTCCCGCTGACCCCGACAACACCGGTCAAGCGGGTTTGATGGTGATGCAGGTCAGCATTGACCGCACCGGGCAGGTAAGCGACTTTCACCTACTCCGCGATCCCGGCTACGAGCGCGGTGCGGACGCCCTACGGCTGTTTAAACAAATGCAAACGGAGGACGTGCGCTGGGAACCCGCTGTCCGGAACGGCTACCCCGTAGCCGCTGATATCTACCTGAAGATTCGATACAGCAATTTCCGGTGGGCGCGGTAGGATCGCCGTACTTTCGCCGCATGACCGCAACCCAGCCCCAGACCGCCCTCGAAATCCTCACCCGGCTCGTCGCTTTCCCCGGCCTCGGTGGAGAATCCAACCTCCCCATCGCCGCCTGGATCAAGGATTACCTGGACGGCTACGGCGTGGCTTACCAGACCGTGCCCGACGCGACCGGCACGAAGGAAGCCATCCACTGCCGCATCGGCCCGGCGGTCGATGGCGGCATCATCCTGAGCGGGCACATGGACGTAGTACCGACGGTCGGTCAGCCGTGGGATACCGACCCGTTCAAGCTCACCCGAATCGGCGACAAGGTATACGGCCGGGGCAGTTGCGACATGAAGGGTTTCCTGGCCTGCTGCCTGGCCTCCGTGCCGATGTTTCTGGAAGCCGACCTGCAAAAGCCGGTTTACTTCGCCTTCAGTTTCGACGAGGAGATCGGTTGCATGGCGGGCGACCTGGTGGCCGAATCCATCCGCGATTTCTACGACGAACGGATCGGCGGGGCGATCATCGGTGAGCCGACGATGATGGTACCGATGGTGGGCCAGAAGGGCATCATGGTGTATACCACGACCGTCCACGGCAGCCAGGGGCACAGCAGCCGGATCAAGGAAGAGGTCGACGCGATTCACGAAGCGGCGCGCCTCATCGTCTGGCTCGAAGACAAGATGGACGCCCTGATTGCGGCGGGGCGGACGGACGACCGGTTTCACCCCAACCATACAAGTATTCACGTCGGCACCGTGAAGGGCGGTTCGGCCTTCAACATCATCGCTAACGAGTGTTCCTTCGACTGGGATTTCCGCAACATCCCCATGGACGACGCCCAGGACATCATCGACGATTTCCAGGCCTTTTGCGCGGAACGGATAATGCTGAAGCGAGAGATATTCCCCGGCTTCGACATCACCCACTCAGCGATGCACCCCCCCGTTCCGCCGCTCGACACGCCGGAAGACGCGGCGATCGTGGACCTGATCAAGCGCGTAACCGGCGCGACGAAGACGAGCACGGTGGCCTTCGCGGCGGAGGCGGGGCAGTTTTCCAACGCCGGTTTCCCGTCCGTCATTTGCGGACCGGGCGACATTGCGCAGGCGCACCGGGCCAATGAGTTTTGCGCGGTGGCGCAGTTAGAGGCGTGTATGGGGATGATGGAGCGATTAGCTCTGTTCGGCCGCCTTTAGGCTGCCGTTCATCAGTCTTTAGGCTGATATGGGTAACACCTGGCAGCCTGAAGGCAGCCGAATAGCAGCCTGAAGGCAGCCGAACAGCAGCCTAAAGGCGGCCGAACGGTAAACCCGCAAGGTTGGGATCCCCGTAAGTGAAGGGGTGATCACGCCAACTTGTAACCATACCCGCCTTTTCCGCGTTGCGAATGATGTACCAGAATTCCGTCATCAGGTGACGCTGATTGCGCATGTAGCGATCGTAGTAGCCAGGTCCCCAAAGCGTTCCTTTCCGCCCCGTTGCCTTATTTACATCAAAACTTCCACCACCCTTAATCCTTCCAATTACGGTTGCCAGATTGACGTAATTCTTCATCCAGGCCGATGCGTTTCCACCTTCACATTGAATTGAAAAATCAAGCAGCAAATGAACGTGATTGGACATTATTGAAAAAGCAATCAGGTCATAATACTGACCGTCATACTGTCTGACCCGCTGCTCTAACGCCAAGGCCGCAGCGGCTGTGCTGAAAGGATACTCCTGAGTACGTTTCTGGTGAAGCAATTGCTCAATGTAGTCGTAGTAACGCTGATGAATATCTTTTTTACGTTCAGATTTTTGAGGAAGATTATCACAATCAATTTCCATCAGAACCACCTCTTTTCGTTCCCTTACTCGTTTTAACAGTGCTTCTGGTATCGCATCGTGCGCGGCCAGAGTCACGGCAAAGGTTCCTCCAAGTGGATGAAAATGAGGTTGATTATTTCGTCGGTAAGCTGTTTTAGCTTGTTCTATAATAGCCATATCGAATAGGTTAACCCACACGCAAAGCGTGCAGTATAATTAATATGCCCGGTGGGGTGCGGGCGACCTATCCGATGGGGTGGAGGAGCTAGGGTGGTACTAGTGTCGGGGGGATATTAATCCATCGGCTAATTATAACACAATTATAGTAAATTATTTTTAATAAAACAAAAAAGAATACACTGCGCGCTTTTTTGGCCTGAAGGCCCGCCACCTTCACGACCTGAAAGTCGGGTAATCAAAGGTTTCTCGTCGCGCTCGTGGGGCGGTCTACGACTATTATCGGGTCCCAATCGATTGCACTTCACCGCCTCTTTTTTCAGGCCTCCCGCTTTATGTATCTTTCGCATACATAAAGTCGAAACATGAAATTTCTCTCCGTTTTAGCCTTGTCGCTGCTGTTATTTCAGTGCGCCGAGCCGCTACCCGATCCGCTACTGAATCTTCAGCCCAACGACCACATTATCCTGGTGGGCGGCAACCTCTGCAGCCAGATGGAAGAGTACGGCCACCTGGAAACGGAGCTTTACCTGCGCTACCCCGAACACGACCTGACCTTCCGCAACCTCTGCGACCCGGGAGATACGCCGGGCTTCCGGCCGCATTCCGCCCGCATGAGCTCGTGGGTGTACCCCGGGGCGGAAAAGCACTACGAGGGTACGGGCCTCGACCGGTCGGACGATACGGAGGGCGAATTCCCGACGGCGGAGGCATGGCTGGAAGAACTGGAGGCCGACGTGATCCTCGGTTTCTTCGGCTACAGCGAGAGCTTCGGCGGGCCGGAGCGGGTGGAGGCGTTCAAGGCCGACCTCAAATCGTGGGTGGACTTCACGCTGCTGTCGGAATACAATGGGGAATCGGCGCCCCGCATCGTGCTGGTCTCGCCGACGGCTTACCAGGATAAATCAGCCGTCATGGACCTGCCGGACGGCTCGCTGGAAAACGAGAACCTAAGAACTTACACCGACGCCATCCGCGAAGTGGCGGCGGAAACCGGCGTGGGTTTCCTGGACGTTTTTACGGCTTCGCAACAATGGTTTACGGGCAATACCGAAATGACCACCGACGGTGTACAACTCACCGACGCGACCTACGCCAAACTCGCCCCCTACCTGCTCGACCGCTTGTTTGGCGATCGGGATACGGAGGAAGGGGCGCGGACGCGGGTGCAACGGTTGGTGGAGGACAAGCAGTGGCTCTGGCGCAACGATTATAAGATGCCGAACGGGATTCACGTCTACGGGCGGCGGCACAACCCCTTCGGGCCGGACAACTACCCGTACGAGATTGCCCGCATCCGTAAGATGGGCAACATTCGCGATACGGCCATCTGGGCGGCCCTGCGCGGGCGGGAATTCGACATCGAGGCCGCCGAGGCCAAACTCCCGCCGCTGCCCGAGGTGGAAACCAATTACACCCTCAACGGCGACGAGCCGGTCGAATACCTGTACGGCGATGACGCGCTGGCCACCTTCACCGTTGCTGACGGCTACAAACTGGAGCTCTTCGCCTCCGAGCAGGACTTTCCCGAGCTGGCCAACCCGATGCAGTTGAGCTTCGACACTAAAGGCCGGTTATGGGTGGCCACCATGCCCGCCTACCCCCACTACAAACCGGGCGACGCGCGACCGAACGACAAGCTCATTATTCTGGAGGACACCGACAACGACGGTAAGGCCGACAAAGTGACCACCTTCGCCGATGACCTCCACGTACCCGTCGGCTTCGAGTTGACGGAGGAAGGCGTCTACGTCAGTCAGGGCACCAACCTCAAGTTGCTGAAAGACACGGACGGCGATGACCGCTACGACGAGGCCGAGATCATCCTTTCCGGCTTCGACGACCACGACACCCACCACACGATCTCCGCTTTTACCACCGACCCCTCCGGCGCGCTGCTCATGAGCGAGGGCCTGTTCCTGCACACCAACGTGGAAACACCTTACGGCCCGGTGCGCGCCACCTCCGGCGGGCTGTACCGGATGGACGTACGCCGTCGCCACCTGGAGCGGACGGCTCAGATCGCTATCCCCAACCCCTGGGGCTCCGCCTACGATAAGTGGGGTCAGCCCTTCTTCCTCCACACCTCCGGCCCGGAGGTGCAGTGGCTGATGCCGAGTACCATCCGTGATCAGTACGCCACCCAGGCACCGATGGGTCCGCAACTGATCGAGGAGAAAGACCGGGTGCGGCCGACCTCCGGCCTGGAGTTCGTTTCCAGCCGCCATTTCCCGGACGAGGTGCGGGGAGATATGATCTTTAATAACACCATCGGTTTTCTGGGCGCTAAGCAATTCCGGATGATCGACGACAGTATCGGCTACCGCACGGAATTCCGGCACGACCTTTTTAGTAGCACGGACCAGAACTTCCGGCCGGTCGACCTGGAGTTTGCGCCCGACGGCTCGCTGTACGTGGTGGACTGGCACAACGTCCTCGTCGGCCACATGCAGCACAACGCCCGTGACCCGCTGCGCGACCACGTACACGGCCGGATCTACCGCATCACCTACCCCGGCCGTCCGCTGGTAACGCCCGCCGAGATCGACGGCGCGCCGGTCGCTACCCTGCTGGACAACCTGAAGCTGCCCGAGTTCCGCAGCCGCTACCGCACCCAACGGGAACTGCGCGGCCGTTCCGCCGACGAGGTGGTGCCCGCCGTCAAAGCCTGGGTCGCCGACCTCGACCAGACCGACGCGAACTACGAACGCCGGCTGCTCGAAGGGCTCTGGGCGACCTGGGGCCAGAACCGGCCGGACCAGGAACTGACGGAGATGGCCCTGGCCGCAAAGGATTACAGGGTTCGGGCCGCCGCCGTACAGGTGCTCCGCTACGACGGGGGCAAGATCAGCGGCCGCGTCAATTTGCTCAACCGAGCGGCCGCTGATGAAAACGGCCGCGTCCGCCTCGCCGCGCTGGCGGCCGCCACCTGGCTACCGGAAGACGAGGGCCGGATGGTCATCAACACCGTCGGGCAGCACCCCATCGACCCGGTCTGGATGAAGAACATCGCCGACGTTGCGCTGCAACACCTGACCGGTGAGGGGCTCAAGGTCAGTAAGGCCAACGAAATCATCGTCACTCACCTGCGCGGCAAGGAGCTGGAACAATTCTCCGCCGGGTGGGACATCTACCACGAAGACGGCTCCTGCGTGACCTGCCACCAGAAGAACGGCAAGGGCCTGCGCCCGTCCGGTTTCCCGCCACTGATGGATTCCGAATGGGTGTTGGATGACCCGGAGATACTGGCCAGGATTCTGCTCAAGGGTCTCATCGGCCCCATCGAAGTCAACGATTGGGAATATCCCGGCCAGGTACCGATGACGCCTTACGAAAACATCCTCGACGACGAGCAGATGGCGGCGGTAATGACTTACGTACGGAATGCGTTCAGCAATCGGGCGTCGGCGGTTACGGCGGATTTCGTAGCGGGCGTTCGCGCTAAAGTCGAGGCGTCCGGCCACAAGGGTTATTACCGGGCGGAAGACCTGAAGGCCGCCTCGAAGAAGTGATTATAAAGGCGCGCGGGTTTTCTTCACCACCCTCGGCCATCCGTACGACTGGCACGACGACAATATGCGGCGGCTGGCGCTTAATGGTATGGCCTGGGCACGGGGACGGGAGGTGCCCGAAACCGGTTTCAAAACCGGCATCATCGGCACCCATGCACCGAATAACTCCGGCTTCGGCGATAAATTTAAAGCGAGACGGAAACCGACGGATTTTTAAAGATTGTCAGAGAATTTGCTTCCTGACGAAAACGTATATTTCTCAGTCAGGAAGCAAATTCCCCAACAACCAACTTGCCCGGCGGGTGTTTAAACGGCATGACTACCGACCATCCCATCCTTTTTTTCGACGGCGTTTGCAATCTGTGCAACGGGGCGGTACAGTGGTTCATCAAACGAGATACGAACGCGAATTTGCGCTTCGCCAGCCTGCAGTCAGACCTGGCGCGTGAGCTGTTACCGGCGGCGGGCGTTGACCCGGCGCGGCTCTCCAGCCTCGTGCTCCTGGAAGGCGGAAAGGCGTACACCAAAAGTAGCGGTGCGATGCGCGCCGCCACCCACCTCGGTGGTTATTGGCCGGTGCTGGCTAAATCGCTTTCCATTTTCCCCGCTTTCCTGCGCGACGGCGTTTATGGGGTGATCGCGCGTAACCGTTACCGTTGGTTCGGCAAGGAAGAGGCGTGTTTGCTACCCCGGCCGGAGTGGAAAGCGCGCTTCGTGGGTTAACCCATATCGCCGCAATGATTTCTCCTTCCCCGTCGTTCCGTATTCCGGGCGTGACAAATCCTATCTTTGCGCCCTTTAATCCCGGATTTATGCGCAAAATTGTACTTCTTCTTATCGTTATCTCGGGCGCGGCAATGGGTGCCGTGCAAGCTCAAACGGACGTCGGTCTGGTAGCTTACTACGCTTTCAACGGCGATTTCCTGGATGCTACGGGAGACGTGGACAACGCCGCTACCGCCAGCGGCGTGCCGGAGTTCGGCTGCGGCGTGGTCAGTGACGCGATGGCCCTGAACGGCGGCAACGATTTCGTACGCATTCCCGGCGGCAACACGGGCAACATCAACCGGGAGTTCGACACGGAAGACTTTACCATCGGTTTTTACTTCAAGCCCATCGGGTTGAACGGTACTCAGTACCTGATGTCCAAGCGGGATACGAACTGCAATAACCTCCAGTTTTTTGCCATCCGCTACGCGCCGCAAACGCGGACGATCTCCGTTTCCCTGCAGCAAAACAACCAGATCGCGCGGGTCGATCACCGCATCACCAACCGGGCTTGCTGGCAGCACGTTACGGTGCTGCGCGATGAAAACCGCGTCCGCCTCTACCTTAACGGCGAGGAAGTGGGCGAAGCGGCCACCAGTAGCCGGGTGGACATTGAGAACGACGGCGAGTTGCTCATCGGCTCGACCGAATGCCGCGCCAACGGCGAGGTTCCCTTCGATGGTTTGATCGACGAGGTACGCATCTACAACCGTCGTCTGCGGGATTCGGAAGTAGCGGGGCTTTACCTCGGCCCGGACCGCATCCTGACGCCCGGGGGGCGACTCTTCCTCGGCGAATCCATCGACGTTGAGGTGAACGCCGATTGCGGCGTCGGTTTCGAGTGGACGCCCGCCGTCGACCTTAGCGACCCCATCATCGCCAACCCCACCATCACGCCCACCGTCGCCGGGCGCAACGCTTACGCCGTTCGCATCACCGACGCGGAGAGCAATTGCATCGCACTCGACAGCATCGTGCTGCAAGTCATCGACCCCGACGATCTGGACTGCGCCAAGATCTTCCTGCCCAAGGCCTTTACGCCCAACGGCATCGGCCCGGTGGACAACGAGCAGTTCGGCATCTCCAACCCCTTCGCCATTCCCCTGCTGGTCAGTTTTGAAATCTACGATCGTTACGGCGCCCAGATGTTCCAGTCCGCCGACGCTTTCGCGAAGTGGGACGGCACCTTCAAGGGCAAGCCGGTCGCCCCCGGCCCCGTCGTCTGGCGCGTCATCTACCAGTGCGAAGGCGCGGAGCTGGTGGAAAGTGGGAGTGTGATGATTCTTAGGTAGCGAACGGTTCGAGCGGTCCGGACCATGAATTTTGCTGACGGAGTCGCAAAATTTTGGGTCGGAATGTTCGTAGTGGATTTACCTCATCAGCACCATATCACTCTTGATCGTCACTTCCCGTCCGTCCATCAGCGTCACGTCGATGCTGTAGACGTAGACGGCGGGCTCATGGACCTGGCCGGCGGCGTTTTGGCCGTTCCAGCCCCAACTATCGTCTTGTGGGTCGATCGGCCCGTCGAGGACAAAGACCAGATCGCCCCAGCGGTCATAAATGTTGAAGTTGCTGAAGGCGCGCACAACGGGCTTGCCGTAGATACGGAACAGATCGTTGACCCCATCGTTATTCGGTGAGAAAGCCGTCGGCGCGTAGACCGGCACGAAATCATCGATGATGACCTGAACGGACGCCTCCGCGGAACAGCCCGCCGCGTCAACCGCCGAAACCAGGTAGGTGGTGCTTTCCAGCGGACCCACGAAGAAGCGATCGCCCGTCAGGAACAACGGGTCTTCGGCTGATCGGCCGTCCGCCCGGATGCCGGTCAGGGTAAAGCCGGCCAGATCCAGGTCCGTTTGTAAAACGATCTCCACGCTGTCGCCCTGCTGAATGACGGCGCGCCCGGGCGTCAGGGTGATCGCGCTGAGGGGCGGTCCGGCCAGGTCGAAAGTGCGCGCCAGCACGCAGCCGTTTTCATCTTCGATGGCAAAGGTGGTAAGACCGACGGGCATGACGACCGTATCGGGAAAGACGGGGACGGGCACCAGCGCGTTGCCGCTCACCGTTCGGTAATAGTACGGCTCCACGCCGCCCTGAACGTCCTGGATTACCAGGGAGGGCAGGCTGTCGAAGCAGTTGGCTGGCAGCTCGGCGATGGAAGCGAGCAGCACGTCGGGCGCGGAGAGCGTGACCTCGCTTTGCGTACCACAACCCCGGCCGCTGGTAACTACCACGGCGTAGGTGCCGGCGGTCAGATCCTCCAGCGAGGCATCTTCCGCGCCCGTGTTCCAGGCGTAACTGAAAGGTGCCTGACCGCCACTGCTAACGGCCAGAATGGCACCGTCGTCCCCCTCCGCGCAGCTCACCGCAAACAGTCCGTCGCCGCTCATCACCCGGATGTCAACGGCCAGATCGGTTTGTTTTGCCTCCACGCTTCCGACCAGGATCGGGTTGCACGGCACGTTGCCGACGGTGGCCGCCACCATGGATATGATCGTTCCCGGAGTAACGACACGGCTCAGATTATTGACGCCCGGTGAAATCAGTATCTGTTCGGTGGGGGCGGTGCTCAGTACCACGGATGCCGTGTCGTTACCTTCATAAGTGATCTGAAAGTTAAGCACGCCATCGGCGCAGACGACGCCGTCGCCGCCGTCCAGTGTAATGACCGGGCGGTCGAGGATGCGGACGGTGACGGCCACCGTACTGTCGCAACCGCTGACGCTCGGGGTGGGCAGCGTGATCAGTTCGCCGGTGACGGCGGAAGAGAAGGTGCGACCGCCGAAGGCGAAGCTGTCGTCCGCGCAAATTGTAGTATCGAGCACACCGGAAACCTGGGGGAAGAAACCGAGCGTAACGGTAACGGTGCTATCGCATCCGTCGACGGCGGGCGTCGGCAATACCACGTCGCCGGTCAGACGGTTGGCGTCAAAGGTTTCCCCGAACAAGCTCAGGGAAGTACCCGCGCAGATAACGGTATCGAGGGCGCTGAACGCGGGTGCGAAGAAGGAGAGCGAAACAACCACCGTGCTGTCGCAACCGTTGCGGTCCGCGCCGGGCAGGATGACCTCACCGCCGGGCCGGTCGGCGTTGAACGTTTCACCGAAGTAAGTGATGCTACCGCCGGCGCAGGTCGTCGTGTCCAGCATAGAGCGGGATGACGGGATAAAGTCCAGTGATACTTCAACGATGCTGTCGCAGCCGTTCACGCTCGCGCCCGGCAGCACGACTTCGCCCGTAGGCCGGACGGCGTCGAACACTTCACCGCGGTAGGTGATGTTGCCGCCGGTGCAGGTCAGCGTATCCAGCGTGGAGCGCGATTCAGGGTAGAAACCGAGATTGACGGTGACCGTACTATCACAGCCGTTTACGTCCGCCCCCGGCAAGACCACCTCGCCGGTAAGCCGGGCGGCGTTGAACACCTCCCCTTCGTACGTGAAGCCAGTGCCGGCGCAGACCGTCGGGTCGATCGTTCCGGTAGCGGGTACATTGACTTCAATCGGGAATACCTGGTTCACCTCGCGGGTACAGCCGTTCCCCTCGCTGGTGATGTCGATCACGATCAATTCCGCGTTATTGAAGTCCGTAAGACCGAAGAAATCCGGGCAATACTCCGCCGTACGCGCACCATTAGGCCCCCTGGTGAGTGCCTGCGTACCGGTAGGAACGCCGTTTTCGCGCACCGCGAAACGCAGGACGAAGTCGCCCTCGCCCATTCCGACGAAACTGAGCATCAGACAACCGTCACCGCATACGTTGGTGACGACCAGGTCGGTGACGACGGGAAAATCCGTAAAGGCAGCGATCGTAACCTCCGCGTTGTCGGGGCAACCGAGCGCGTCGGTGATGGTGACGGCGTAGTCGCCCGGCGCCAGACCGGTGATCGTCTCCGTAGTTGCGTTATTACTCCAGAGGTAAGACACGGTTCCGTTGGCGTTGGTGGCAACGGCCGTCGCGCTGCCCGTGTCGGTATCGCAGTCGGGCTGAACGGGGTCGATGGAAGCCGTGATGTCACAGCCCCCCATGCTGACGATGGCGGTGCATTCATCCGTACAGCCGTTTGCGTTGGTCAGCGTCAGCTCGTAGGTGCCGGAAGCAAGGCCGGTAAAGGTGGTATCTCCCCCGGCCGTAATGACGAAGGTGCCCAGGTCGCCCGTCAACGTCACGACGCCCGTTGCCCCCGCGTTCCCGATCAGGACGGTACCGTCGGAAGATCCCGCAGAGGTCTCGCCCGTCGCCATGCAGGTCATTGAAAATAGCGGTGGTTCCGCAATGGTGATCATACCGGTGCCGTCACAATCGTCGGCGTCCGTCACCCGCACGCCGTAAGTGCCCGCCGCCAGCCCGCTGAGCGTTGCTTCCGCCGGGAAAGTATCCACGGACCAGGCGAAGGTGTACGGCGACGTACCGCCGGCAACCACCGTCGAAACACCGGCCGTCAGGTCACCATTGCAAAGAATAAAGTCGGTTTGCATGACGTCAACGGTCACCGGGTCGGGATCCGTAATGGTAATTGTCTGAGCGGGTACCGGACAGCCGGTTTGGTCGGAAACCATAACGGTATAGCTGCCGGCCGCCAGGCCGCGCAACGTATCCATGCCGTCAAAAGCGTCGTTGTCCCAGTCGATGGTCAGGCCGGGCGCGGCACCGGTGATGTCCAGGAAGATCGTAGCGTCGGTATCCCCCATGCAGGTCGGGCTTGTGGATACGTGACTGAAGGCAAGATCGCAGTTCGGGCCGGATACGGTGTACGCGCAGCTACCCGTGCAACCTTGTGTATTGAAGACCTCCAGCGTGTAATCGCCTTCCGGCAGGTCAGTGATGGTGACCGAAGGATCGGTCGTTACGAAGGCGGTGTCGCGCGGGCCGGTGATCATGACCGTCCAGGCGGGCGTTCCGTCGAAGGTGAGGGTTACGCTGCCCGTACCGCCGGCCGCAACGGGATCGGTTGCCGCGCATACGGGGTTGAGGTCACAGTTCGTCTCGGTAACTTCGGTGGTACAGTTAGCCATACAGCCGTTGGCGTCCGTAATTGTCAGGTTATAGGTGCCGGCGGCCAGATTACGGAGGGAATCCATCGCACCGGTGGGCGCGTCGGTGACGCCGGGCAGCGCGCCGCCGTCCGGGTCGGTGGCCGTATAGCTGAGGGTGAAGGGAGCCGTTCCGCCGTCGATCGCGTAACCGATCTTACCGTCGTCGAGCACGGCCAGGGTTTCGCCCACCGCGCCGCAGGTCATCGTCACCGGCGCGGGGCCGGCGAGTACGTAATCGCTCCTAATGTCGCAGTTGCGGGCGTCGCTGATCACGAGGGTGTAGGAGCCGTTACCGAGGCCGGTGAGTACGGTGGTCATCTCGTCGTCTACGCCGGGGCCGAGCCAGAAAAAGGCCGTTTGGTCGCCGCCGGTCAGCGTCAGGTCGATGATGCCGTCGCCACCCGCGCAGGTCGGTTGTCTAATGTTGTTTGGGGTGATGACGATGTCGGAGCAGTCGGCTTCCGGAACGGTCAGGTCGACGGGAAAGGTACAGAAGAAATCCGCCTGTTCGCGCAGGTCGAACTCATAATCGCCGGGCGGGAAGTTGATGCCGTCGAGCACGGTGCCGTCGTTACCGATATTGGGCACGACGATCTCATCTCCGTTCGGGCCGCGGTAGTACAGATCGAAGGGCGCAAAGCCGTTAATGACGGTGATCGTGATGTCGCCGGTCGTCTCGTCGCGGGTGGCCGCAAAGTCGATGACGCAGGGCGGCGTGACGGTACACTCTTCGCTGCAATTGGTGGTGTTGTCACGTACGGTGAAGGTGTAATCGCCGGGGCCGACGAGGCCCGTGATGGTATTGACGCCGGTAAAACCCTGTTGGGAGCCGGTGGTCGGCCCCGTCCACGAAATGGTGTAGTTGCCCGAGCCGGCGGTGATGGTAATGTCCGCACTGCCATCGCCCGCGCCGGGGGCGGAGGGAGGGGTAAAAATGCCGGGGCATTCGATCTCCAGCTCCTGCAAACCACCGATCGTGGCGGAAAAGGTGGACAGGCAGCCGTAGAAGTCACGAATCTCGACACTGTAAGTACCCGGCGAAAGATCGGAGATGTTGGTAGCGTCGTTGGTGTAGCCGCCCGGGCCGGTCCACTGAATATCGGCGCCTACGCCGTTATCGGTCACGCAGTAGACTTCGTTAGTATTGAAATTCAGGACGATGCTGCCGCCGCCGTCGCAGGTTGTTTGGGTGACTACAGGATTAAAGCGACTCTGATCATCGGGTGGGCAGGTGGCTCCGAAGAAGGCCGGGGCGGAATCGACGTAACAGCCGATGATCTCCCCGGCCCCATCGCGGTCGGCAACTTCGTTGCCGTCCGTATCCGTAGCTTCCCAGACGCGGACGAAATACTCCCCCGCCGGGATGCATCCGTTGATGGCGTCGTTACCACCGAAACCGAGGGTGATGCTCATATTACCACTATCGTCCTCCGTGAATATATCCCGCACGGATTCTCCTACCGATACGAAATTTACGAAAGTACCGTCGACGGACAGGAACTGGTTATAGTACAGGCCGGTGCTGCTTCCGGTAGCCGACCAGCGCATGAGTGCGCCGTTGGTCGCGTCGTTATCACCGATGCCGGTTTCTCCTCCGTTTTCGAATTCCACGCTGACGATCATCAACGTGCCCGGCGGGTCACACGGCATTTTCTCCAGTTGAGGGGGCTTCGGCTTCAAGTTCTGATTGATGGCCAACGCGACGTTATCGGTCGTTGTAGTTTGCGCGGCCACTGAAAAACAGCATAGCCAGCATAACACACATTGTAAAGTAAATTTCATCCGGTCTAGAAGTAAGCGTATAGAATTCGTTCGTAAATATACGAAACGACGCTTGTTACGATCAGGGTATGATTCCCGCGGCACCACCCGACGACATATTAGAATTATTTGCACGGCATGCTCGGGCGGGGGGGACGCGGGTGCCGGGGAATGGGGAAAGATGCGTGGTTTCACGCCTCCGCCGAAACGGCAAACGGGTGCAACGAGGCTTTTCACCTTCCGTTGCACCCGCGACCCCGCCCGGAAATGTACCCGGTCGCTACCGCGTCACCGTCACCCGGAACGTACGTGCCTCGCGCCCGATCGTCATCTTGAGCAGGTAAAGACCCGCGGGCAGATCGCTACCCAGATCAACGCTTAACTGCTGATCGCCACCGGCCCGCCGGCCGGTCACCGTCGGAAAATCGCGCAGCTTACGGCCCAGCACGGAGTATAATTCAAGGCTGACCTCCTCGGCGGCCGGCAACTGGAAAGACACGTTGACCCGCCCTCCCGTCGGGTTAGGAAACACCTGTACGCCGTAGCGGGCGTCGAAATCCGTCGTTGAGCTGAGGAGGCTGAAGACCGCCACCAGCGTATCCGCGCCAGTCAGAGCGATGGTCGCCCGGCGCGAGTTGACGTCGGGTGAAACGGCGTTGCCCGACCGGCTTTCCCAGTGGCTGAAGGCGTACTCGTCGGTAAATTCATCGAAGACTTTTGCCTTGATCCGGTTGTCCATACCGCCGTAATAGTCCCCTTGCCAGGGGAAGGATTCGATGTCGAGGGTATTGAAGTCGATCTCCCCCACCCCGTCCGGCTCGGTGATCAGCGTGACCGGGTATGGCCCCGAAAGCTCATCATAACACATCGGCAGGTTGCCGGGCAACAGGCCGCAGCGCTCATTGATGAAATTCTTGAGTTGGTTTACGTTATCCCGCCATTCGGTCATCGTTCCGCCCCAACGCTGAATCTGTCGCGGCATTTCCGGCTCGATGGTGGCCAGCATGCTGTCCAGCTTGGTGTTCATGTTTTCGCAACTGAAAACGGTGTTCATCACGTCGGCGTAGCGGCCGTAGTAAAGTTGCTTGAATACGGGGCTCTCGCGCAGCAGCTTGAGAAATATCTGCTCATGTTTACCGATGTTGCCTGGAAATTGCTCATCGTCGTCCGTGGGCGAGCCCGGGTCAGACGATCCGGCGGCGATCATGTCGTAGATTCCCTGGCAATCCTCGTCCCATTCTCCGAAGCAGCAAAAAGGATCGGTGCTCATAACCCTTTGCATTACGGTATCCGTTGCGGGGTAGGGCACCGCTCCGTTCTGAATAGTGGGGCAAACCGTCACGTCGTCCACGTTGAATGAGTCGAGCTGCGTAGTGCTGAAGAAAACGTCGACGGCCGCGGCGATGGAGTCGAGATCGCAGACCAGCGCGTCCGGGCCGGTGTTCGGCACGCCGGTGTAGTTGATGTAGTAACCGAAAACCGCGTCGAGGTCCCACAGGATGTAACCCCACTTTTTGTGCTTACCCTCCGGGTTGCGACCGCGCCACCAGCCGGTGTTGTAGTTCAGCCAGTCGGAGGCGACCGTGTTGAGGTTAACCAGCATATAGTCGGTAAGGCTCAGCAGATCGAGGCTGTCGTCGGCAATGGCGTAGTTCTCGGGCACGCTCATGTCGTTATCCAGGATGAAGTCGCGCAGTCGTTTCCAGTCGTCGAGGGCTTGCATCCCGCCGTATTCGATTTCGGTGGTCTGCCAGGTGGAAAGGTACTGAACTTCGTATTTGCCCTGATCGTAATATTCGTCGGTATAGTCGTGGTCGACGGGCCGTTCGCGCATGCCGTAGACCCCCCAGTATTTGCCGTTGAGAAAGAGGATGACGCGTTCGACGGCGCGGGTGTCGAGTTCCATGCCGCCTTCCCTGGCCAGCGTCTGTACGTACTCATCGCGAACGTGGGTAGACCCTTCGTGGTCTTCGCCTTCGATGGCGGGGTAGTTGTCGTCGCCCGAGTTGCGAAACATGAATTTCTGATACTCGTCGCGATCGGAATAACTGAATAAAGGTGCCTGTACGGCTTTGGAGTAGCCCATTTCGTCGCGGCTGATCCAGTCGAGGCTGCGGTGATCGAGGATCCAACTGTCTTGCCCGTGGCGGTTAAGGCTACCGAAGGAGGTCGCCTCCAGCTCTCCGTCCAGGTCGAAGTATTCCAGTGAGCCGATAGGGATGAGATCGCCGTTGCCGTTTGCCAGGTCGATCACCTCGTCGGCCGCTACGGAAAATACGGCCAGGCTGAACGTTTCGTTGATAAAGAAGGTCGCAAAGTCCATCTTGCCCGGCAAAACAGCGGGGTTGTTGCTGAACGATTGTGCTTTGATCACCGTCGTTTCGGTTACCCTGACCGGCTCGGTATACAAAGGCGAGGAGGCGGTCGGGTTGGTGCCGTCCAGCGTGTAGCGCAGCTCCGTGCCCGGGTCGTTGTTGGTGATGCTGACCACCACCACTTCGAAGTAAAAGCCGGCCTCCTTTTCGATGGTGGGTGCGAGGGTGTAGCCGTCGACGTACGTACTGTCGTTGTTGCTCACCCCGGGTGACGGTTGGGTAAAAATCTTCCAGTTCGCGCTACCGTCCGGCGCGCGGCCGTGGGCGTGTTCCACCAGCGTCAGGCCCAGCGGTCGCCGTTCGACGACGTCGCCCGCGGGATTAGCCAGCTGGACGACCTCGTTCGTTTTTGTTTGGGTGAGCTTGAAGTTGGTGTGTACCTCGCCGCCCGTCACCAGGTCGCGCCCCGAGCAGTGAAATACGCGAAACCCGTTGGCCGCGATCATCGTGCCGTCCGGTATCCGGAATTTCTTCGGCTTGCTTTCTTTATCGGAAAGGTGCCAGCCGCCGAGGTCCACTTCGGTGGCGGAGGGGTTGTACAGTTCGATCCAGTCTTCCGTTTTACCGAAGCTATCCTGATAGGTGTTCAGGTTAGCGGCGGAGAACTCGTTGATGACCACTTGACCCCGCAGGCTGCCGGAGGAGACGGTAAGTAGAAAGATAAAAAGGAGGAAAGCGTAAAGAAACTTTGTCATGTGGGTAATCTTCAATAGCGGTTTGATAGCAGGATTCTCAGCGTTTTCACGTTGAAAGCATTTCGGCCGTTGCCTATCGGTATATTTTTACGAGACTTCAGTCGGTGAATGTCGGTCATCTTGCACTCAGGGCTTTGTCAGCCGCAGCTTTCGCCCCCACACCAGTACCTGTCCGCCGTATATGCATAACCACAATAGCAGCACGGTGAAGGTGAGGGCCTGGGCACCGGCGTACCAGACCTGATGGCGCAGGTCGCCCCACCGAAATTTGTAGGCCACGGCATCCGCGACCGAAAGGATGGCGTAGGCCAGAATGAACAGCAACACACCTTTCAGCAGCTTGCGGATGTACCACAGCAGGCGTGGCGGCGAGTGGGTTTTCAGCCGTCTCCGCTTCCGCCGCAGGTACAGCCCGCTGAACAGTACGTAGAGCGGCCAGCCGGCAAGAAAAAGCATTTGCTCCAGCCCGCCGTAAAAGGGGTTATAAAAGTAGCGCCCCTCTTCGTGCCGGAAGTCGGGCACCAGCCAGATGACCAAAAAATATACCGTCTGCCCGATGGGCAACAACAGGTGCTTGAGGTCAGACCACCGAAAGCGATAAAGGGGAAAGAGGCTGATCTTGACGTGGCTGAACAGCAAAACCGGTAGCCAGAGGCTGAAGTAGATGGGTAGGTACCGCAGCGTCGGGTGCGAGTGCAGGTAGCCCCAAAAGTCGAGCGCGAAGTGCAGTTGCGTCAGGCCGCCGAGCAAAAGAAGCGTGCCGTACAAACGGTTGGCGCGCTGGTTTCCCGACTCCTTTATGAAAAAAAGACCACCGATGGCAAGGGCCGCGACGATGGTCACGGCCATAATGGAAAGGGGCAGTAGAAGGGGAAGCTCCGGCATGGAGGGGGAAGGTAAGGAAGTAAGGAGTAAGTAGTAGGAAGTAAGGAGCGAAGAGCATAATGCTAGACAATTGCTTTTTTGACTCCTCTTCTTTGGAGGGGATGGGGGAGGATTTTAAAGCATTTGTCTAGCAGGCTGTCGGGGAGAATAAATAAAAAACGCCGGCGCGCAAAGCGCACCGACGTCGGAATGGGTTCAGGAATTTTGGTTCTTCGGGGTTACGGGGTGAATGATCGTTCTTGTCGGGGCTTAGGGGTCGTCAGGTCCAGGGTTTTGAGGTCTTTGTAGAAGCTTTTGAGGTACTTGCTTACTTCGCGCTTACTGGCGTTGGAGAGGCCGTCGAAATCGGCGACTTGGGTCAGCAGGGTGTCTTTGAGGCTGATCATGTGATCGGCGGCGGCCGTGAAGTCGGGGGAAGCTTCAAACTCCCAGATCAGGATGCGGTCGGTGATTTTCCGCTGGCCGAGCTGCGCGTTGGGCTTCACGTAGGTGGCGTTCACCAGGCCGCTGTAGTCGAAGTCATAAGGCACGAAGGTGTTGCGGCCGTCGTCGCCTTTCAGCAATTTGAGGTTACGGATCATCCTGGTGCCGAAGTCAGCGTTGCCGATCATGTACTGGAAGAGGGTGACCTGCTCGGCGTTCGTGATCTGCCCGGCGGGCATGTTGTAGCACTCCTTACAGTTCCTGGTGTCGAGGCGATCCTTCAGTTCGTCCGCGTCTTCGATCAGGATAGCGTAGCTGGTGGTGGTGCCGCCGTCAGCGGTGTTGACGTAGGTGATGGTGAGCAGTTGGGTACGGAAGCTGGCGTCGGGGTTGACCGTATTGTAGAGCTCGTAGGCAAGTTGTTCCCGCAGCAGGGCGTCCTGGCCGGCGGCATCGTCGGTACAGTGGGTAACGAGTTTGAAATCATTGTGGGTATTGAAGCCGTTGGCACGCAGGCCGTCCTTCTTAAACTTCAGTTTCAGCGGGGGCATGGCGCAATTGCGGCGGCGAAACTTACCGCGAACGGCGACTTCCAGATCAAGTCGCTTACCGTTCTGTATTACTTTGGCGGGGAGAAATTCCACTTTTTTGCGGTAGACCTCCAGGCTGTCGAAATTGACGTGCAACTCTATGTTGAGGTTTTGATTGGTGTTCCAGGCGTCGAATAAGCTGTTACCGACCTTCTCCACTCCGCCGTCCCCGCCGGCAAAAGCGGCGCAACTGAGGATCAGACTATAAATGAGGGTGAAGAAGAAGCGTTTCATGATTTGTGTATTGTGTGGGTTTGTTGAGAGAGACTCTCCGTTTCAAAATTGGTTGCAAGCCGGCCGGAAAGTTGTTACGCTTCCCGTGCTTGATGATACAAATATGCGGTGGCATACCGCCGTGCTATAATCTGTTCGCCCCATCCTGGTTTTTCATCGACGAACGCACGCTTTTGCCGGCGAACGCCATTAAGCAGGCCTTGAAGGACGTCGTGAGAAAGCATAAACAGCCGCCACGGCGCGTAGCCCACCGCTGACCCTGGGTAGGCGATCATTCCAAACATCGAAGTTTCCAAACGGGTTAGGGCGGGGAGTTCCCTCCATACAGTTCACCGAGCATTCACACAAAATGATAAAAGACTACCTTCTAAGCCCTTTCCAGCGTTTCGTAAAACTGGAGAGCTTCAGTGGCATCCTTCTTTTTTCCGCGACTATTTTGGCGATGATCTGGGCCAACTCCCCCTACGCGGACAGTTATCAGGCGCTTTGGCAAACCAAGCTCGGTTTCGGGACGGAGGATTTCGGGCTCACCAAGCCGCTCATTCTTTGGATCAACGACGGCCTGATGGCCATTTTCTTTTTCCTGATCGGCCTGGAGATCAAGCGGGAAATCCTGGTCGGTGAACTCAACACCCTACGCAAGGCCACCTTTCCCATTTTCGCCGCCCTGGGGGGCATCATCGTTCCTTATATCTGCTACGTGTTGTTGAATGACCGCGCGGCTACCGCGGATGGATGGGGCATTCCCATGGCTACGGACATTGCCTTCACCCTGGCTATCCTGAAGGCCCTCGGCAAATCCGTCCCCCTGAGCCTGAAGATATTCCTGACCGCATTCGCCATCGTAGACGACCTTTGCGCCGTACTCATCATCGCCATCTTTTACAGCGGCGGCATCGAGTGGATGCTGGTGCTCTACTCCGTACTCCTGCTGAGTGTTCTTTACGTGCTTTCTTACCGGGGGTATTATTTCAAGTACCTGAACATCATCGTGGGTATAATCGTGTGGGTACTGTTCCTGAAGTCCGGCATCCACCCCACCATAGCCGGTGTATTACTGGCCTTTGCCGTACCGATACGCCGTAAGATCAAGGGTCATGACCTGCTGGCCGATCTAACGTCCATCACCGCGAAGCTGGAAAAATCGCCCCTCGGCCCGGCCAATACCCTGAGCGACGAACAGCTGGAGCACATCGGCGACATCGAAGAACTGGTGAACGATTTCCATTCTCCGCTCCAGCACCTCGAACACAAACTTCACGGCTGGGTGGCCTACTTCATCATGCCGATCTTTGCGCTGGCCAATGCGGGGATCGCGTTCAGTGCCGGAATGCAGCTGGATACTTCCCTGATCCTGACCATCGCCGTTACGCTCTTCGTCGGTAAGTGTATCGGTATTTCGCTGTTTTCCTTCCTGGCCGTGAAACTCGGCCTGGCGGAGTTGCCCAACCAGGTCAATGCCTGGCAGATTCTCGGCGTGTCCATCCTTGCCGGGGTCGGGTTCACCATGTCCATCTTCATCGCCAACCTGGCCTTCACTGACCAGTTGGCCCTGGTGGATTCGGCAAAAATCGGCATTCTGGCCGGCTCCCTTATTTCGGGAATCGTCGGGGCGGTGATTCTAAAGATCAGCGGCACCCGAAACCTTACGATCCGCGCATCCAAGTAACCCTTCGTCAAGATCTCCCACCCAATGGGATAAAACTACGGCTCTATCCACTCGTCGCAAATTTTTGCATGAACGCCTCGCCCGGACACGCTTCACCAGACGGGTTTGAGGCGGGGCTGAAGTCTACTTTGGGCGCGGACGCGGGTGCCGGGGAAGGTCAGGGGCGTTGGTTTTTTTGGTTGGCCGATGTGCGTTTTACCCGAACCGTGCATCTACCCCCCGCACCAACCTCCGAACCACCATGGCTTACACACCCCTTAAAGTATCCATCGCCGACCCTTGTCACGAAGACTGGAACGGCATGGTCGCCGTCTCCGGCTCTACCGCCCGCCACTGCGACAGCTGCGAAAAGAACGTCGTTGACTTCACCGGCATGACCGACGCCCAGATGCACGACTACGTCCGGAACAACGGCGGAAAGATCTGCGGCCGTTTGCGGCCCGACCAGTTGGAGCGGCCGCTGCGGGCGGTTTCCACGCCCGGCCGAAACCCGCTGAAGGTAGCCGCTACGGCCGCCGGCCTGCTGATCGCCTCGGCGGGGCTCGACGCGCAAACCGTACCTCCGCCGCCACCCGTACCCACGGAGCAAACGCGGGCCGAACCGGAGATCATGGGCGAAATCGAGCCGATCGAACTGATGGGCGACATTTCGATCGCATACGACAGCACGGCGATGACGCACGATACGCCGCCCGCGCCGCCACCGCCGCCGGCACCGCCAGTCGGGTCTACCACCATCACTCCGGTAGCGGATACCCTGCCCATTCCGCCGCCGCCGACGGTTCCCGCTTGCCCGCCGGACCCTATGATCATGGGTAGGATGATCATCAGCCCGCCGAGGCCGACGGGTATGGACTGGGTGCGGGATACACTGAAAAACGTTCTGACACCCGCACCGCCGCCGCCTGAAAAACCATCGTTGCCCCCGCGTCCCCGCCCGGAGACACCGAAGTACCTGGACGAAGTGAAGGTCTTTCCCAATCCCTTCGTTGGTCGCCTCAACGTCGCCCTCCACCTGCCCGAAGCGCAAACCATCGGCCTCGATCTGCTCGACGCGGCGGGCCGGATCGTCCACGCCGAACGCCGCGCCGCCACCGCCGGCGACAATCGTTTCGCGCTCGAGCCTGACCGCAACGCCCTGACGGCCAGCCTCTACTACCTGCGCGTCACGGACGCCGCCGGTCACGTTTCCACGCGCCCCGTCATTCGCGCCGCCGGAAGTTTCCAAACGCCGTAACCCCCGCCCCCAACTTTCCGGCACCGATTTTGCATCTGACCGGCGACCAAACGCCCCTACCCATGGCTTACACCCCGCTGAAAGTATCCATTCCCGAGCCCTGCGGCGAAGACTGGGCCCAAATGACGCCCGTGCCCGACAACACCGCCCGCCATTGCGCCAACTGCGCGAAAAACGTCGTCGACTTCACCGGCATGACGGACGCGCAGTTGCACGCCCACTTCCGCGCCAACGGCGGCAAGGTTTGCGGCCGGTTTCGGGCCGACCAGCTCGACCGGCCGCTGCGGGCCGTCCGTACGCCGAGCCGCAACCCGTTGAAGGTGGCGGCTACGGCGGCGGGATTAATGCTGGCGGCGGCGGGCTGTGAGTCGCCCGCCGACGATCGCGGTTCCGTCAATGCCTGGCAAAAGATCGATCTAGCGGAGGGTAGCACTGATGTTCCGGTAACAGGCGGCATTAGTCTGGGTCCGCCACCAGATATCGAAGCTATTGGCGATGATGATTTCCTGGAAGGGGAAATAGAAATATACATCGAATCGACGCCGGACGAATTTACGGACGAGACCGGCACGCCGAACGTCGTCGCCGAACCCGTACCGCCAAACAGCGCGGAACTTAGGATCGACTTTCTACCGGATACCGTTGACACGGATTCTCCCGACTACCTGTATCACCACGACTGGAATGCAGCCAAGATCAATCCCGGTCGCGGCGTCAATGCCATCACCGGCAAGTACGACACCCCACCGCCGCCGCAATCACATAACTCGGGCTTACTCGGTATGGTCAACTATTCCTTTGAACCGTCTCCCCCACCCACCGGCATCGACCTGATCATCGACACGTTCACCAAAGCACTGCTGCCGCCACCGAGACCTTTGGAAAACCTCCCCGAGCACCCGCGTCCGCGCCCGGATAAAGAGCCCCCTTTCCTGGAAAATCTGACCGTTCACCCCAACCCCTTCGTTGACCGGATCGTACTGGAAACCACCTTACCAAACCCCGACGAGTTGACCGTGGAACTGATCGACGCTACCGGGCGCCTGCTGCTGACCGAGCCATGGCGTACGGAAACCGGCTACAATAATCTCGTGCTGCGGCCGACGGCGGCAGGCCTGACCGGCGGCGCGTATTTCCTGCGGGTAACCGACCACACTGGCCGGTCAATTACCCGAACGCTGGTACGCCAATAAATTTTCTCACCGTTCAAGGGATTCTACCCGGAGGAGCGTCAAACCACTAAACCAATCCGAATTCCCAATGAATAACAACCTGCTTTACCTGTTCGCGTTTGCCGTGGTTTTGACCGCCGCCGCCTGCAATACCAACAAAACGGCTACCACCACGCCGCAATCCACCAGCACCGAACAGCAGCCCCGGCGCGGCGGTGAACGCCCCGACCCGTCGAAAATGTATGCACGAATGGACGTGAACAAAGACGGCAAGATCGCCACCAGCGAAGCCAAAGGCCGCATGGCCGAAAACTTCAAAACCATAGACGCGGATGCCGACGGCTTCATCACTATGGAGGAAATGAAGTAAGCCCGCCCCGCTGGTGGACGCTAGGGCAGAGACAGAGAATTACACGAAAAGGACCGGCCGGAGAAAACCTCCCTGCCGGTCTTTCCATTATGGTCACGTGCCAACCGATCAACGCATCCTCACTCACCCCGGCCTGCAACCCCTTTGGGACAGCATGGAACGGGATCGCCGCCAGCAGCAGATTGCCGCCGTGGTCATCATCCTTTTGTCTCTTTTCGCCATCATCGTCGGCGTCAGCAGTCGACGGGTCGGCTGGGCGCTGGTGGGTAGCCTGGCTGCCACGGGGGCACTGTGGTGGCTCTACAAAATTCTGACCGAGCAACCGCTGGCTTTCTGGCGGCGGCACCTGCGCGACGAGCCGGAAAACATCGTCTGGGTGTATGGCCTCGTGACCGAGCGGATGCCCTTCGGCTTTAAAACCGTCGCTTCCGGCACCCTTCACCTGGTGGAAGCGGACGGCGACATCCACACTTTCGGCCTCCAGCCCGAAGCCCTGCGCCTGGTCACCAAAACGCTGAACCGCGTACTGCCCGATGCCGAATTCGGCTACAGCGAGGAACGCGAACTCAAATACCGGGGCGAAGTCACCAACTTTAAGGGGCGTGACCGCTTCAATAACGTCAAATAGCCGCCGATGAGCTTTTGGGATCAGATCAAAGATATTTTCAAACAGGCCGAGTCTTCCTCCGCAACCACCCCGACCATCCACGAGTTGATCGAGCGGAACCCGGAGCAAATCGCCGCCTACGAACAGTGGAAGCGAACCGCCGGCGCCCGCCGGCTGACCGACTGGCTGGAGAACCAGTACGCCCGCTACCGGGACGGGCTGCCGACGGATGAAACGATCGGCTTTCTTAACACCAATAGTTCCAACGGTTTCGTGATCTATTTCGGTCAGATGAATTACGGGCGTGCGGAGATCACCCACTTCTTCGATTACCTCAAGGAACGGGTACGGACGCGGAACTACCGCGGTGACATCTCCGACCGCCGCGTCTTTCCCCATCGCGATTGGGTGGAAACCCGGGAGCGGCACTACCTCAAACCCATCGTCGACCTCACGGCTGAAAAAATGGACCAGGCCTACGGTAACATCATGATCGAGTTCGAGCTGCGCAACGACGTGCCGCATAACCTGCGCCTGCGGGCCACCACTTACAACGACTCGATGTACGAGGCCAACGGCAGTTTCGGCGGGTTGATCATGGTGCTGGGCGGGGCGGGGTAAGCCCCTACGCGGGCGGAAACCGAACGCCGCCGTAACTCCTTGCGTTTCAACAACATGAAAGCCCTGATTCTTACCATCGCCGCCCTCTTTTCCTTCACTACACTAGCTACCGCCCAGTCGCTCAGCGAATTTCGCTGGAAGTCGCGGCCGGTGCTGATGTTCACCCCTTCGCCCGACGATCCTAACTTTCAGCGGCAAGTCGCCCTGTTCGCGGACGCCGCCGAGGAGTTGGCGGAGCGCGAAATAAAAGTGATCTTTATCACGCCCGACGGCAAGTTCGAAAACACCGGCCGTTTTCTTGACGAAGCTACTTCCCGCAGGTATTACGAGATGTTCAGCGTAGCGCAGTACCAGTTTGAAATGGTGCTGGTGGGCTACGACGGCTACGAGAAATTCCGCGCTAAAAACCGGGTAACGCCGCCCTCCATCATCACGAACCTGATCGACGGTATGCCGATGCGAAAGCGGGAACTACTCCAGGGTTATAACAATGAGAGTACCGTGGGTGACACGGACAGTCGGGTGGTAAATAAGCGGCGGAGGTTTTAGAATAACCCTTAGGAACGCCGTTAATTCAAGATGTCCCGCACCTGGTAGAGCAGCGGTTCCCAGTACCGGCTCTCCAGTACATCTTCCCGGACGACACCGCTGTTAGTAGCATGCACGACGACTAACTTGTTGATACCGGCTTCTACCACTACCGAGACGTGATGAACGGCTTTTCCTTTCCGCTTAAAGAAAACCAGATCCCCCGGCCGCGCGCGGCTCAGGGGGATTTCTCTTCCCTGCCTGGCCTGCTCCCGCGAGACCCGTTCGATGTCGACCCCGGCATTCTGGTAGAGGTATAGCACGAAGCCGGAGCAGTCGAAACCCTGGCGCGGGTTATTACCGCCGAATTTGTATTTCAGCCCCATCAACTCCCGCGCGTGCTCGACGATGTCGTTGCGGATATAATCCGCCGAGCTACCGGTACGCGGCGCATTCGTGCGCGGCGGGCGGGTACCCCGGCCCGAATCCGCTGGTTTGAAAATTTCACAACCGGTAAAAACAGTGATCAGGCAGAAGGATAGCAGGAGGGGGATTCTTTTCATGGTTCGGCGCGAGCGGATGGTTCCCCCAACTAACAACGGGAGAGCGAAAAATGGTGTGGGCGTTAACGGGAGTTTAAGTGGCTGGTGGCAAAATCAAAAAAGGTGAAGCCTCCGCGTTGGAGACTTCACCTTTTTAATGCTGCGGAGCAAGGGTTGCTTACTCGGCGGCCGCGGCTTCCTCTTCGGGCTCGCCTTCGCCGGCCTTGGCGGCTTCCTCCTCGGCCTTGAGTTCGGCCGTGGTGGCGGAACGGAGGGCACGTGGTACTTCTACGGAAGCGACGGGCTGACCACCGGGGTTCATGATCTCAACGCCTTCGATGGCTTTGATGTCACGGACGCGGATGGCGGAGCCGAGCTCCAGTTCGCTGATGTCGAGTACGAGCTTATCCACCAGTTTATCGGGGGTCGTCTTGATCTTGATCCGACGAACGGCGACCTGCAGCTTACCACCGCCGCGTACGCCGGGGCTGGTGCCTTCAAAGACAACGGGTACCTGCACCTTAACGGGGTGGCCGTCCTGAAGGGCAAGGAAATCGATGTGACGAAGCTTATCGGTTACCGGATGAAACTGGTGATCTTTAATGATCGCCTTATAGGTTTTACCGCCAACGGACAGCTCGGCGAGCTTGAATTCCGGCGTGTAAATAAGCGCGCGAACGTCGAGCGCCTTGATGGTGAAGTGGACGGGGTCGCCACCGGCTCCGTAGAGTACGGCGGGAACAAGCCCCTCACGACGAGTGGACTTACTGTATTTCTTACCCAGATTTTCGCGGACTTCACCGCTGACTTTTACGGACTGCATATGTATATTATTTGCGCGCTGGTCGCTTTCGGCCCGCAAAGATACGAACTTTATTGAACCGGCGAAACCCCGGCGGCAATTTAATCGGGGCAAACGCAAGAATGCCGCTTCGCGGCTTTTGCTCACGGAGTCTCACGGCGGGCTACGCGGGGTCTCGCGGAGCAGAACGTGGGAACGTTGGAATAGCTGACCTTGGGATTGCCGGGCTCGTTCTCCAACAAACGGAACACCCTACTTATAGTAGTTGTTATATTTACCCCACCAACAATCTCCTTCCACATGCAAAAACTAACCCTCCTCTTCATCCTCGCCCTGATCGTATTGGCTTGTGGCGGCGGTGAAGACACCCCGAGCGAAGCCCCGATGGCCAAGAAAGCCAAGCCGGCCGCCAAGGAAATCAACGTTAAAAAGATATGGAAAGTCCGCTGTATCGCCTGCCACGGCCTTTACGGCGACATGGGCACCAACGGCGCGGCCAACCTGCAGGAAAGCGAGCAGCCGCTCGATTACCGCATCAACATCATCAAGAACGGCAGCGAGAACGGCGTGATGAACGCCTTCGGCGAGATCCTCGACGATGACGAGATAAAGGCCATGGCCGAGTACACGATGAGCATGAAAAAGGAATAGCCGGTTTTGGACCACATCGTCCTCGGTATGATGTCGGGCAGTTCGCTGGACGGGCTGGACCTGGCCATCTGTCGCCTCCGGCTCGACCCGGCGGCGGATAAACCGGTGCCCGACTGGGGGATTCTGGCGGCGGAGACCGATCCGTTTCCATCGTTGTGGCAGGCACGTCTACGGTCCGCGCCGCATCTGCCGGGGCGGGAGCTTTGGCGGCTGCACGCGGACCTCGGCCACTGGTTCGGGCGCCGGGCCCGGGCGTTTCTCGACCGGCATCCGGAGCATAAGGTGACGCTGGCGGGCAGCCACGGGCACACGATTTTCCATGACCCGGCCGGGAGATTCACGACCCAGATCGGCGACGGTGCGGCGATGGCGGCCGCGCTCGGTATGCCCGTCGTGACCGAACTGCGCGGCGCGGACGTAGCCGCCGGCGGTCAGGGCGCGCCGCTGGCACCGCTGGCCGACAAGCATTTGTTTCCCGGTTACGACGGCTTTCTGAACCTCGGCGGCATCGCCAACCTCAGCCTCCGCCGACCCGACGGCGGGTACATCGCGGGCGACATCAGCGGTTGCTGCCAGATCCTCGATCGCCTCGCCCGGCGGGAAAAGATGAAATACGACGCTTACGGAACCCTGGCCTCCCAAGGTTCCATGGCACCCGCGACCGCGCAAAAAATAGCCTCCCTTCCCTTCCACCAACTGCCGTACCCGAAGTCCCTCGGTAACGCCTGGGTGCGCGAAACGCTGTGGCCGCTACTGGACGATAAGTCGGTAAAAACGTCCGATCTGCTGCATACGTTCTCGCGCTGGCTGGCCAAAAAGATGGCGTATGACTTCACGTATCTGGGCGCGGACGCGGGTGCAACGGGAGGATCGGGGCCAAAGCGCATCCTGCTGACCGGCGGAGGAATCCATAACGAATTTCTCGTCAGCCAACTCCGCGCGACCCAGGACGCCGAGCAACCATTGTTCGATTTCATCGTTCCGGATAGCGAGGTGGCCGACTTCAAGGAAGCCGCCCTTATTGCCCTGGCCGCCCTTTTCCGCGTCCATGGCATCCCGAACGCGCTGCCTTCCGCTACCGGCGCGCCGCGGGCGACGGTGAACGGTGCTTTATTCCATGGCTGAAATGAGTCTTACGGCTTTTGGTCCCGCCCACCAAATGACCAAATGACCACAAGACTAAATGACCAAATGACCAACCTCCTCCTCACCGGTCCCACCGGCTTCTTCGGCCGTCGCCTCGCCGCCGCCCTGGCCGCCGACGGCCGGTCGTTTCGCGCCTTCGTGCGGGAAGACTCCGACGTGACGGCGCTGCGCGCGCTCGGCCCCGCCTGCGAAATCGTGACCGGCGACCTGAACGACCCGGACAGTCTGCTCGACGCCTGCGCGGGCATCGACACCATCATCCACGCGGCCGCCCTTGTTTCCTTTCAGACGGCGGACCGGGAACGGCTGCTCAAAGTTAACGGGGAGGGCACGGCCAACGTCGTCAATATGGCCCTCGAAGCCGGCGTCCGGCGGCTGATCCACCTCAGTTCCGTCGCCGTGCTTAACCGGCGCGACGGCGGCCCGGTGGTCACCCTCACCGAACGCTGGCCCGAAGAACTGCCCAACACCAGCTACGCCGAAAGCAAGTTCGCCGCCGAGCGGGAGGTCTGGCGCGGCCGGGCGGAGGGCCTCGAAGTCGCCGTCCTCTACCCCACCCACATGCTCGGCGTCGGCGACTGGATGCACGAGCACGCCCCCGCCCTGTGGCGCATGGCCGCCCGCGAGCGTGGCTTCTATCCCACCGGAACTACCGGTTTCATTGATGTCCGCGACGTGGTTGACGCCACCCTTGTCGTCCTCGATCGAAACCTGGACGGCGAACGCTTTCTCCTCAATGCCGTCAACTGGACCTGGCGGGAAGCCATGACCCGCATCGCCCGGAGCATCGACGCCAAACCGCCTTCTTTCAAAGTAGCCCGCTGGCAGTCGGCCCTGCTTTGGCCGGTGGAAATGGTCCGCGCCAAAATCTCGGGAAGTAAACCGCTGATCACCGAGGAAAGCCACCGCAACGTGCAGGCGGATTTCCGGTACGACGGCTCGGCGTACGTGGCGGCGGCGGGGCGGGAATACCGCTCGGTAGAGGCGTGCGTGGAAGCGGTGGGGGAAGCGTTTGTGGGGGAGACGGCGGTTTAAGTTGGCGCGATGCGACCTCCGGCAGCAAGCTTCTCGAATTTCTTTACGGGGCGGCATTGCACACGGAAGACATGGGTGTCACTGAGAAGTACCTCCGTGTCTCCCGTGTCTTCATGTTTTATCTGTGTGAAGTGCCGCCTCGTAAAAGCGCGCGGCAGGAGCATCCGCCCGCCGCCGGAGGCGGCTTCGTCTCAATGCGGGGTGTTAAAACCGAAGGTATCCCGTCGGGTCCACCACCGCCCCCTTATGCCACAACTCGAAGTGCAGGTGCGGCCCGGAAGACAGCCTTCCCGTATTGCCGATGATGGCGATCGCCTCTCCCGCCTTGACCCGGTCACCCGTTTTCTTGAGCAGTTGGGAGTTGTGTTTGTAAAAAGTTACGATGTTATTATCGTGCTGAAGGCCGACGACGTTGCCGTTCTCGCTGGTGAATTCGCTCATGAAGACAACACCGTCGCGGACCGCCTTGATCGGCGTGTTTTGCGGGGCGAGGATATCGACGCCGAGGTGATCGTCGGTCGGGTTGTAGCCCGCGCTGATCTCACCGCTGACCGGGGCGATGAAGAAGATCTGGGCCAGGGGCACCTCCGCGCTGCCGGGCGAAGGGGCCAGACCGCCGCCGCGGCTGTTCTGCCCCACGCGTTCCAGGGCCATTTCCTTTCGCAATTGGATTTCTTCTTCGGAAAGCGGGGCGGGCTTGGCGCGTACGGTGTCCAGCAAGACGTCGGCCCCTTCCACGTCATCCGCCGTAATTGCTTCCCCGTGGATGGTGCGGTTGAGGTTTTCGATGTATACATCTTGAGCGTCCAGCTTTTCGCCCATCGACTCCAGCAGATTTTCCATTTCGTTGAGTTCGCGCCGCTGCACGATGTCGCCGTAGCCGGGGATGTACCGCCGCAGCGGCGTGTAGGCGATAAGCACAAAAATAACCGTAGCGATCAGGAAAACGGCGGCGGCCAGGGCAACGTAGATGTTGAGCGGCGTAAGATTGAAGGAGGAAACCTCGCGAAAGTCCTTCACGTCCCTGATCACCAGCTGATACTCCACCTTGCTTTTCTCGGCAAAGCGTTTCCAGCGGCCTTGTTTTTCTTGCGTTTCTTCCATGCGGGAACCGGTTATTTTCTGCGTTAAGGCCACACTTTGAGCCTGACGATCAGCGTTTGAGATCGAGAGCGGCCGCATGGCGTTGCTTACCTTTGCGGCCGGTTAGAGCGGGCAAAGATAAACGCTCCGCCCGCTCCCCGTCCCAACTACTTCTTTTTCGGCCGCCCCCCGGTTTGTTAAAAGATCGCACAAAAGTCTTCGCGTCTTGAATCAGCTATTACGTTTTCTCTTCCTGCTTTTGGCGTTTCAGATCGCCGTTTCCAGCTGCGCCTCCACCAAGAAGCGCGACGATCAGAGCGCACTCGGTAAGCTCTGGCACAATATGAACTCCCACTACAACGGCTATTTTAACGCCCGGGAGATCATGACCGAAACGCTGCTGGAAATCGATGAAAACCATACGGACAACTACACCCAGCGGCTGAAGATGTTCCCCTTCCTGGAGTTGCAGAACACCAGCGGCGTCGCTGAGCAACTCGACGTAGCCGTGGAAAAGGTCGCCATCGTGGTCAAGAAGCACCCGTACAGCAACTGGGTCGACGACAGCTATCTGCTTATCGGCCAGTCTCAACTGATCAAGCAGGATTACGAAAGCGCGGAGAAAACCCTGCGCTTCATGGTCAACGAGTTTCGCCCCCGCCCCAAGCGGAAGAAATCCAAAGGAAGGAAAGGCGCGAAGGAAAGTGAGCCGGAAGAGGAAGAATTCATCAGCCGCCGCAAGGTAGAGTCCAACCCCACTCAAGACCGTAAAGACCGTCTCCGCGCCCGCAAGGAAGCCCAGAAGGAGCGTCAAAGATTAAGCAAAGAGCGCGAAAAAGCCGCCAAGGCCCGCAAGAAACAACGGGACAAAGAACGCAAAGCCCGCATCAAAGCCCGCAAGCGCGGCATCAAACTCCCGCCCCGCACCCGCCCCGACACCAGCGCGGTGGCCGGTTTGGAAAACGAGCCGGACGCGGAGGAGCAAGAGCGGGACCTCGGCCCCGTGGGCATGATCTCCATCTTCAGCAACGGCGACGCCCGGAGCGGCAACGGCGAGCCCTTCGGCAAAAAGCCCGACAGCTACCTGACCAAGCACCGCCCCGCCTTTCAGGAGGGCCGCCTCTGGCTGGCCTGGACGCTGATCAAGCGCGACAACTTCGACCGCGCCCAGATCATTCTCGATGACCTGCGCGCCGACCGCGGCACCTTCCCCGACGTCCGTCGCAAGGCCATGGCCGTCCAGGCGTTCCTCTACCTCGAGCAGGAGGAACTGGAGCTCGCCATTCCCTTTCTCGAAGAAGCCGCCGAAGTCGCCAGGGAGCGCAACGAACGCGCGCGCTTCCACTACATCGCCGGTCAGCTTTACCAGGAACTAGGTCAGCCCGCCGGCGCGGCCGGTGCCTTCGAAAAGACCATTGCCGCCCGCCCGGACTACGAACTGGAACTCGGTGCCCGCCTCAACCTGGCCCAGAACGGTTTCCTCAGCGGTTCGGGTTCTGCCGCCGACGCCCTCAAGAAGCTCGGCCGCATGGCCAAGGAAGAAAAGAACCTGCCTTACGAAAGCCAGATCCTGTTCAGCATGGCCTCCGTCGCCCTGCGTAGCGGCGATAAGGAAGCCGGCGCGAAATACCTCGAAGAAGCACTGGCCAGCCCCTCCGCCGGCCCCACCCAGCAGCTGGAAGCCTACAAAACGCTCGCTGACATGGCGTACCAGGCCGGTGACTACCTCGCCGCGAAAAACAATTATGACCAGGCGCTGAACATCATGGAGAAATCCGACAGTCGCTACGCCGCCATCAACGAGCGCCGCGAAAGCCTCACCGGCGTCGCCGAAGCCCTGACCGACATTCAACTCAAAGACAGCCTCCTCCGCATCGGTATGCTGCCCGAGGCCGAGCGTCAGCAGTGGGCCAAAGACCTGTTTGAAAAACAACGCGCCGACGCCCTCGCGCCCAGACTCAACGACCCCGAAATTCCCGGCCGGCCCGGCGCACCCGCCCTCGGCGGCAGCGACTACTGGGCCTACAGTTCTCAATCCATCAAGCGCGGTAAGCGCGACTTCGAACGCACCTGGGGCGAACGCCCGCTGGACGACAACTGGCGCCGCAGCCGACGTACGGACTCCGGTATCTTCGATGACCCGGACGATGCCACCGCCGGCCTGACCGAGGAGGTCACCATCGTCACCGAAGACGAGATCAACCGCCTGCTGGAAGGCATTCCCACCACCGACGCCGAGCTGTCCACCATGAACATTCAGCAGGCCACCAACTATTTCAACCTCGGCCGCGAGTACCGCGACCGGTTGCGGAACAACGAGCAATCACTGGATGCCTTCGGTGCGCTCAATACCAAATACCCCAAGGCCAACGGCGAGGCCGAAAGCTGGTATTACCAATACCTGATCCATAAGGAAAAAGGCAACCAGGCCAAAGCGACCGAGTTCGCCGTCAAGCTGAGCGGCTCCTACCCCGGCACGAAGTACACCCGCCTGGCCAACGAGCCCGGCTACGCGGCCACCTTACTGGCGGACGACAACAAACTTACGCGGGATTACGAAGCCGCTTACGCCGCCTTCCAGGCCGGTGATTTCAAAACCGCCAACGATATGGCCCAAAAGGGTCGCGCTACCCTCATCGGTCAGCACCCGCTCAAGTCCCGCTACGCCCTGTTACTGGCCATGACCACCGGCAACCTCCAGGGCCGCCAGGCGTACATCAACTCGCTGCGGCAGGTCGTCTCCCAGTTCAGCGGAACGCCGGAAGAAACGCGGGCCAAGGAAATCCTCCGCCTGCTCGGCGAGTCCGGCGCGCGCGTACCCGGTCAGGCCGGCGGCGGCATCGTCAACGGCGGTGGCTTTAAGGAAAGCATGAAGGAGTTGCACTACGTCCTCGTCGTTTTCCGCAAGAACGACATGGACCTCAACGCGGCCAAGATCAGCGTATCGAAGTTCAATACCACTTACAACAAGACGGACCGCCTGCGCGTCACGAACGTCTACCTCGGCGCGGACACCAAAACGCCCGTGCTCGTCATGCGCCGCTTCAAGAACGGTGCCGCAGCCATGGAATACCTCAGCAACGCCCGCGAGCGGGAAACGGAATTTCTGGACGGCGGCAAATTCAACTACGACATCTATGCCGTCAGCCAAAGCAATTACCGTGAGGTGCTCAAGGCGCGAACGGTGGAAGGGTATAAGGATTGGTTCGAGGAGAATTATTAGTAGGTTAGAAGTTGGTTCGTTAGTGGCGACTAACGAACTAGCTACTACCCTTCCAACGCCTCCGTCGCCTCCTCCCACTTTTCCATCACCGTTTCCAGTTCGTCCTGCTTGGCCTTGAGCTCAGCGGTCGTCTTGTCGACTTTCTTGGTGTCGTTGTAGAAGTCCGGGTCGGACATCTTAAGGTGGATCTTCTCGATGTCCTTTTCCAACCGTTCGATCTTGCGCTCGGCGTTACCGGCGTCTTTTTCCAACCGGCGTTTATCTTCGTGGCTGAGGGTGGATGGCTTATTTTTGGCGGGCGCGGCGGCGGCTGATCCGTTTTGCTTCGGCTTGTCGTCGGCCCTGGATTTCTCGAGTTCGACGGCGCGCATGTTGTCGATCTTCCGCTTTTCGAGGTAGAAGTTAATGTCGCCCAGGTGCTCGTGCAGCTGGTGATCGCGAAACTCGATGGTGCGCTCGGTCAGGCCGCCGAGGAACTCCCGGTCGTGACTGACCACGATGAGGGTACCGTCGTAATTAAGCACCGCCTGTTTGAGCATGTCCTTACTGGCCATGTCGAGGTGGTTCGTCGGTTCGTCAAGCACCAGCAGGCTGAACGGGCGCAGCAACATGCAGGCCAGGGCCAGGCGCGCGCGCTCGCCACCGGAGAGTACCGAAACTTTCTTATCTACGTCTTCGCCGCTAAACAGGAAAGCACCGAGCATGGCGCGCAGTTTGGTGCGCATCTCGGGCGGGCTCACTTCTTCCAGGGTTTCCAGCAGGGTGATCTTTCCGTTGAGTTCTTCGGCCTGGTTCTGGGCGTAGTAACCGACGGTAACGTTGTGGCCCAGTTCGACCTCTCCGCCGGTGGCGGGGATCTGGCCGATCAGGATCTTGGCCAGCGTCGTTTTACCCTGGCCGTTCTGGCCCACGAAGCTGACGCGGTCGCCCTTGTCGATCTTCAGGTCTACGCCGCGCAGCACGTTGAGCTTGCCGTAGGTCTTGGTGATGTTACGGGCCTGCAACGTGATCGCGCCGGAGCGCGGGGCCTTGGGGAAGCGGAGGTTCATCACCGCCTTATTCGTTACGTCCAGCTCGATGCGCTCCACCTTGTCGAGCTGCTTCTGCATACTTTGGGCCATCTTTGTTTTGGTGGCCTTGGCCATGAAGCGGGAGATGGTCCGTTCTTTTTCGGCGATGACCTTTTGCTGGTTCTCGTAGGCGGCTTCGGCCTTTTCGCGGCGTTCGGCCTGCAGCTCGACGTATTTGGAGTAGTTCGCCTTGTAGTCGTACACCTTGCCGAGTTCGATCTCCAGGGTGCGGTTCGTGACGTTGTCCAGGAACTGCTTATCGTGACTGATCGTGATGACCGCGCCGGTGTAGGTGGTCAGCCAGTTTTCGAGCCAGATGATGGATTCGATATCGAGGTGGTTCGTCGGCTCATCGAGCAGCAGGTAATCGGGCCGCATGAGCAACATCTTGGCCAGTTCGATGCGCATCTGCCAGCCGCCGGAAAACTCGGTGGTCTGGCGGGCGAAATCTTCCTGTTTGAAGCCGAGGCCCTTGAGAAATTTTTCCGCTTCGGCCTCCATCGTGATGCCGCCGACCAGGGCGAAACGTTCGGTCAGGTTGGTGAACTCCTCCAGCATATTGGAGTAGGAATCGGAGGTGTAATCCGTCCGCGTTTCCATCTCCTTGTTCAGCTCCTCCAGGCGGGTTTCCATGGCCAGGATGTGGGCAAAGGCGGTCAGCGTCTCCTCCATCACGGTCCGGCCGGTGGGCAGGTCCATCTCCTGGTGCAGGAAACCGAGGGTGCTGCCGGCGGGGCGTACTACCTTGCCTTCGTCGCTGCCCATGTCACCGGCGATGATCTTGAGCATCGTCGACTTGCCGGCACCGTTGCGGCCCACGAGGCCCACCTTATCGCGCTCCATGATCACAAAGGAAGCGTGATTGAACAGCACCCGATCGCCGTACTGCTGATAAATACCGGTTGCGCTTAACATGGTCTTATTGGTCTTTTAGTCTTATTTGGTCTTTTGGAACTATCGGCTTTGGGGAAAAGCCCTCGAAATCATCGCTTTGAGGGCGCAAAGGTACGCAAAACGCCCCGCCCGTTCCCCCCGCATTCCCGCGTTCCCCGCCCTACCCCACATTCCTTACCTTTCCCCCATGGATAAAGACGTCCTCACCCCCATCATCCTTTTTTCGATCCTCGGCCTGATGATCATCGGGCTCCTCGTCTGGTATTACTACCAGCAAAAGACCAACCGCGAAACCCAGCGGCACCTCTCCGACCGTGACCTGCTGCGCCTCATCGACGAGGAGCCGGACCAGCTCGTTTCGCCCCACCAATTGCGCGACAAGACGGAACTGAGCCTTAACGAAGCCCGCTCCCGGCTCGAAAGTTTAAATAAATTCGGCATCATGAACCGCAGCACCAACAGCCGCGGCCGCTTTTTCTATGGCCTCCGCGAGCCGCTGGAAAAAACGCCGCCCGATCTCGAGCTCTCTTCCGATCCCTTCCTGACCGTGGAAGACCTGCTCCACATCTTCGCCGCCTACGATTACCGCGTCACCGCCCAGGAACTCATCATGGCCACCGGCCTGCCGCTCGCCGTGATCAAGCGCGAAATGAAGTACTTCGAGCAGCAAAAGATCGTGCAGCGGCTTTCCCGCTCGGATGCCAACGGGGTGATGGTCAAACGTTTCTTCGTGCTGCAAGACCCCTACCGCTCGGACCCCGATCGCTTTCGGGCGCAAGCGGGGAAGCTCGACCTGGAGATGCGGGAGATACTGACGAATGATAATTTGCTGGTGTAAGCACTTTAGCTCAGACTAAAAGCACATCTGATCTCATCTAGCCGGTAAGACGGGTGAGGACATGTGGCCCGAATGTTAGTCGGGCTGCCATGCTTTCCCGTCTGGCATTCGGACTACAAGTCCTCACTCTTTTTGCGACCAGCCCTGAGTTCGCCGTCAATTCCCCGCCCGCTCCCGCCGTATGCCCGGCTTGATCCGCTCCGCCGCCTGAAACTCCGTCTCCGCCTTCGCCGTTTGGCCGGCGTTGTACAGGGCGATGGCGTAGTTCCAGTGGGCGTCCGCGTCGTTGGGGCGGGCGGCGGCGGCGCGACGGAAGTACTCCAGCGCGGCGGCCGTTTGGCCCGAAACGCCGGAGGCCACGCCCAGCAGGCGCAGCGTTTCGTAATCGTTCGGGCCCAGCTGCTCCGCGCGGCGGAGGTATCGGAAAGCGCCGTTGATGTCGCCGCGCACCTCGCCCGCGTCGCGCCCGGCGGCGGTGAGGGCGATGAGGAGGTTCTCGGTAGCGGCGGTGTACCCACCGTCGAGCTCCAGGGCCTTGTCGTAATCGGTGATGGCGGCGGAAAAATCCTTGAGCAGCAGGTGGGCGTTGCCGCGCAGCAGGTAAGCGTTTTTGTAAGTCGGGTGGAGTTCGATGGCGCGGTCGAGGTCGGCCCGGGCGTCGGTGAGCAGCTTTTGGTTGGTGGCGCTTTGCTGGGCGGCGGAGGTGAGCGACTGGTAGGCCTCGATGCGGGCACCCCCCGCCGCGTTGCGCAGCTTGGCGCTGTCGGGTTGTTTGAGCACGTCGGTGGTGAAGAGCGTGAAGTTGTCTTGCCACACCGGGTTGCGCGCGATCGTCAGGCCCGCGAAGAGCAGCACCACGACGGGAATCGCCCAGGCGACCGCCGCGCCGAAGCGCCGCGCCGCGCCCACCAGCAGGGCAGTGACGCCCAGCGCCCAGCCCAGCGAGGGCATGAAGAGGAAACGCTCGGACATGTTCGTGCCGACGCTGAAGAACACGTTGCTGACGATGGACAGCGAAGCGAGGTAGATCAGCACGCCGAGGGCGAGCATCCGGTGCTTGCGGTACGTCAGCAAGGCACCGATGGCCAGACCGACGTGCGCCAGCAGACCGAGCCAGGGCGTGAGCCGGCCCCACGATTTGACCGGAACGGCCATCGGGTAGTAATCATGCACCAGGCCGGTGGGAACGAAGAGCAGGCGGACGTATTCCCACAGCGTGTGCATCACCGTGGCCAGCCGGTCGCCGGTGGACAGCTCGACCCAGCGACCGTTCTTGATTTCGAGAAAGGGGTTGTTCATCAGTTCCATCACCGGCTCGCCGAAGCCGGTACCGATGACGGCCGTGCGGATGGCGAGGAACAGCGCGACGGCCCCGACGGCGGGCAGAAAGTATTTGAGCCGCGCCGCGCCACCCTCGTTGCGCCCGAACAGCAGCAAGACCACGGGAATGACGGCCAGCCAGGTCAGGGCATTTTCCTTCGCCAGGCAGCCCGCGAAAACAAGCACGGCACCCGCGACCGCGCCCAAAAAGCGTTCCCTGTCCGCCGCGCGCAGGATCAGCCAGGTGCCGCTTACCGCACCCAACAATGCCATGATCTCGTCCCGGCCCTTGATGTTCGCCACCGCTTCGGTGTGCAACGGATGCGCGGCGAACAGGGCCGCCACGCCAAGGGCGAACCACCATGGTAACCGGTCGGAGGTTTTCGCCAGCTCGCGCACGAAGCCGAAGATCACGACCACCAGCAGCCCGTACCACAACACGTTGAACAGGTGATGCGGGAACGGGCCGTCGCTCACCGTCCGTTCGATGGCGAACATCGCGGGCGTCAGCGGCCGGTAGCGGCCACCGGCCACGAGGCTGGACTTGTCGTCATTAAAAAAGCCGTAGAACGTATCGTGACTGAACAACTCCCCCAGCCCGGAGACCCCCCGTTGCACCAGGCTGTTGTCGGTGATCACGATGGCGTCGTCGAGCGCAAAATCGTGCCCCAGCGTATTGGCGTACAGCGCGGCGGCCAGCACGAACAGCCCAACGTATTGCACCCTCAGTTGCCGGTACCACGGGGTCGTCTCGGCGGTCATGGTCGGGGTAATTTGTTTACGTTTTTGCTTTGCCATGGCGTGAAAATAGGGAATTTAGCCGCGCGCGCTCAACATTCGGTTCGCGGGTTTCTTTACAGACTAATAACTACCCACTAAACGCTAATTATGCCCCTGATCCTGATTACCAACGACGACGGCATCACCGCCGGCGGTCTCCGCGCCCTTGTTGCTTCCGCCCGTAAATTCGGCGACGTCCTCATCGTTGCGCCCGATAGCCCGCAGTCGGCCCAGGGCCACGCCATCACCATCGAGCGGCCGGTCTTCGTCCGCGAAAGCCGGGTCTTCGGCCCGGAAGTGGAAGCCTACGAATGCAGCGGCACGCCGGTCGACTGCGTGAAGATCGCTAAGTCCGTTCTGCTGAACGGCCGAATGCCGGATCTGTGCGTGTCGGGCATCAATCACGGCTCTAACGCCGCCATCAACATCATCTATTCCGGTACGCTGTCGGCGGCCATGGAGGCGAGCCTGGAGGGCGTACCCAGCATTGGTTTCAGCTTCCTCGACTTCAGTGCCGACGCCGATTTCAGCGTCTGCGCGCCCTACGTGGAAAAACTGATCGACCACGTATTGACCGAGGGTATGGCGGAGGGCAGCTTGTTCAACGTCAACATCCCCAACCTGCCGGCGGACGAAATTCGCGGAATCAAGGTCTGCCGCCAGGCCGAAGCCCGCTGGGTAGAGGAATACGTGAAAGGGCAGGACCCGCGCGGCCGCCCCTACTACTGGCTCTCCGGCAAGTTCGTCAACAAGGAAACCCGCGAAGACGCCGACGCCAATGCCCTGCAAGACGGCTACGTCACCCTCGTCCCCAGTCACCACGACCTCACTAACCACGCCGCGCTGCAACAATTACAAACCATCGAGGCCGACCTCCAGCCCGGTGCCAGGCACGAAACCGGCGCGAAAACCTCCGGCCAACAACAATTGGAGCAGTTTTAGCCGACATCGTGACCGTTTCGTAAGCCAGACGCCCCGCTCCGTAAGCAACCGCTTATTCACATACTAGTCGTGGGTAAACCGTTTACCTTTGCCGACGACCTCATGAAAAATACCTCAGACCAGGCTTACGATCAGCCGCATTTCTTGACATTACCCGCCTGGCGGGATCATTATCTTATGAGAGTATTGCGAATATATTTACTATCTCACCGGATCGTTCACTAAAGATGAGAACACCCAAACGTCCATCTGATGTCCGGATAATTTAAGAGAGCGGTTCCCCTAGGGAGCCGCTCTCTTTTTTGTGGTGAGGCCGCTTCGCGGTGCTCGCTGCGCGAGTATCTAGCTCACGGAGTTTCACGGAGGACTATACAGAGTCTCGCGGAGCACGGCCTGACCACTCATTTCGCTCCGCTGAAGGTGAGCAAGCGGAGTGCCGCGAATGGTATGACAAGCTCTCTTTTAGACGCTGCGCATGCCTCCGTGAAACTCCGTGGGCAAAAATGGCGCGAAGCGCAAAGCTGTCTAAATGCGCGAAGTCCACTCTTCACCCATCCAGCAACGCTCGCCCGTAGTAAAAAAACCACGCCAGTGCCAGCACCATCGTCCCCGTCGCCAGCCCCCGCAGGCTCCGGTTCCGGTACACCTTGCGAAAGTAATTCAGTGGCATCACGTTCAGGCAGATCGCGATCAGCGCGATCGTTCGTGGTTTAAAAACGACGTCGCGCCCGGCGCTACCCGAGATCATGCCCATCAACTGCCCGATCAGGACGTATGCAATGGCGGGGACAATGAAAGAGACGGCGAGGCCGACGAGGAGGTTGTCGTTACGTGGGACCATTTCGGGTAGTACTGGTTTGGTGGTAATCGGGGTGTGATAGTAACGCCCGGCCGTGGTTACTGTTGCCCGGTATGACCGGGCTATAATTACGATCGGGCTACTCGACGTATTCCTGCCGCTTAATCAGAAACACCCATTCGTTGTCCGAGTCCGCATCCACGCGGTAACCATAGTCGTAGCAGAAATGATAGAGCGTATTGTTACGCGTCACGTATTCATTCGTGAAGTAGCGAAATTTAAACCCCCGGTCGATCAGGCGATCCTTGCGCACGTTGGCTTTGCCGTCCGGATTCAGTTCGGCGAGCACGTTGCGGTTGTGCCGCAGGATGTTATTGACGCCGCGCTGAAAGGCCAGTTCTTCGGCGTTTTGCCGGTTGTGGAAGGTAGCGCGGCAAGCGGCGGAGCAAAATTTTTTGTCCGCGCGGCCAGTGTACTCCTCGCCGCATTCGGGGCAGATCCTTTTCATATCGGAAAGGTAACAAAATAGGGCATATTCGGTTGCCGGCACGCATTTTCTAGGCGCGGCCGCGGGATGCGATGGAAGTTTTAAGAATGATATGCAGGCACTAGCGAATGACTTCTCCCCAACATATCAAAGAGAAGGTGTGAAAGTCCTCTTAGTGCTCTTAATGCTCTTACCGTAAATACCCATTATGATATGATGCTCATTTAGAACTAATTGATTATTTTTGAGCCAATAGTTGAGTTTCCTACCGTTATCACTGGATTTACGCGCCAAGTTTACCTTCACTGTTCTCTTATGAAAAATGATCAAGTTATGATTGTATCGACCTTGCAATTACCTCCTTACAGGGAGGTAAATCGTTATCCATGGAATCCACCGCTTAAATTTTTAAGAATCACTTTTCAGCTTTTGTTGCTTTTCCTTCTTTCTTCGCAGGGGATGATGGCTCAGAGTGCCGCTGTTTCCAAGAGCGCTCCGGCTGCCGCTACCGCAGGTGGCGAATACGAATACACTATTGGATTTGCTTGCCCGAGCACCAACAACAATGCGCCCTGTTCGCCCGTCATCCTGACGGATGTCTTGCCTGAGGGGGTTGAGTTCGTGATCGGTGCCGCGGGGGTGATGTACGATGAGGCCACCAATACGGTAAGTTTTGACTTCGGCTCCGTTGATAACGGATCAACTGCGTCGGTTACCTTTCGGGTAAGCGTTCCCGACTTTACGTTCGACGGTACGACGGTCGAGAATACGGCCAGTGTTACGTACAGCCAAGCTCCCCAAAACGACGTGGAGATCGAAAGCCCGATCAATACGGTGACCATCGATGGTGTTACTCCGGCCGACGAGGTGGGTATAATTAAGGATAACGCCGCCGTGCTTTTGGATGCGGACCGGGATTATATTTCCGCGGAGCAACGAATTTTCTACGGCCAACGGTCCGAAGACCCAATCGCGGATTTTGTGGTGGAGGATATCTTACCCGCGGGACAGATCCTGGCGGGCCCCCTGTCGATCCAATCATTCTCAGAATGCACCTCTCCGGTAAACTTTACCGTTGAGGTACGTACGAGCGATGGCACGTGGCGCCCACTCGGAACGGATTACTTTGGGCTTACGGGCCCCTTTAGTTCGGACCAAACCTACGTCGTGCCCATCGGTAGCGATGCTGACGAGCTGAGCACCTACCTTTCAGTAAGCGGAACGGTTTACCCGGATGGTATTCGCCTCACGTATCCCACGCTTCCCGGCGGCGGTTGCGTTAACCCCGACTTCGAAGATTCCCGGGGACGGCTGGGCATAACGTCTTACAACGACCCCGCGCGTACCGGCGAGCCACTGCCGGAAGATGGAGACACTGTCGAGAACTGTGCCAGCGCTTCCTCCTCGACGAATGGTTTCGCTACGGTAGTGGCGTGTGGCGACATTGACTTTAGAGACCCCATCAACGTCTATTCGACCAGAAAACGGAACATTACGCCCGGCGCGCCCTACGAGCCATTCGAAGTATTGACTTTCGAGGTGCTCTGGGGTGCACGTGGCGTCCGTACGATCGAGGACATCACCGACCCTTACGCCATTGACGTATTGCCCCCCGAGCTTTCTTTCCTGGGGATAACTTCGGCTGCCTGGTCTAACCCCTCGGCGGTAGTGATCAATCCAGGTAGTAACTCCATCGAACCGATCTTTACCACTATTACGGACTATCAGGGCGTCCCGGGGCAAACGGCGCTGATCTGGAGTTGGGATGCCGCTACCATGAACAGCGTTACGCTCCCGGCGGGCTCGTTCAACCGCTACACCGTAACCTATGACGTGCAGGTAAACGGGTCAACCGACATGGGCGCCTACCGAAACTCTCTGGCGTTCCTGGCTAATGACGCTGAAGGCTGTTTCGATAACAACGGAGGCGTCGTTCAGGACGTAGACGACCTGGACGGCGACGGAGACGTCGAAGAATCCTACTGTGCCGCTTTCACCAATACGGAAGTCATCATCCCGCCGGGTTTGGCGGGGCTCGATTCCCGCAAGGAGGTCAGCGGCAACCTGGATGAACCGGGGGAATTTTCGCGCTTTCCCGGCAGCGGAGAGGTATCGCCCGGAGGAGACATCAATTACCGCTTTAGCCTGACTAACCCTTTCGCTACTACCGTGGAAGACATCGTGCTGGTAGACGTATTACCCCACGTAGGTGACCGCGGCGTGGTTTCTAACGACGAGACCAGAGACTCAGAGTGGCGGCCGGTGTTTACGGCCCAGACACTAACGGACCTACAGACATACGTCGCTACCATAAGTGGGGCACAACTGTTTTTTACTACGGAATGTTTCCCCTGCCTGAACGCCGACCTCGGTGCGCCCGTCATGGACCTGGCGGGGTGCGCGGCTCCGAACTGGAGCTTAGTTCCTCCCGCTACCCTGGCGGACGTTTGTGCCTTCAAAATAGAATTCGGTGCGGCATTCGACGTGGCTACGGATGAGTCCATCAACTTTAATATTCGGCTGGAAGCGCCGGCCGATGTCCCGACGAACGGTGTAATCGCCTGGAACTCTTTCGGTTTCGCGGCGTCAGCTAACGGGGCTGCCCTGTTAGCTTCAGAGCCCATTAAGGTAGGGGTTCGATCATTTTCCGCCGAGGAATGCGTTCTACCAACCGCCACTACCGCAATCACCCCGGCTACCTGCGACCCCAACGGTGGCCGGTTCAACGACGCTGAAATCAACCTGACGGCGATAACCGATGGCGACGTGGTGGGCATCAGCGTTGCGGATGCAGACGGTTCCTACGCCGGACCTGCTTACAACGCCGACCCGACTACCGACGCTGACCTCTATGATGGCAGCGGCGGAGCACTCGACATCGCGGGGCTGATGCCTGGTACGAGTTACGTGGTTCGGGTCTTCAACGCCGCCAACGATTGCTTCACGGACTTTACCCTCGCGACCCTGGATGACCCTTGCTACAGCGTTGGGTCAACCGTATTCGTCGACCTGAACAACGACGGGGTGCTAGACACGGAAGGTGGCGAGACCGGCCTGCCCGGCGTCGTCATAGAAATATACGCGGATGGAGACGACCCGGCCACCGATGACCCGATCGGTTCGACGGTCACCGATGGTGACGGCAACTACTTTTTCGGCGGATTAGATGGTGGAGACTACTTCATTAATATACCAAACTCCCCGACGGATCAGCCTACCTCCTCGACGGATACGGACGATATGGATAACGGCGAGGATAACGATGACAACGGCATCCAGGATATGGCCGGTGGCCCGACCGTATCCCCCGTCTTCACCCTGGGCAACCCGGAAGGAGAACCCAGCGGGGCCGCGGAATCAGGGCCCGGTGGCGACCAGGACGATGCCGCCGATACATTCGGTGATATGACCCAGGATTTCGGCTTCTTCGCTCCCGTAAGTGTAGGCGATACCGCCTTCGTAGACCTGAATGAAGACGGCCTGCAAACCATGGGGGAGCCAGGTATTGAAGGCGTGACCGTTATCCTGCTTGATGTGAACGGCACAATTGTTACCACCGACGCCGAAGGCAACGCGATCACGGGAATGACGATGACGGCTTCTGATGGCAGCTACCTGTTCGATAATCTCTCTCCGGGTGTCTACTCCGTTGTCTTCGATTTCTCCACCATTACCGATTCGGACTTCTACACCTTTACGATGGCTAATGCCGGAGGCAATGACGCTACGGATAGTGACAACAGCATCGTTATTAACGAAACGTCGGCCCAAAGTGACCCCACGGCCTTCCTGAACAGTGGGGAAGCGGACCTTACGCTGGATGTAGGTATCATCTGTGCCGTAGCCGTAACGGTAGGGGATCCCTTCACGGTTTGTTCCACGGCTTCGATCACGCTGAACGAAAACAGCAGCATCACGCCGACCTCCCTTGGCGGTACGTGGAGTACCGACGGAAACGGAACTTTCACCACCGGAACCGACTTTGCCACCGCAACCGCATACGTTCCCAGCTTCGAGGACATCGCCCGCGGTTCCGTTACGCTTACCCTCACGACCAACGACCCCGCCGGATTGTGTGAAGCGGAAAGTGCTTCGGTGACCATCGAAATTATACAGGTCGACTGTGGTCAGTTCTTCTGGGACGGCTCGAATGATTAAATACAGTTTGCTCGGGCTAATGGTCCGTCAATATTAGGAATTATAGTAACCCGTTGGAATTCACCAGCCTACTACTATAAAATTCTGGTTTGGCGGACCACTTTTACAGGGTAGCGTTTTCATGCGCGCCCACGGGATGCAGGCGAAGGATTGAGAGCCGTTCCATGATCAGGTCAGCAGTTGTTTCAGTAGACGGGGGTTTACCCGTTAAGACGTTGTTTGGGGTGCCGAGCGTTGTCCTCCCGCAGTATTTGGGCGCGGACGCAGGATGCAAGTGGGAGGATTAAGTACGAGTCATCCTTAAGCCGGCCCCGCTCCAACCGCTTCCACTGGGATTCGATGATCCGAGCGGAGGATGTCGGAACAAGAAACTCGCTATAACCTGCCGGAAGCAAAGTTATAGCGAGTTGATGGTCTGAAAGCTCGTAGTTCAATCCGGGAGTCCCTCCTGTTTAAACCGCCTCCACCACCACCGCCGAGGCACCGCCCCCACCATTGCAAAGCGTCGCCAGGCCGTACTTGCCGCCCCGCGTCCGCAGCACGTTGATCAGCGTCACCAGGATGCGTGCGCCGGAGGTACCGAGCGGATGGCCTAGAGAAACGCCGCCACCGTTGACGTTCATCTTCCCGCGGTCTACGTTCAGTTCCTTACCGAAAGCCATGGGTACGACGGCGAAGGCCTCGTTGACCTCCAGGAAATCCATATCCGCCATCGTAAGGCCGGCGCGCTGGAGGGCCAGCGGGGCGGCCAGCGTCGGGGCCGTCGTGAACCACCGCGGCTCGTGGGCCGCGTCGGCAAAACTGACGATGCGGGCCAGCGGCTTCAGGCCGAGTTCTTTCATCTTCGCCTCACTGACGAGGACGAGGGCGGCGGCACCATCATTGATCGTACTGGCGTTGGCGGCCGTCACCGTTCCGTCTTTGGAAAAGGCCGGGCGCAGGTTCGGAATCTTATCGAATTTGACCTTTTTGTACTCTTCGTCTTCCGTGATCACCAGGTCATCGCCCCGGCGTTGCGGTACGTTGACCGCGACGATCTCTTCGGCAAACGCGCCGGACTCGGTGGCTTTTGCGGAGCGCTGGTAGCTGTCTACCGCGTAAGCGTCCTGTTCCTCCCGGCTGAAGTCGTACTTCACGGCCGTGGCGTCGGCGCAAACGCCCATCGCGTTCTGATCATAGGCGTCGGTGAGGCCATCCTTGCTCAGTCCGTCCACCAGCTTGCGGTCGCCGAACTTGGCGCCCCAGCGCGCGTCGGGCACGTAATACGGAATGTTGCTCATGCTCTCCATCCCCCCCGCTACGACCAGGTCGTTGTGGCCCAGCATGATCGACTGAGCACCGAACATGACGGCCTTCATACCACTGCTACACACCTTGTTGACCTGGGTACAGGGCACGGTATTCGGTAAGCCGGCAGCCAGCGCGGCCTGACGGGCGGGTGCCTGACCCAGGTTGGCCGAAACTACGTTACCCATCAGCACTTCCTCTACGGCCTCGGGTGCCACACCGGCCTTTTCCAGCGCACCTTTGATGGCCGCCGCGCCGAGTTGGGGCGCGCTCAACGAGGCAAAAACGCCCCCGAAGGAGCCAATGGGCGTGCGAACGGCGGCGCAAACGTAAACGGTATTCGGGGAGATAGACATGGGTAGTGGATTTAACTTATGATTGTCTTGGCAACAATGCAAAGGCGAAGATAGATGACGGCCGGCTGAAAAACGGAGGCACCCGGTTTTTATTCCACGCCCCGGAATCTCCACGGCACCCGCGACCCCGCCCGAAACGTTGTTTTCTCAATCGAAAACGCCCACCGGAAAATCTTCCGGCGGGCGTTGTATCTATACGTCTGAATGGGTTCGCTTACTTACGCAGCGCGTCACGAATCTCCATCAGCAGGTCCTTCTCGGAGGGGCCGGGATCGGGAGCCGCCTCTTCTTCCTTCTGGCTGTTGTTGTACGCCTTAACGATGAGGAAGAGGACGAAAGCAATGATGATGAAGTTGATAATCATCTGGATGAAGTTACCGTAGCGGATGGCCGCACCTTCCGTAACGGTACCGTCAGCGGCGACCACGTCGTCGGCAAGGGGGTACTTCAGCTCGCTGAAATCCACGCCACCGAGTGCCTGCCCGACGGGCGGCATGATCACGTCGTTGGTGAAAGAAGTAACTACCGCACCGAAAGCGGCGGCGATGATTACCGCCACGGCCAGTTCGAGCACGTTGCCCTTCATGATAAAATCTTTGAATTCCTGTAACATACCAAAGTGTATTGTACGGCGTCGTTGCTTACGCCGCGGGTGATTATAAAGGGGCGAAAATACTATTGTTTAGCTAAACACGTAAATCAACGGTGACTTTTTTGGCGATGGGCTCACTTTCCGCCTACCGGAGGCGATCCGCGCTACGGACGAGTTTCTCGTCCGCTTTGATGTATCTGTTTGCCAGAATCGCGAAGATGAACGCCAGGATCGGAAGAGCGACGCCGATATCGGGCGTAGCCGTTTCGGATGCGCCGTCGGTAAAGAACTCGTACAGCCCAAAGCCCACGCCGAAAAGAACCGCGGCGATGGCTCCCGTCGCGATTTTCATCTGTAGCGGGCGGTTATTATACAAGAAAATATTAGCCAGCAAAAGCACGCCCGCCAATACGAAAGCACCGATTAAAACCGGGCTGTCGAAAACGTTAAAGCTACCGTCGGCGAACAGTTCGCTGGTCGGTACCGGTGCCGGGCTATCGGCCGCGTCGGTACCTAGCAGTCCGAAACAAGCACCGGAAGCCAGCAGTAAAAAAATGGATTGTAAACGTTGAATCATGGTTCGATTTAATTTGTGGCGAAGGTAGGGTCTTCTACCGAGAAGGAAATAAGCGGCAAATCGGCTTATCCCACTTACTAATCATGTACTTCCAGCTTAAAAAACGCCCCTTCCGCGCGTCGGGCGAAAGGGGCGTTTGCGATCTGATACGGCGTTGTTTTACTCTACAATCACCTGGTGCGTTTCCGTCCGGTCACCCGAGCCGATGCGCAAGAAATAGACGCCGGCCGGCCGGCCGGCGATGGGCAGGTTGATCATGCCTCTTCCCGTTTCCAAGAAAATGCGTGGTGCTACCATATTACCGCGAACGTCGAAGAGCTGAACGCTCACATCGCCGGACTGGGTATTGGTTTCGGTCATTTCCACGTGCAGCACGCCATTACGCGTGGGGTTGGGGAATACCCGGCCCAGTGCGGTAGAGCTACCGTCGGCGAGTTGCATCTCGACTACGTTAGAGAGTAGGTCACCGTACTGCGCGTCCATCATCCGTACGCGGTAGAAGGTGCGACCGGCCAGCGGGCTGACGTCCGCTTGGCGGTACATTGCCATGTCGTTACCGGAAACGAAGGCCGGCGTGGTCACGTTAGCTACGGCGGTGAAGTTTACGCCGTTCGTGGATCGCTCCAGCATGAATTCGTAGTCCGTACCGTCAGCGGGTACTTCCCATTCGATGGTAACCGCCCGCTGTTGCAGGTTGTCGACCCCGCCATTGGCGGTCAGGTTGCCGCCGCAGCGGTTCGGATTGTTGATGACGGCGACGTTCATCGTCCGCATGCTTATACAACCATTAGCCGTAACCGTAAGCGTTACGCTGAAGGAGCCGAAAGTGGACCAGGAAGTGGTCACCTGAGACTGGTTGCTGCTCTCCGTGCTGGAAGAGCCGGTGAAGTTCCAGGTGATCGACGCGCCGTTGCCGGGGTTAACTACCTGGAAGATGGCCTCTTCGCCGACGCAGACTACGCGCGGGCCGCTGATGTCAGCAACCGCGTCATCGCCTACTTCCACGGTGATCACGTTGCTTTCGAGGTAATTACATCCCTGGCGGCGTACACAGCGCGTGAAGTAAGTCGTCTCGAATACCGGACCGGCGGAGTACGTAACGGAGTTGGAGTTCGGCAGTGCCGTCCAGAATACGATGTCCTCGTTGGGGTCATTGGTGTTCGACATCCAGAGGTACTCGATGGGGCCTTCACCGCCGGTGGCGGGAGCGATCTCAACGAAAGGATCGGGAGCATTGCCCGGGCCGCAAACTTCCTGGCCGAAGCCGATCGTTCCCGGGTTGATGATGTTTGCAATACAGGGATTGATGAAACCGGCGTCGATGGTGAAGTCCATCTCGTCCGGGCCGACGGTGTAGAAGCCGGTCATCAGCATGGTGGGGTCCATGTCGCTATCAAGTTCATCATTAGTGCCGGAGTTCGGCGTGGTCGGGATGAAGTCTTCCGGAGCCTCGAAGGTGATCTTGTAAGTGCCGGGAGGTACGGAGAACATATACATACCGGTGTTATCCGTAGTGGTCATATCCATATAGGTACCGTCCTGACTGGTGACGATCACTTTAACGCCGCCGATACCGGGCTCGCCGGGGTCTTGCCGGCCGTTGCCGTTGTTGTCTTGCCAGACGAAGTCGCCGAGTTTGGCCGGGCAATCACTGGTAACCGTAATCTGGCGCTCAATGGATGGCGCGCACTCGTCAGAATCATCGGGAGTGAAGATGACCTCGATCAGGTTTTCACCCAGGGGGAGGTCGGACGGGTCAATGGTCGTGGTCGCTACACCGTTCACCAGAATCGTAGTAGTACCGGAAAGCTCGGTACCATTAAGGCGGCCGAAAGCCTCCACGCCGAAGGGGGCATCGAATACACAGACGGATTCCGGAGGTAACTCACGGAAGCGTACTACGGGATAGAAACACCGGCTACTGAAGTCAAACTCGAAGACACCGTTACTGATGGTTACCGTGTAAGGCACGTCATCCACTAACAAGAAGTCCAAGGTATACTTAGCCAACAGTGGATCACCACCCAGTACTTCCGTCTGAGGAATGACGGTGCCGATCGGAAGCAGCGTCGGCGCGAATGGCGGTGCGGGACCGGCTGCGTCGTACAGGAACGTTCGGGCGACGATACGCCACGTTTGACCGGCGTTCGCAATTATCTCCACTGTTTCAGAGAGCTGTCCGTCGGCGTCGGTCGTATTATTATTCAAACAACTACAGGGGTTTTCTATCGAGCCCGCGGGCGTGGTGATGAAGCCGGCGTCAACTGTCATATTGAATTCGTTAGGAGCCAGCGTGTATTGCCGCGTCATACCGTTCATAGCCGGGTCGGCATCGCTATCGGTGGCATCGTCACCCGTGTCCGTGCTCGTACGAGTGCTACCGGGTAGCTCGGGGAAGAGTACGGAGTAAGTGCCTGGTTCGAGGCCGACAAAGGCATACATGCCGTCGGCGTCCGTAAGCGTAGAGTCGATAATCTCACCCGCCGCGTTCTTCAGGTAAACGAGGTAATTCTCGATACCGGGTTCATCAGGGTCTTGCCGGCCGTCAGCATCCAGATCAAGCCAGACAAAATCACCCAAACCGGCCATGGCGCGTAGCGTTCCGGTACATTCCGTTGAACAACCGTTAAAGTCCGTCACGGTGACGGAGTAAGTACCGGCGGAGAGACCGGAGATGGTTTCCGTCGTCGCGCCGTTGCTCCAGGCGTAGGTGTAAGGCTGGGTGCCGCCGTCGATGTCGACGCTAAGCCGGCCATTGTTGCCGGTCGTAGGCCGCTGGTCCACCTCCACCTCACAAGAAAGTTGGGGCAATTCGCTAAGCACGATACCATTGGTGACGTCGCTGCAACCGTTGGCGTCGGTCACCGTAACGGTATAGCTTCCGGCGGGGATGTTATCGATCGTGTTACCCGTATCGCCGTTACTCCACAGGTAGCTGTATGGGCCGGTGCCGCCCGCCGGGAATACGGAAATGGAACCGGAGTTGGTGCCGCCACAAACGATGTCCGGAGCGGTAACGGAAAGGCGAATATCGTCCGGCTCGGTTATCGTGATCGTTCCACCGGCGGTACACTCATTAGCGTCCATAACGGTTACGCCGTAAACGCCGGCGGGAACGTTGTCCAGGTCTTCCGTGGTGGCGCCGTTAGTCCAAACGAAAGTGTAGGGCCGGCGTCCTCCCGTAACGGTGATGTCGATGTCGCCGGTCTCATCATCGTTACAAGCCGGGGGAGCCGGAACGCCGGTGATGATGATCGGGTCAACGTTTTGTACTTCGTATGTCCGCGTCAATTGACAGCCGTTGACATCCGTGATGGTTACCGTGTAACTACCGGCGTCGAGGCCGCTGATGTCTTGAGTGGTTGCGCCGTTGCTCCATGAGTAACGGTAAGGCGCGGTGCCGGATGAGACGGTCAGGTCAATGGCACCGGTCGCTTCTCCGTCACAGGCGACGGTGGAGAGCCGTGCGGATGCGTTCAGACCGCCAGGCGCGATGATCGTTATGCCGGCAGTCTCGGTACATCCGTTGGCATCGGTTACCGTCAGGCGGTAAACACCCGCGGCCAGGTTGGATATGTTCCGGGTCGAGGCGCCGTTGGACCAGGTGTAAGCATAGGGTCGCGTACCGTTGGTGACGGTTACGTCGATACTGCCGTCGTCGTTACCTTCGCAAGTAGCGTTGGCAGGCTCGAAGTTGATGTCGATCTCGGCGGGCTCGCTGATGGTGAAGGAAGCCGTTTCGGTACACAGATTGGCGTCGGTCACGGTCACGGTATAGGTGCCGGCGTCGATACCGCTCAGGTCTTGAGTCGTCGCGTTGTTGCTCCAACGGTAGGTATAACCGGGAGTGCCACCGCTAACGGAGAGGTTGATCCGGCCGTCATCATCACCATTGCAGTCGATATCGGTATCGACGCCACTGAGCACGATGGCCGTCGGCTCGTCTATTCGGTAAGTAGCCGTGAGGGTACATTCGTTTGCGTCAGTGACGGTCACGGTATAGCTACCCGCGGTGACGTTGTTCAGGTTGCGGGAGGTCGCGCCGTTACTCCAGGCGTAGCTGAAGCTGCCGCTGCCGCCGCTGACGGCCAGCGCGATGCGGCCGGTGTTGTCGCCTCCGCAAAGTACGTCGGTAACGGTTTCGTTGATATTAATCCCGTTGGGCTCGAATACTTCGAATGAGCCACTGTCGGTACAGCCGTTTACGTCGGTTACCGTCACGCCGTAAACACCCACGCTAAGGTTTGTGCGGTCTTCGGCGGTTGAACCGTCGCTCCACCGGAAACTGTAAGCGGGGGTACCGCCGGATACCGTGACGTTGATGATACCGTCGGTATCGCCGTCACAACTGACGTTGAAAGGGTTACCGGTCAGCACCAACTCATCGGGCTCACCAACCTGGACGCTACCAGATACCTTACAGCCGTTGTCTTCGGTTACGGTTACGCCGTAAACGCCCGGCGAAAGACCGGAGATGGTTGCGGTGGAAGCACCGTTACTCCATTGGTAAACATATGGCCGGTCACCACCGGTGGCGGAAGCGGAAGCGGTTCCGTCATTGCCGTCGGCACAGACCGTCGACGTGCTGCTCAAGTCAAGATCGAGTTCGACGCGGCGGACCGTGGTGGTCGCCGAACCGGTACAACCGTTAGCGTCCGTGGCCGTGACGGAGAACGTGCCCGGACCTACGCCGGTGATGGAGGGGCCGGTCGCGCCCGTGTTCCACAGGTAGGTGTATTGACTAGCCGGGCCGCTGTCGGGCGTTGCGCTCAACGTTCCGGTGGCACCCGTGCCGCAAAGCATGGTGTTACCGTCGATGCTGATTTCCGGCGCGTCGGATTCGGTGACGACGAAGGTGCGAACGATCTCACACTCGTTGGCGTCCGTTACCGTTACCCGGTAGGTGCCGGCACCCTGACCGCCGATGGCCTGGGTCGTGAAACCGCCGGGTGACCAAACGTAAGCGTAAGGAGGCCTGCCGCCGCTGGGAACGATGCGAATGATCGCGTCGGTTACGCCGGGGCAAACCGTCGCGTCGCCCAGGATCTGACCGACGAAAGACGTCGGTTCGTCGATCGAGGCATTGGCGATGGCCGTACATCCCCGACTATCGGTCAGCGTCACGCGGTAGTTGCCGGGGGCGAGGCCGCTAATGGTACGGCCGCTTTGGCCGTTGCTCCAGGCGTAAGTGTAAGGGCCGACGCCACCGTTGGGGTTAGCGGTAATGGAGCCGTCGTCAGAGCCGTTACACTGGGCGTCGACGTCCACCAGCGTTACGCCGGGGGGATTATTTTCGATGGTTTTACAGACGACGAGTCCGCAGAGGTTCTGATCAACGACCGTTACGCAATAGTCTCCGGCCGGTACGCTCACCGCGCGGGTGTCGGCACCGGTAGACCAGTTATAAGCGTAAGGTGCAACGCCACCGGAAGGCTCGACGGCAATGACGTAAGGATCATCACACTGCACGGGGTCGGTAATGGTAGCCAGAACGCGGTCGGGCTGCGTTAGCGTGATGCTACCGGTGTCGGTAGCTCCGTTAGCGTCCGTTGCCGTAACGTTGTAAGTACCGGCGTTGAGATTGGTTATCGTAGCACCGCTACCGCCGTTGCTCCAGACATAAGTATAAGGCCCGTTACCCCCCGATGCCCGGGCGGTAGCCGATCCGTTAGATAATCCGAAACAAGGAATGTTTTCTCCGGTTACCGAAACGGAAACCTGAGCGGAAAGAGAAAATGTAAACAGGGCAATGGCCGTGATTAGGAAGCCTCTGAGAGCTCCCCGATAGAGTAGATTTGTCGGCATAATGGAATTATGATTTTGTACGCTAATTAGTTTGGGAATAATACGGACTCCACCCGGTCAGGCGAAATAACTTAAATCGATTCGGTACTTGCTGGGTGCCGAACATAAATACGTAACAACCGCACCCCGTGTCATAGACTCCGGTGACCGATTGAATTTGTTTCTTGCGTAAATAACCTCTTAGCTCTTTTTTCGGATAACCCGAAAGTAAAATCAATGGCAAGGTACGATTTTTCGTTGCTTTGTAGACAAAAACAAAATCATTATCGTGTTCACGTTTTCACCAATAAAGAAGGGTCACACCCAGCTACTCGGCTGGATATGACCCTTCGGACAAATCGTAATCTCATGAAAATATTGCGAAAAAGGAGGGCTAGTGCCCGTAATCTCTTTGTTAGTGGTCAAACGAGGGGGAAGAAACTTAGGGTAGTAAGTCGACCGTTCCATTGTGTCCGGGCCGACTTACTACCTTCGGCAAATCTCTGTGTAATTTCAAATGCGATACGTTTATCGCCATTTGCTTTCGTTTGACAATACAATTATCGGGCCTCATCCGTCTATACAAAAAGACAAATTAGCGTTATTGTGACGTTATTTTCGGCAAAAAAACAACACAATATATTGACATTCAGCAAATTACGAACTGATTTAGTGAATCAAATTACTATTAATTCTCTTTGTAGAAGGCAATTTTTTTTCGACTTTTTGCAAAAATTCGCTGAATTAAAGTATTCCGGGTGTGAAAAACCACCTTTCCACCCGCGTTCCGCGCCCATTTTCCCTCCTTGCTCACAAGCGTTAAAAAGGATTGGAGAATCGCTCGTCGGTCATTAGCGTCTCGTCGGTCAACGCGTTAAGAAAAGCCAGTAACGCTTCTCTTTTCTCCGGCGTCAACGGGAAAGGCGCGATATTGGGGTCCTCGTTTTCCACGCCATGTCCGCCCGCGGCGTAATGATCGAGCACCTCGCTCAGCGTCTCGAAGCGTCCGTCATGCATATAAGGTGCCGTCAGTGCGATGTTCCGCAAAGTCGGCGTCCGAAATTTGCCGTTGTCGAAGCGGCTGCCGGAAACCGCCCCGAAGCCCCTGTCCGCAAAGTCGTCCAGGCTGGCTACGTCATCGAGCCCGTTATTCTTGAAAAGGTTGTCGCCGAAAGACGGTCGGTTGTGGCAATGGCCGCAGCCCGGGTGCGCGACATTCGGCGGCAGGTCTTCCACGAAGAACAAACTGTCCGCCCCAAACTGCTCCGCCTGGGTAAAAAACTCAGTGTTTCGATACACCACCCGGTCGTAATGACTGTCCGCGGAAACGATCGTCATCTCGAACTGGGCGATCGCCTTGACCGCCATTTCCCGCGTGATCTCACCGGTTCGGTCCACGCCGAAGGCGGCCCGGAAACGCCGTGGGTAGTCGTCATGCCGCCGTAGCCGCGTCAGCACCCGTTCCCAGTCCTCATCCATCTCCAGCATGTTTTCGACGGGGTGAACGGCCTGCTCCCAAAGTTTATCCGAGCTGCCGTCCCAGTTGAAGCCGTTCGGGTTGAAGGCCATATTGACGATCGACATAGCGTTGCGCACGCCCGCTTCTCCACTAACGCCCACGGCCAGCGCGCGGCCGTCCGTAAACGCCTTTTCCTGTCGGTGGCAATCCGCGCAGGCGAAGGCACTGTCGCGGCCCATGATCCCGTCGTAGAATAAACGGCGGCCTAAAGCAATGCCCTCCACCGTCAGCGGATTCGTCGCGTCCACGATCGGGCGGGGCATGAAGTCAGGCACCTCCAGTTCGTAGGGCGTTGCGACGTCAGGCCCGCTTATTGCCTCGCCCAGCGGTTCCTCCGGGCAGGTATCGCAACTCATCGGAGGATCCGGCTCACAGCTGCCGGCGGTGAACAGGACGAAGAGCACAAAAAGGAGAAGGAAACGAGGCATGAAGTGTAATTGAACCCCGGGAGGGGTGTCTTGTCGCAAGGGGCTAAATGAACAATAAAGTCTGGAACGTAGCCCTCACCAGGCCGGAGCGAAAGCGCCTTAGCCGATCGGCTCAGCGTCAGCTCAGCGATAGTCTGAATTATTAACAAACGAACTATCCGTTAGGGTTTGCAAGAAGGCCACTACCGCCACCTCCTGGTCGGGTGAAAGACCAATCTCATACACGTTCGCGTCCTTGTTCTCCGCGTAACGGCCGCCGGAGTTGTAATGCCGCACCACCTCCGTCAGCGTCTTCATCCGCCCGTCGTGCATATAGGGCGCGGTAAGGGCAACGTTGCGCAGGCCGGGCACGCGAAATTTGCCGTTATCGTACGTACCGCGGGTGATCGCCCCACGGCCCTTATCCGGAAAATCTTCCAGGTCGAGCACCTCGTTGAGGCCGTTGTTGAAGAATCGCTGGTTGGTGAAGTGAGGTGGGACGTGGCAGTGCGCGCATTCACCCGTCGGCAAGCCATGGAATTCCGGGTCCGGCTCATCCGCCAGGTCAAAAAAGATCGCCGCGCCGAGTGCTTCGGTTTCCGTGTACGCCGCCTCGCCCCGTTGCACGCGGTCGTACTTGCTATCGGATGAGATCAGCGAACGTTGGAACTGTGCCAGGGCTTTGCCGACGTGGTCGGGGTTCAGCTCCCGCTTTTCGGTTAGCCCGAAAGCGGCGCGAAAAGCCGGCCAGTAATCCGGATGCCGTCGCAGTTTGCTGATGACCGAAGGCCAGCTTCCCCCCATTTCGTTTGCGTCGGCGATGGGGTGCAGGGCCTGGGTTTCGAGATCGCCGGCCCGACCATCCCAGAACAGCGTTTCGTGGAGGTAACCGATGTTGGCCAAACCGGGGGAGTTGCGCCGCCCTACCCTGCCGTTGACGCCGATGCTCAGCGCGCGACCATCGGTAAAAGCCCGCTCCGGCAGGTGGCAACTTCGGCAACTGATCGTACCGTCCGCGGAGAGTATCGGATCGGAGAACAGGCGGCGGCCGAGGGCCAGCCCTTCCTCCGTCGTCGGGTTATCCGCCGGGTAGAGAATACCCGCGAAGGTTCCCGGTTCCACGATGACGGCGGGCGTCGGGCCATCCGGCGAACAGGCCGTCAGCGGTAGTATCAGCGACAATAAGAGAAAGCGGCGTAACAACAACGGGTATTATTCAATCAGGATGGAGAACTGCTCAACGAAGTTATCCCAGATGACGGATGCTTCGGCCTGATTTCCACCGTGTACGCGCTGTATAGCGGTGACGTCGAAGTTGTCGCCGGAACCGTTGACGAGCGTTTTTTGAACGTCGTTCACGAAACTGATCACCGGGTCACCGATACCGTCGATGGTGAAGTTCAGATTGAAGGTCTTCACGGTGTACAGTTCCGTACTACCGAGGTGATAGCTGAGGCCGTCGTCGAAAGTACCGTCGTCCTCGAAGTCGGCGTTGGCCTCGATCTTGGCAAAGACGTAGCGGGCGTTGGCGTTCCAGAACTCATTTTCGTTGAGCACGAAGTCCGCGGCAAACTGATTGGGATCCTGGCTGTTCAGCTCCGGCTTTACGCCCAGACCGATGCGGATGCCGACGTAGTCACCGACGGGAATTTCAAACTCGCGGACGGCCTGGGAGCCATCGGTTTCGGACTGAAAGCGAATCAGATCGACTTCCGACAGGCGGACGGGCGAACCGGTTTCCGGCAACAGTTCCAGATCGGAAATGTAGTACTGCGTGAGGTTGATCTTCAGCGGAATACTATCGGCGTAGGTGAAGGTCTCCCGCCCGATCGTCAGCTCCGCATCGTCGTACTGAGAGGTGAAACGAATTTCGGTCGTCACCGTTTCCGAAGACGGGCCGACGGGCTGATCGTCATCGACACAGGCGGTCAGGAGGAACAGGAAGGAAAAAACAAGTAATCCGTAAAACTTCATCTGGTTGTTTTTTTGGGCGCGGACGCTGGATACAGGGAAAGGATCAAAAAACGCGGGTTGATACATCAAACGGTAGGGAGGGTGCTACGGTAAGGTGTTAACGCACCGCTTTCCGTTTTGATGCGGAACAATGCCGGTGGCTTTTGTAAGCGGACCGACTTTCTTGCGAACACCACCACTCTCCGCCCCGTACCAATAGGCGAGTGTTCTTTATAAACTAATCCAACATATCATGATGGCCGCAACTGACCAAACCCTCGACAAAGCTTTAAAACAACTGACTTACGGATTTTACCTGCTGGCTACCCGCGCCGATGGTGACGAACTGAAAACCCGCGACAAAGACTGGGTCGCCGCCGGAACCGTAAGCTGGGCCACCCAATCAAGTTTCGACCCGCCGCTGATCACCGTCGCCATTCAGAAAGACAGCGACCTGAACGAAACTATTCAAAAGAGTCAATCCTTCTCGCTGACCGTACTGGGCCAGAGCGAAGAGGACCTGATCAAAAAATTCGCCAGCCAAACCAAGGTGGACTACTCCAATAACGCCGTCAACGGTATCAGCTACCGCGAAGGGAAAACCGGCGCGCCCGTCCTCGATTGCGGCGTAGCCACGCTCGAGTGTACCCTGGTCGACGCGCTGACTACTTCCGGTGATCACCTCCTGTTCGTCGGGCGCGTGGAAAACGCTACCGTCAACAACGATGACGAGCCCATCTGTGAGAAAGATACGCGCCATGCCTATGAAGGCGTAAGTGCCCGCAGTTAAGAATTATAACTGGTTTGTCCGAAATTAACGTACGTCTGAATTAGTTACGAAGAGCCCTGTCTGCTCGCTTCGGCAAACGTTGGCCGTCTTTTTTCCCACCAGGAAGAAAGGCGGCCTTTTTTTGTGGGTGTATCAGCTTTAAGCCGGAAAACCCTAAAACCACACCCGTAGCCGCAACTCCTGCTGCTTTTTCTCCGGTCGGAACACAAACTTCACCTCCTCAAAATCTGGTAGCCGAAAACGGCTTTTCAACGTCCCGCTGAACGCCCAGGGTTCCGCCGGCAGGCCCAGCCAGTTAGTATCGAATTCTCCGTTGTCATTTTCGTCATGGAAAATACCGAGCGCGTATTCCTCCCCCACCAGCAAGCCGGGAATTTCGATGTACGTCCGCCCGGTAGTCGTTACTTTTACCGGCACGAGGCGCGCCTTCTCCCTATCCAGAAAATCTTTTTCGGAGCTGTAAATGCCTACCCAGATAGTGCCTACCGCTTCTTTCACGTTGTCCACGTGAAAACGCAGCACGCCCACCGGTGGTGGTTCGGGGGCGGGTATCACCGTATCGTTAGCGCGGAGGCCGGAAGCCAGCAATAGAAGAGCGGCGATGGTGGCGTGGATACGATTCATGCCCTAAAGACGCTCGTAGCGAGTAAATAGATGCTTTGGCGGGTAGATAATACTGTCTTATGGCGACGCTTTACGGTAACCGTTGCATGGAGCGGTAAAACAGGTCGAGTGCCATTAAGTCGGGTAAGACGGGTGAGGGGTTGGCGGTGTTCAAATCCGGACACCTCCACTCCTGAAAACCAATTAACCCCCGGCGGGAGGCTTTCGTCCCAGCAAAAAAAACGGCTCCTCCCACCGGAAAGAGCCGTCAACATTCATTCAATTATTCGGGGATATAAAACTTACTTCACGATCCCGTACTTGACCACCTTTTCCGGGTCGTTCGGGTAAATGCCTTCCAGCGAGACGGTATCGTCGGCGCCTTCGATCGCTTTTTGGAAAGCGGAGACGGAAGTTACGCTCCGGCCGTTCACCCGCGTCACCACGAAACCTGGGCGGATGCGGGTTTGCTCGGCGATGATGCCCGCTTTGACGTCGGCGATCGTGACGCCGCCGCGCACGTTAAGCTCGCTCGCGGTTTGCTCATTGAGCTCTACGAACTCTGCGCCGAGTTGCATCACGGATTCAGGTTTTGCTTCGGGCCGGACGGCTTCCGTCGTTCCGTTCGTGTTTTGCAGGCGGGCGGAGGCGGTACGGCGGCTGCCGTCGCGCTCGTACTCGATCTCGACCACGTCGCCGGGGCGGTGACGGCCGAGTTGCTCCAGCAGTTCACTGTTGCGCAAGGTCGTTATACCGTCTACACCGATGATGACGTCGCCCTTGCGGAGGCCGGCGGCTTCGGCGGCGCTTTCCTCGGTCACTTCCGAGATGTATACGCCGTTATCGCGGTCAATCTCCAGCTCCTTGGCGAAGGCGGTGTTGAGTTCCTGGATGCGGGCGCCCAGCAGTCCGCGCTGCACGATGCCGAATTCGCGCAGGTCTTCCACGACTTTCTTCACGATGGCGGACGGGACGGCAAAACTGTAGCCGGCGAAAACACCCGTCGGGCTGCTGATGGCGGTATTGATGCCCACCAGGTCGCCGTTGATGTCGACCAGCGCGCCGCCGGAGTTGCCGGGGTTCACCACGGCATCGGTCTGGATGAAAGATTCGATGGCCATCTCGCCACCGCTGCGGCGCACGATGTCGATGCTGCGGCCTTTGGCGGAAACGATGCCGGCGGTCACCGTGCTCGTCAGGCTGAAAGGGTTACCCACGGCCACGACCCATTCACCGATCTTCAATTTATCGCTGTCGGCGAACTGCACGGTGGGCAGGTTACGGGCGTCGATCTTGATCAGCGCGATGTCCGTCGTCGGGTCGACGCCAATGATGGTGGCCTCGTAGGTTTGCTGGTCGTTGAGCACGACCTGGAGGTCTTCGGCTCCGTCCACCACGTGGTTGTTTGTAGCGATGTAGCCATCGGCACTGATGATGACGCCGGAGCCGGAGCCCTGCTGTAAAGGCGCGGGGCCACCGCGCCGGCCGCCGTCTTCCGGCATGCCGAAAAGGTCACGGAAAGCATCGGGGATCTGGCTGGGGTCGATGTCACGACCGCCCATGCCGCGGGTGGTGGCTTGTTTCGAGGCCTTGATGTGCACCACGGCGGGTAGTGCCTTTTCGGCGGCGACGGCAAAACCGGCGGTCGGGGCCGGGTTGACGTTAACGGTGGTGCTCGGCTCGGCGAAATCAGCATAGTTCGAGGACGGCGCGGCTTGCACTTCCACGTACTTTGTTTGCTGATTCAAACCGAGGTATTGCGCGCCGCCCAGAGCGGCAAGACCACCGACGACGGCGGCCAGGAGGAGGAACAGGTATTTGGTCATTTGATGATGCACTTTGGATGTTTATCTATAACGGGGTTACCCCTGGTAGTACGTATACAGGAGACTGTTTGATCGCTCAATTGGTTGGCCGGGATAACGCTCGTTAACCTTTATTAACGTGAGTTGGGTCGAAGCGCTCACCTTTAGCAAAGTTAAAGGAGAGCGTTTCGACCCAGCGGAAGATGGGCGGGGCCGCGGGATGCAACGCAAGGTTTTCAAGGGCCGATGAGGAACCCGCCGGCGGAGTAACTTTACCCCACCCCTAAATTCCGCCGCCCATGCGCCCGCTCCACCTCTCCCTGCTCCTGACCCTCCTTTGCACCTGCGTCCGCGCCCAAAAAGCGTACTTCCAGCAAGACCTTGCGTACGCCATCGACGCGACGCTGAACGACCGGACGCACGAGCTGCGCGCGAAACTGGAGCTGACGTACGTGAACAACTCGCCGGACACCATCGGGGCCATCCCCTTTCATTGCTACCCGCGCGCCTACTCGACCAACCGATCCTCGTTTGCCCGACAGATGCTGCGTCACGGTAGCACGGAGTTCCATTTCGCCAAACCGGAAGACCGGGGAACGATGGACAGCCTCGACTTCAGGGTGAATGGCGGAGCCGCCGAATGGGTCTTCGACACCGTCGATCCGGACATCGCTCACGTGACGCTACCCCAGCCCTTGCTACCCGGCGGCCGCGTCACGATCACCACGCCTTTCCGGGTGAAGATCCCCAAAAGTTTTTCCCGTATGGGCCGCGTGGGTGAATCCTACCAGGTCACGCAGTGGTACCCGAAACCGGCGGTGTACGACCGCAGCGGTTTCCACCCGCAGCCCTACCTCAACCTCGGGGAATATTACGCGGAGTTTGCGACCTACGACGTCAGGCTGACGCTGCCGGAGAACTACGTCGTCGGGGCTACCGGCGTACTGACCACCCCGGCCGAGCGCGACTTCCTGTTGCAAAAAGCCGGCGGTGACCGCGCGGGCCTCGAACGTCGGGCCGCGGCGGGCGACCTGCCCGAAGGCTACGTGCCGGAAACATTTCCCGCTTCCGCGGCGCAAACGAAGACGATCAGCTACCGCGCCGAGCGGGTACACGATTTCGCCTGGTTTGCGGATAAACGTTTCAAGGTGCTGCACGATACGCTGCAACTCGCCGGGCGAAGCGAGCCGGTCGACGTCTGGGCGATGTTCAACGAAACGGAGGCCGGGTTGTGGGTTAAAGCTACCGATTACCTCAAACGAGCCACGCGCTTTTACTCCGATCAGCTGGGCGTTTACCCCTTTCCGCAGGTGACCGGCGTGATGTCCGCCCTGAGCGTCGGCGGCGGCATGGAATACCCGATGATCACGGTCATCGGCCTTAGCGGCGACGCGGCGGACCTGGACGAGGTACTGGCCCACGAGGTCGGCCACAACTGGTTTCAGGGCATCCTGGGCAGCAACGAGCGCGACCACCCGTGGATGGACGAGGGCCTCAACAGCTTCTACGAACAGCGGTACATGAAACGGTACTACCCGGAGCGCGGTGACAGATCCGAAATGGGGCCCTTCAGGGTCAACTACGACAACCTCGGTTACCGCTATTTCGCCCGTCAGGGCCGTGACCAGCCGCCGGGCACCCGCTCCGACAGCCTCGCCGAGATGAACTACTGGATCGGTTCGTACAGCAAGCCCGCCCTGGCGATGCGGGAGCTGGAAAGCATCGTCGGCACGGATAGTCTGGACCGGGCGATGCGCGCCTATTACGAAGCCTGGAAATTCAAACATCCGCAGCCGGCGGATTTCTTTTCCGTTATCGACGGGGAACTGCAGCGGAAGACGGAACCCTGGTTTAGTCAGGCCTTCCTGACCACCAAGACCTCGGACCACGTGCGCAACCGCAACCTGGACCCTAAACCGCAAAAGGGCGACCGGCGGGTACCCGACGCCAAAGACGCGCCGTACAACCGGCTGGACCTCTACCCTAACAACGAATTCCCCGGCCTGCGCGTCAACAGTTTCGGGCTGGGAACGGCCCAGGAGGAACTGCTCAGCAACCAATATTTCGGCCTTCCCCTACTCGGTTTCAACGAGCACGACGGCCCGCTGCTGGGCGTGGCGTTGCACAACCGGACGCTGGAGCCCCGGCGGTTCGAGTGGCTAGTGGCGCCGATGTACGGTTTCGAGAGCGGGCGGCTAAACGGCTTTCTCGGTATGCGGCTGCGGACGGCGCGGGCGGGCGGGCGGGTACGGCAGCGCATCATCAGCGCGGGCGTTCAACGATTCAGCGACTTCACGCTGCGGCGGACGGACGCGCCTTACGCTTATCAGCGGTTTGCCCTGCGCGGCGAGCTGATGTTCCGTCACGCCCCGATCACGGAAACGGAGAGCGGCCTCGTTTCCCGCTTTTTGATGCTGCGCCGCGACCGGCCGGACTTTAACGACCTGGGCGAAATTACCGGCGGCCAAACGAATACGGACTACTTCTGGCGGGTGAGCTATCACCGCGCAAAGACGCGCGAGTTAACGCCGCTGGCCTATAACGCCAACCTGGAGTGGAAGGCGGTAGATGAGGAAACGCCCTTCAACGCCGGCCACCTTAAACTGGAGGGTGAGCTCACCGGCGGCTACCAATACGAACCGGAGAAGTTCGTGCGATACCGTTTCTTTGGCGGCGTTTTCCTGATCAATGAGTTGCGGGAAAGCTCGGGTAACATCGCTTCCGGCTTCTCGCTGGTGGACGATGCGTTCAGCGATTACCGCTACGACGATCTGTACCTGGGGCGCAACCTCGGCGGCATTTACGGACAGCAGGTGGAGCGGCGGCAGGGCGGCTTCCGCGCGCCGGTGAGCCCGTCGTTCAGTTTCGGCCGCGGTAACAGCTACCTGACGGCCTTCAACTTCGACGCGGACGTGCCCGCGCTGCCGGCCTTCGTGCCGCTCGGTGTTTTTCTGGACGCGGGTTACTATGGCTTCAAGGCCTTTTCGGCGGACCCGTCGCGGGGAGAATTCAACTGGGTGGGCGGTATTTCGCTGTCGGCCTTCGAGGGCCGGATGGGCGTTTACCTGCCCCTGATCGCGGACCCGACGACGGAAGGCTTCCTGGACCAACGGGGCGGGCTGCTGGAACGGGTAACGTTTCGGCTGAACCTGGCGGGGTGGGCGCCGTGGCGGTGGGTGGATAGGGTGTTGTAGTCCCCCCGGGGGGGGGGAGATGAAACGTTATATACCCCGGCGCGGGGCGGGGCCGGGGGATGAAACGATGGGCTCCCGGGGCGACGCGGGGCCGGGGGATGAAACGATGGGCTCCCGGGGCGACGCGGGGCCGGGGATGCCGTTCGACGCTACGCGTCTCTCTCCATCCCCGGCCAATCATTTGCGGACAGCTACGCTGCCCTGATGCGCGCGCCACCTTACCTTTATCGCATGAACACGATTATTCGTCCAGCCATCACCACCGTCCTAACCCTCTCTTTGACGTTGACCGCCTGCGCGCCGGGAAGCACCGAGGGTAAGGTTTCGGGCACCGGGGCCTCCTCCGCCCCATCCACCGCACCCGCGGCCCCGCCCCCAATGGATACCTTACCCGACGCTACCACCGAGCCCTTCGTGGAGGTCCCGGCCCTGCCCAGCTATCAATACCTGACGGGGAAGTTCGACCCGGCGAAGCACCCCGATTTCGTGAAGGTCGCGCCGGACTACACGGATGGCGATCCGTACTTGCTGCACCGCGACACCTACGCCGCTTTCGAACGGATGCACGCCGCCGCCAAGGCCGAGGGCGTTACATTGACGATGGTATCCGCCACCCGCAATTTTGACCGCCAGAAGCAAATATGGGAAGCCAAATGGCACGGCCGACGCCTGTTGGAAGGCAAGGACAAGGCCGATGAGGTCTACCCCGACGCGGCGGATCGCGCGCGCGCCATCCTTCGCTACTCCAGCATGCCCGGCACCAGCCGCCATCACTGGGGGACGGACATCGACCTGAACGACCTCGAAAACAGCTACTTTGCCAGCGGCTACGGCAAACGCGTTTACGACTGGCTGACCGCTAACGCGGCCACCTACGGGTTTTGCCAGCCCTACACGGCCAAGGGTGACGAGCGCCCTAATGGTTATGAAGAAGAAAAATGGCACTGGAGTTACCTGCCGCTGGCCACTCAACTGACCGATTACGCCGTGGGGGTGATGAAGGAAGCGGATATCCAGGGCTTCGACGGGGCGGAAGCGGCGACGCGGATCGCGGTGATTGAGAACTATGTTTTGGGAATTAATAAGGCTTGTTTGACGCACTAGTGTCGAGGCAACGTCCGTCAATTTTTCCGGCTGGGTGGCGAGCCGGGCAAAACCTTGCATAAGATCCTGATTATCAGACCATTTCGTACTTTTCGAAAAGTACGAACAGCGGTTTTGCTATTGCATCATCGTATCTACCTTTCACCTGGTTGTTTTTCGGGGGAATACATGGTGACGAACTGCACGTAAGGCACTGATTGTCAGGCAATGTCGAACTTCTTCAAAAGTTCGACATCACACTCGCCATCACCGCACCCAAACCCCCACCTTCTCACTCATCCCCCGCAGCGGCGGCATATTCCGATACCCCAGCCCAAATTCCACCTCCGTCTTACCTGACGGTACTTCATCCGGAAAAATAAAGTCGAAAGGGAAGCGCAACGTCATTTCGCCTTCGGGCAATCGATCGATGCCTCTTGGGTAGAGTTGCCAGTAGCGAATCCCGCCATCCGAGCAATGAAAGATGACGAAGAGACTGACTTGGGTCAGATCCACCGAACGGGGGGCGGTTGCCAGTAGCGTTAGATCGGTTTCCGTACCCGCCCGTATTGAATCCGGCAGCGGGTTGACCAAGGCAAAATGGATGTTTTTCAGCACTTGAAAACGGTCCGTTCGTCTAACGAGCATGTCGCGTTTGCCTACGCGGAAGGGATCGGCGTCCGGTTCTTCCCAGCTTTTCTGCCCCAGCAGCAGTACGGGTTTGTTGTGAAAAACGGAATCCGCCGTCCACAGGTCGTACTGGTTGAGGCGGTACTCCACATCGGTAAACGTCCAGGCGGGGCGGCCGGTGTAAAACTCGTAGAGGGAGGAGAAGCGGTAGCTGTTCTGGACCATGACGGGCAGGTCGCCGGCGCGTTCGGCCAGCTGCTCCGTCCACGGTTCGTGGTCAAAAGGCTTATCGAAGGGCAGCCAGTCGCGTGGGGCCATCAGCAGCAGGCGGGCGACGGTCAGTAAAGCGATGGTGATCAGGCTGAGCCGTAAGAGTTGCCCCTGCCAGTCCGGGAATCGATCGCGGGCCGCGCGGAAGGTGAGGACAAGGAGCGGCAGGCTGAGCAGGGCCGTCCACTGCGCCTCGGTGCCGCCCTTTGTTGTCGTGTACAGAAAGAAGACCAGGAAGCCGACGATCAGCCAGCGGCAGGCCTTCGCGAAACGATCGCCCCGGTCATCGTCCTTCACGAAAGCCAGGACATAGTGGTACACCAAAAGCGGGCTGAAGATCACGAGTTGGTTGAGCAGGTATTCGAGGGTGAATTTGAACTCGTACGCATCATCCCGGCCGCTGAGGTGGTAGCGAAACGACGGGAAGTCGTTAGCGTACTGCCAGTAGAGATGCGGCAGGTAAAGAGCCGCGCCACCCAGTGCCGCCACCCATGCGCCGGGTTGGCGCAATAGCCAGAACAAATGAGGCAGGACGGTGAAGAAGATGAGCATCAGCCCGTGGTATTTGCTGTACAACAGGCCCGCCATCGTCAGCCCCCAAAGCCCGCCGTTGGTCAGGCTCGGCGCATTCAGGAACCGGCGATAAGCCAACAGGTAAAGCACGCCGAACAGCAGCAGCGGCCCGTCGGGCGTAGCGATGAAGCCGTAGACATTGAGGAAGGGCTGAGCGGCGATCAGCGCGGCGGCGAGCCAGAGTGGCGGCCCGGTCGGTTTGCCGAGCAGGTGCCAGCAACCCGCGATCGTAGCCGTCCCCGCCAGCACGTGGCCGAAGCGGAGGCCGAGGCTACCCGGCAGCCAGTCTTTCCCTAACCCGATCAGTACGGCGACCGCCGGCGGATGGTCGAAGTAGCCCCAGGCCAGTTGCCCGGCGTACATCCAGTAGTAAGCCTCGTCGGCGTCCAGCGGCGTAAAGGCAGCCTGCAGCAGGTTGAGCAGCAACCAGGCGAGGAGGAAGTGAGCGGGCTTGATCGATCGTTGGGGTAGTTGCATGGGAGCGGCAAAGATATGCGTTTGCCCAACCTATATTTGCCCCTTCTATGCTGAATACCATTTACCCCTTCGCCGCGCTCCTTTGCCTTACCGCGGCCGTTACTTCCTGCGGCGGCAACGAGCAAAAGACCGTACCCACCGCCAAGACCGCCGAGTCTACCATCGTCGAAGCCCTGCTCGGCACTTGGGAAACAGTGGAGGTGGAAACAACCTCCCACACCTGGGAAGGCCGGGATACCATCGTACATCTCCACATCAAGGAGGCCGACTGGGCGCGTCGTTTCGGCTCCCGCCCCGCACGAACAGTCTATACGCCCGACGGCAAATTTCGCCGGACCTACTATAACATCAAAGGACAGGCTACCGACCTGACCAACGGCCTGTGGAAAGCCAAAGGCACCGACAGCCTCCAGGTCATCGAACCCAATAACCTGATGGTGTTCAAGCATGAACTTAACGCCGGCCGCCTCACCCTCACCGGTTTTGTGGACTGGGATTACGACGGGGAGCAGGATGATGAATACAGAGCAGTGCTGCGGTTGGTGGCGAAGACGGATTAGGAGTTAGAAGTCAGGAGTTAGAGAGCCAATTTCTAACTCTTACTCCTCCGCCGCCAGCACCCCGTTAATCCCCAGCCGCATGGAAATATCCATTACGGTAACGACGCCTTCGACGGGGGCCTCCTCGTCCGGTGAAATGAACATGGAGTAGTTGCCGCCGGCTTTTGCCGCCAGGCGGGTTTCGAGTTCCTCGACGGAGATGCGCCGGCTGTTGAAAAAGAAGTTCCCCCGGCTATCGATGCGCACGTCGTCCAGTTTCTTGTTGGAGGCCGAAGAGGGGGAATCCGAACGGCCGGGAAGCTTGAGGTTCAGAGCGTTGGGCGACACCACGGAGCTGGTCAACATGAAGAAAATCAGCAACAGAAAGATGATGTCCGTCAGGGAAGACATGTTGAATTCGGCGGAGACTTTGGAGCGTTTCTTCAGGGACATGGTTGGTCTATTGGTCTGTTGGTCTGTTGGTCTGTTGGTCTGTTGGTCTGTTGGTCTAAAAACAACCTTAGGGAAAAGGTCAAATTTTGCGCGTGTTTAAAATTTCTTTTGTAAGCTAAGACTTAGACTGGATGGACGGGATCAGCATCGTCACGGGTGGAGCTCCGAAAGACTACAAGGCCGATCATCCTCTGGGTTGCGTAGCAATGATCGCGCGCGCGCGTTTGCTTGCCGCTAGTTTCATCAGCGGGCTGATGCGGTTGAACGGAACGCCGGTTTCGGCGACGATGGTGACGGTGGCTTTCTCCACGTTGTCCACCTGATTGAGCGCGTCGGAAACCGCCCGGGCGATGGCCGCGCCGGTGACGTCAACGTTGTTGACCGAGGTCGCGCCATCTTTCTCCAACTGTACCACAATGTTGGTCGGGGCAACGGTTTGGCTATCGGATATCGGCAAGTCAAAGGGTTTGATCTGCACGATGTTGGAGGTCAGCATGAAGAAGATCAGCAACAGGAAGATGATGTCCGTCAGGGAGGACATATTGAATTCGGCGGTTACTTTAGAGCGTTTCTTCAGAGCCATTTGTTGGTCTTTTGGTCTAATAGTCTAATCTAATTGGTCTTATGGTGCCGTCGTTACAGGCGTAGCTTAAGGCCTCCCGCCTTGTTACCTTTCTACAAGACGACAAGACCCGAAGACCACTAGACTACTATCCGGGTTCTTGCAGTAAATCCATGAATTCCGTCGTCGTCCGTTCGATTTTGTAGACGACTCGGTCGACGGAGGCGACGAGCAGGTTATAGCCCACGAAGGCAAGAATACCGATGAACAGGCCGGCGGCCGTGGTCAGCAGGGCGGAGTATATACCGCCGGCCAGCACGTCGGGCGTAATGTTGTCGGCGGTAGACATTTCGTAGAAGGCGGAGATCATCCCCGTCACCGTACCGAAAAAACCGATCATCGGTGCGGCACCGGCGATGGAAGCCAGCGTACTAAGTCCCTTTTCGAGGCGGAAGATTTCCAGGTTACCGACGTTCTCCACGGCGGCGTCGATGTCGCGCAGCGGGCGCCCGATGCGCTGAAGGCCTTTGTCCACCATCCGCGCCACGGGGCTGTCGGTGGTAGCGCAGAGCGCGCGGGCGTTGGCCATATTGCCGGAACTGATCTCCATACGGATGCGGTCCATGAAGCCCTGATCTTCACGGCCGGCGGCCTTGATCGTGGTGTAGCGCTCCACGAAGATGTAAAGACCGATGATGAAGAGCACGAGCAAAATCACAACAATGATTATCGAGAGCAAGCCCGAATCCATCAAAACGCTGAGCAAGTTGTCACTTTCCACTACGGGTTCCGTAGCGTCCATTTCGAGTTCCGGGGTCTGGAAAAGGAAGAAGGAGAAAAAATTCAATAACATTTGGATGTATTTAGCGGTTGCAAAACGTGAGTGTATTGCCAGTTCGTATATTCGGTATCGTGTGGTTTGTCGTTTCCCCAAAGGTAGCCATTGGCGCGCTTTCGTTTTTCGATGCCGCCGGAGGGTGTTGTTCCCGCACCGTTTGCCACCGCTTTCGGCCGTATATCTACACTGCGTAAAACGAGCGTTAAAACCTAGCGGGTAACTTGTATTTTTCGTAAATTTGCAGGTGGTTTTCACATCGGATGCCTGCCGTACGACTTCGGCATCGCCCCTATTCGTTTTTCCAGGAACAGCACCAATGAAATACATTCTATTCTCTCTCCTGTTGCTGTTTGGCGGGTTGGGCTTCTCCCAACCGGACGTATCGCGCGGCAACCTTGCCCGATCTGGTGCCGATATACTGCTGGACGAAGGGGAGTCCCTTGCCCTTCGTTTCCCCGATCCACTGACCTTGCCGGCCCGCACGCCCGAAGCCGCCGGCCAACTTTTCCTGTCCGCTTTTGCCGAAGATCTCGGCCTCGACGCCAACGAACTTCCCCGCCGCTTCAGCAACAAACGAGCGGCGGACGGACGCTACTACCTGCGTTACCAACGTACGCTCAACGGCCTGACCGTACTCGGCGAGCTGCTTACCGTTTCGGTGGCGGAAGACGGCGCGATAGTTGGTTACGCCGGCCGGGTTTCGCCCCCCACTCCCCTTGCACCCGCGGCCCCGCCCGTCATACCCCGCACCGACCTTACCCCTAAAGCCATAGCCGCCATCACTCACCTTTACCCCTTTGCCGGGCAGTGGAACGTGACGGAGGAGGCAGCCGTTTACACCCGCCGCAACCCCTGGCAAACGAATGCCGACGACCCGCCGCGCCCCGCCCGCGTTTTCGTCATCACCGAGCCCGCCGGAACCCGCGCCGAACGGGTATTCCTCGACGCCGTCACCGGCCGAACCCTCTTTCATCATCAGTTACACTGCACCCTCACCCGCCGGCTTTACCACCGTAGTAGCGCCGCTTTCAACATCGTGTGGCGCGAGGGCGATAGCTTCCCCGGCGACCTACGGGGGGAAGACCGCGAAACGCTCACCGCTACCGCCGAAACCTATAACCTCTTCCTGCGCACCTTCGGGCGCGACGGCTACGACGACGAAGGCGGCCCGATGCGCTCTATCACCGACGCCTCCCTATCCAACTGCCCCAACGCCAACGCCTTCAACGGCATGACCCGACACTGCGCCGGCGTAGTAAGCGACGACATCGTGGCCCACGAATGGATGCACAACTACATCAAGGAAACCAACGGCCTGATTTATGCCTTTCAGAGCGGCGCGATCAATGAGGGCCTGGCCGACATCTTTGGCGAGGCCGTCGACCTGCTCAACGACCGGGGCCTGGATACGGACGACGACCGGCCGCGCACCGGCTGTGACGACGGGAACCTGCGCTGGTGCATCGCCGAAGACGCCGCGGCGATCGATACCATACTCCGTGACATGTGGATGCCGGAATGCAAAACCGACCCCTCGGCCCGTAACGGCCTTCATTACGAATGTACGCCCGGAGAGCGGAGCCAGGTCCATAGTCACTCCGGCCTCATCAACCGCGGCTTCGTGCTCCTTACCGACGGCGGCACCCTCAATGGCGACACGATCATCGGCATCGGGATGACCAAAGCCCTTCATATTTTCTACCACGCCCACGCCAATTACCTGACGCCGGTGACGGACTTCCACGCCTTCGGTAACGCTCTGCTGCAATCCGGCAACGACCTGCGCGGCACCGACCTGCCCGCCCTGACGCTGGTCGACCTGCCGGCCATGGCGTCCGGCGAACGGATCGACTCTCTCGATCTCGCGCAACTCTTCGCCGTTGTTCGCGCCACGCAATTACGGGAGGAAGACAACTGTTCCGCTTCCCCTACCCTCGCCCAGGAACCGCCCGCCCCCTGCGCTTCGGCAACCCTGCCCGGCTTCGGCATCGTGCTGGCGCAAAACTGGGAGGACAGCCTCGGGGGGTGGACGGTGACCGAAAGCCCCGTCAACGCGGCGACCTGGAACGCCAAACCCTGGGTGGTCACCGGCTCCCTGCCCGACGGGCGCGGCGGCCTCGGCGTTTTTGCGGCCAACCCCCGCGCCGGTGATTGCCTGCTCGACATCGAAAGCGGTACCGTTGCGCTGACCAGCCCGGTGGTCACCCTGCCGATGGAGGAAACGGAATTCGTCCTCACCTTCGATCATTACTATGCGCTGCAGGAGGAATTAGACGGTGGCGTACTTTACGCTTCCGTAAACGGCGGCGACTTCGGGCTCATCCCCCACCAGGCCTTCCTGTACAACGGCTACGACGGGCGGCTGGAAAACACCTTCAGGAACGATAATCCGCTGGCGAACACATTTGCCTTTCACGGTACGGACGACAACAGCACCTCCGGCACCTGGGGCCGCAGCATCGTGGATCTTAACGCCGCGGGCCTGGCCGCCGGCAACGAGGTACAGTTGCGCTGGGTGTTAAGCCACGACGGCTGCGACGGCATGCTGGGTTGGTACCTCGACGACATCCAGATCGGCTTTTGCGGTGAGACCGCGCTGCCGGTTCGCTGGGCATCGTTTACGGCGGCGGCGGGCAAGGGCTTTGTCCGGCTCGACTGGGCGGTGACGGAACAAACCGGAAATGGCGGCTTCCACGTAGAGCGGCGGGGGGAGAACGAGGCGGGTTTTCGCGCGCTCGGCTTCGTGGCGGCGGTCGACGAATACGCCTTCCATGACCGTGAGGTGGCGGCGGGCGTGACTTACGTTTACCGTCTGCGGCAGGAAGACCTGGACGGCACGGTGAGCTACTCGGAGTTGGTATCCGCCACGCTTGCGGCAAGCGATGATGGACTGACGGTCTATCCCAACCCGGCCCGCGAGGTGGTGCGGGTGACCGGGGCGGGCGATTCGCCGGTCAGCGTCCATGACCTGAGCGGGCGGCGGTGGTCTTCCACGCTCACTACGGGTGGGCGCGCTACGCTCTCTCTCGGCGGTCTGCCCGCCGGGGTTTATGTGATTCGGGCGGGGACGCGGGTGCAAAGGCTGGTGAAGGAATAGTTGGGGCGGCAGCCGCCATTTTGCGGTGACTAAATCTCCCGGCCCCGTCCTAAAGGCACGAACTTTCATTCTTGAATCCGTTTGCTGTCCTTCAGAACATTCCGCGCATGCGTCCTCTCCTGACCCTCCTGCTCCTTGCGGGTAGCCTCTCCGTTTTTGCCCAATCCACCCGTGCGTTAGCACTAGCCCAACGTCAGTTAACCGCCGCCGGTGGTGAGTGGACGGCTCAAAGCAAACGCTTTTCTTCCATCACTTTCCCGACGCCGCTGACGACCGGCACGTCAGACGCGGCCGCCGCGGCCGAAGCCTTCTTCGAAGCTAACGGACGGGCCTTCCGGCTCACCTCCACCGATGATCTCGAGCCGGGCCGCGAGAGCCGGGCGTTGAACGGCGACCGGTTCTTGCGCTACGGGCAGACGCACCTGGGCCTTCCCGTGCTCGGCGGGGTGCTGACCGTACGGGTGACCGAAGACGGGCGGATCGGCGGCGTGAGCGGTGGTTTGCATCCCGCAACCTCCTTTGCACCCGCGACCCCGCCCAATACCAACGCCGACCTGGCCACCAAAGCCGCCTCGGCACTGACGGACCTTTACCCCCACGCCGACCAGTGGAACGTCAGCGAACAAGGCGGAATATGGACCAGCCCCAACCCCTGGCACGACGAAGAACTGCTGCGCCTCACCCGCATCTTCGACGTTACTGAACCCGGTGGGTACCGCTCCGCCCGCGTCTACCTCGACGCTGCTACCGGCAAACTCGTCTTCCGCCATCAGTTGCACTGTGACCTCGACCGGATGCTGTTTGACCGCAACACGAACCCCGTGAACCAATTATGGATGGAAGGTGACGCGTACCCCGGCGCACTTAACGCCGGCAACCAGGAGATGCTAAGCGCCACCGCCGAAATTCATGCCCTGAACTACCGCAGTTTCGGCCGCCTCGGCTTCAACGGCACGGACGGTCTGATGCGGGTGGTCTCCGGCGCAACCCTCAATAACTGCCCCAACGCTTCAGCGTCGGCCAACACGGTTTCTCATTGCTCGGGCATGATCGCCGACGACATCATCGCCCACGAATGGACGCACAATTACATCAGGGAAATGAACGGCCTCATCTACGCCTACGAAAGCGGCGCGATCAACGAAGGCCTGGCCGATATTTTCGGCGAATCGCTGGATTTGCTCAACGACCGGGGCGATGACGCGGCTGAAGACGACCCGCGGGTAGCCTGCGATAGCGGCATCCGCTGGCAGCTCGGTGAAGATGCCACCGCCGTGGACATTATCCGCGATATGTGGTCGCCGGAGTGTATGGGCGACCCGGCCGGCAGAACAAGCGACGCCTACTTCTGCGATGAGGGCGATAACGGCGGCGTTCACAGCAACAGCGGACTCGTCAACCGGACCTATACGCTGCTGGTCGACGGCGGCACCCTCAACGGCGTCACCGTCAGCCCGATCGGGATGACGAAGGCGTTGCACCTGTTCTTCCACGCCAACAACAATTATGTCTCGCCGGCAACCGATTTCTTTGCCCTGGGCAACTTCCTGGTACTGTCCGCCAATGACCTGGAGGGCGTCAACCTGCCCGCCCTGACCCTGGTCGACCTGCCCGCCGCCGCTTCCGGCGAGATCATCACCACCGCCGACATTGCCGCGGTGGAAAACGCCGTTGCCGCCACCCAACTACAGACGATGAGTGCCTGCCCCACCGAACCCACCCTGGCGCAGAACCCGCCGGCACCCTGCGCCGACGCGACCGGCAATGAATTTATCGTGCTGCTGAATCAGGACTGGGAAGCCGGCCTCGGTAGCTGGACGGTTACCGAAGCCCCGGAAAAGCCCGAAACCTGGGACGCTAAACCGTGGGTACTTAACAACACGCTGCCCGACGGTCGTGACGGACAGGGCGTTTTCGCGCCCGACCCGGCCGTCGGTAACTGCGCGGGCGACAACGAAAACGGGAAGGTACATCTGACCAGCCCCCCGATATCCATGCCCACCGGCGAGGCGGACTCGCGGCTGACCTTTAACCACTACTATTCGACCGAACGCAAATATGACGGCGGTATACTCTACCTCTCCCGTAACGGCGGTGCTTTTACCTACGTCCCGGAAGCCGCCTTTACATATAACGGCTACGACGGGGCCATGAACCCGGCACCCGGCAACGACAACCCCGCCGCCGGGCTGGCCGCCTTTCACGGCAGTGACGCGGGCAGCACCACGGGCACCTGGGGGCGGAGCATCGTGGATCTCACGGCCGCCGGCGCGCAAGCGGGTGATGATATCCGCCTGCGCTGGTCGATGACCCACGACGGTTGCAACGGCCGGCTCGGCTGGTACCTCGACGAAATCGAAGTGGGCTTCTGCACCACCGCCCTGCCCGTCAGCTACGTTGAACTGAGTGCCGCCCCGGCCAAAGATCACGTACTGATCGCCTGGGCCACCGCCGAAGAAAGCCGGAACGCCGGTTTTCACGTCGAGCGGCGCGGCGCGGCCGACGACGGTTTCCGCACGCTCGGCTTCGTCCCCGCCGCCGGTCGATCATCAGGTCAATACGCTTTCGCCGATTATGCCGTACGGAAGGGCGAAACCTACGCCTACCGCCTCCGTGTGACGGAAGAAAACGAGACGGTCCGTTATTCGCCGCTGGTGAATGCCCGAATGGCCGGCGGGGGCCGACGTTTGTCGGCTTACCCCAACCCCGCCGGGGGCCCGCTCACCATCACCGCATCGGCGAATGCCATTTCAGCCAGGCTTTACAACGGCCGCGGCGAGCTCGTGCGGGAAGTTCCGTTGCGCGAAGGGCGCGGGCGGATGGATGCCGGAGCGTTGGCGGGGGGCGTTTATTTCCTGCGGGTCGGGAAGGAAATCGTCAGGGTAATCGTTAGGTAACAAGATATCGGACGGCACCAGTGGATGAGGCGGGCGACAACAAAGCGTTGCGCAATTGATGCGCGCTTTACCTACTGGTGACAGGGCAATCCTTCAGGTTTGCATCAGACATTAATCCTGACGCATCATGAATCCTTGGAAATTACATAGTAATCGCAAGAATGCCGCTTCGCGGCTTTTTTGCCCACAGCGTCTCGCGGAGCATAACGTCGGAGCGTTGAAGTTGCCGACCTTACGATGGCCCTACTACTGGTTGCAACCCGATTAATCCATTCGTTCAGACAACCTTACTTTTGCCCCGTCGTTATTCTACCGCCGGCAAACCCGCCGTGCCCCAACCTGATCTGAATGGATACCCTCATTACCATCGGGCAGCTAGTCCTTAGTCTGTCCATCCTTATCGTACTTCACGAGTTCGGCCACTTTTTGCCGGCGCGCCTCTTCGGCACGCGGGTGGAGAAGTTTTACCTGTTCTTCGACCCCTACTTCAGCCTGTTTAAAAAGCAGATCGGCGAGACGGAGTACGGCATCGGCTGGCTGCCACTGGGCGGCTACGTGAAGATCAGCGGGATGATCGATGAGAGTATGGATACCGAGCAGATGGCAAAGGAACCGCAGCCATACGAGTTTAGATCAAAACCGGCGTGGCAGCGGTTGATCATCATGCTGGGCGGAGTGACGGTCAACTTCATCCTCGGTTTTCTGATCTACTCCCTGGTGCTGTTCGCCTACGGTGAGGAGTATTTCCCGGCCGAGAACATCACCGCCGGCATCGCCGTCGACAGCCTGGGCAACGAACTGGGCTTGCGGGACGGCGACCACGTGCTGAAAGTGGGCGACGCGCCTTTCGATCGCTTTAACTCCCGCGCCGTACTGCGCGGCATTGCCATCAACGACGCCCGGGAGATCACCGTGCGGCGCGACGGCCGGGAAGAAACGATCGCCGTTGACAACAAGTGGGCCGACATCCTGACCCGCCACGAGAATAAGAGCGCGCGGCTGTTCGGCCCGCGAATGCCTTTTGCCGTCGGTGCCCCCGGCGAGCAGGGCGAAGAGAAGGGCATCAGGAAGGAGGAGCGCATCGTGAGCGTCAACGGCGTGCCGACCGAATACTTCCACGAGTACAAAAAGGCCGTTCGCGGTCTGGCCGATACCTCCGTCACGATCGGCGTGCGCGGCAAGGATGGCGGCCCGGTTCGCCAGGTAGAGATGGACCTCGACGATAAGGGCCGGATGTACGTCGTCCCCGCGCCGACGAACTACTTTTATGATACGGAGCGGATCGAGTACGGCTTCCTGGAGTCCTTCCCGGCCGGGTACAACCAGGGCGTTCGTTTCCTGGGTGACCAGTTCAAGGCCTTCGGGCAGATGTTCCGCGGTAAGATCAAGGTGACCGAAAGCCTGGGTGGTTTCGCCAGCATCGGCGGTATGTTCGGCAAGGAATGGATATGGGAACGCTTCTGGTACATGACGGCCTCGCTGTCGCTCATCCTGGCGTTCATGAACCTGTTGCCCATCCCCGCCCTCGACGGTGGCCACGTCATGTTCCTGCTCTACGAAGTAGTGACCGGTCGCAAGCCGAGCGATAAATTCATGGAATACGCCACGATGGTGGGCTTCGTGATCGTGCTCGGCCTGGTGGTACTGGCGAACGGGCTGGACATTTGGCGGGGCATTCAAGGCTGGCTCAAATAGTCTTGTAGTCGGGTAATACCGTAGTAGCTGCCGCACGTCGTAGGTGCTCCACAACGTCTATTTCACTTTGCTTTGTACCCGCGTTCCCCGCCCTATTTCTTAATGCATCCCACCAAACCGTCGCGCCTCCAACGTCCGCACTACATTCCCACCCGACTACAATACTAGCTTTGTGACGAATTATTTCAATTTCTTCAACCTCCCCCCCTCCCCCACCATTGATAAGGCGGCCCTGAAGAAGACCTTTTACGCCAATAGTAAACGCTTTCACCCTGACTTCCACACGCTGGAAGACGCGGCGACCCGCGACGATGCGCTGGAGCAATCCACCACCAATAATCAGGGCTATAAAGTGCTGAACGACGACGACCGGCGGCTCAAACACCTGCTCGACGTGAAGGGCGTACTCGGCGAGGAAGGTACCAACAAGATGCCCCAGTCCTTCCTGATGGAGATCATGGACGTGAACGAAGCCCTGATGGAACTCGAGTTCGACGACGACCCCGCCGCCCGCGAAAAGATCGCCAGCATGGTCGGCGAATTGGAAGCCCGCTTCCGTACCGACGTCGAGGACCTCCTCACCACCTACGACGATGCCACGGCCACCCCGGCCGATCTCGAACGCCTCAAAGATTATTACCTCAAAAAACGCTACCTCCGCCGCCTCAAACAGAAGTCGGTAGAAGTCTGATCAAGCATTCCGGAAGCCGGTGTGGTTACGACAAATCACTTATCGCTTTTCACATATCCCTTATCATGGTTATCCTGCTATCCCCCGCCAAGACCCTCGACATGTCCCCGTCGGCTACCGTCGCCACCCAGCCCCGCCTGCTCGCCGATACCGAGGAACTGGCCGCCGAGATGCGCACCAAATCCCGCGCCGACTTACAGGAACTCATGCGCATCAGCGAAAAACTGGCGGTGCTTAACCACCAGCGTTTCCAGGATTTTGCGACGCCCTTCACGTCCGACAACGCCAAACCGGCCGCCCTCGCCTTTCGCGGCGACGTTTACCAGGACCTCGAAGCGGATACCTTCACCGAAGATCAGTTTGAATTCGCCAACCGCCAGATCCGGATGCTCTCCGGCCTCTACGGTATTTTGCGTCCGCGCGACCTGATGCAGGCCTACCGCCTCGAAATGGGCACGCGGCTGAAGAACAAGCGCGGCAAAAACCTCTACGAGTTCTGGGGCAACCGCGTCACCGACCTGATCAACGAAGACCTGACGGAAATGAAGGACGACCTCGTACTCAACCTCGCCAGCCGGGAATACTTCAAGAGCGTGCAAAAAGACCGGCTGACCGGCCGCTTACTCACCGCGCACTTCAAGGAGGCCAAAGACGGCAAGTACCGCGTGGTGGCCTTCAACGCCAAAAAGGCGCGCGGCCGCATGGCCAACCTGATCACTAAAGAAGGCATCACAACGGCGGAACCGCTGAAGGAATTGGTGGTGAACGATTATGTGTATTCGGAGGAGCTTTCTACGGAAAATGACTGGGTCTGGACCCGTGATTAGGAGTTAGAAGCTAGGCTAAAGCAGTCTTACCTTCCGACTCCTGATCAAGCCCGCTTTTTCGACAGCTTTAACCGTACCGAGCCCGGAATACATGGCCCGAACTCACTACTCCCCCACCACGGCCCGTGCAGCGTCATGCCGGTTGGGCTGTAGGCGGCGCGCACTTCGTACAGTTTCATGCACCAGGAAAGGTCTTCGGGCTTTTGCGCGCGCAGTATCTTCGTTTCCGTCAGTTTCCACGAACCGTTGGCGAGCTGGTAGCCGCTCAGTTCCATCTCGGCCCAAATCTCTCCGAGTTTAACGTAAGAGGTACCGCTCATAAACATGCCGTTTTGCCGCAGCTGCATGCTGAATTCAAATTTGTCGGCAATGCCCCCTTCGTTCTGCGTCAGCTCGCCGACCCAGATGCCGCTCAGGTCTTCTACGGATGTACCGGGGCGGGGCCGCTGGTGCAAAGGAAGGTTTTCACCGGCCTCGGCAGACTGCCCGAACGCGGGTGTACAACCAAACCAAAGAACAAGTATCAACAGGGAAATACGCATGCCGCGAAGGTAAGAATCTATGCACCGCAAAAAAGTTAAGGTTTTTTCTCCCGCCGGGCCACGTATCCGAATTCCGGCGTGTCTTACCCGTGAATACCGAGTTGATTTTTTAGAGCGAATGTATAAACGCCCGGCCCGCACACAGCGGACCGGGTGTTTTTTTAAATACCTCACTGAGAGGTAATGCTTCTCACGTTCCATCCCGGCGATCGTCAACGAGATCGTTCGACCACTCTCCCCTTCTCGGCCTCCTTTTATGATCAACGGCAACGGCGCGCCGGGCACGAAGTGCCGGCGCGCCGTTGCCGTTGATCATAAAAGAATTTCACAAAAAAAAGGCAGCCGGGCCTCTCGTCCCGACTACCCGAAACCTACTTCAAAATAGTTCTTGACGCGGCCGGCTGATGAGAGGTGCCGGCGCTACTATTCGGCGTAAATCTTGTGTTCAAGTGTTGTTTCAAACCGGTGTTTAGTGAATAAGCAGTTTTTGGTTCAGGGTGACGTCACCCTGAGTCGTGCGGAGCAGGTAAATGCCGGCGGTCGTACCAGCGGGCAGGGCGACGGCGGAGGTGCCGGCGCGCAGGCCTTCATACGTTTGCAGGTTACGCCCCCGCGCGTCAAACAGCCGGGCGGAGATGGGCGCGTCGCCGGCCCAATCGCCTTGCAGCTGAATACTGAGTTGGGAACCGTTGGCGGATATGGGGTTGGGGAAGAGCGTCACCTGGCGGTCGCCTCCCGTTGCGTCAATCGTTACGATCACGATGCCGGATTGCTCCGACGTTCCGTCAACGTCCACCATATTGAGGCGGTAGAAGTTATTGGGCGTCAGGCTGCCGTCGTCGATGAAATCATAGGATACCGCCACGTCGCTGTCGCCCGCCGCGTCAACGCTGCCGATGGTTTCCCACTGGCTGCCGTTACCGCTCCGCTCCACTTCGTAGTGGGAGACGTTCTCCTCCTGGGCGGACGTCCAGTCGAGCTGGATGCGCTTGCCGGTGAGGGCGTAGCCGGTGAAGGATTGAAGGGTGACGGGGAGGACGGTGGCCATGGCTGGTCTGCAGAAGTCACCGGGAAAAATCTCCGTTACCCCATCAGCACTGTTGAAAGTATAGTCAAAGCCAATTTCATAGTATAGCTCGGTACTTCCGTCATATGCTAATCCGGTAATAACTTCACCTGGGTCGGCTCCCCAGTTATCGGGGCAAGTGGGAGAATTCTCGTTGGCGGCACTTGCATCTCCATAAATTACCATGTTTACGAATGAGACGGGTGCGGGACATCCTGCGTCTCCACCGGAAATCTCTTCTATTCCAGAGTTTCCAATAACATAACCTTGCATGTCAAACACCGCTACAAAGTCCTCTCCTGGAGTTGCCGGTTCTCCGGCGATCTCCAAATTGCCTTGAAGCGTGACGGGAATTGTACTGCCGGGACAAGGTTGATTCATAAGAGCGGGACGTTGTGCAAATACGCTAAGAGAAACGGTAAGCACGATACAGGAAGAAAGTATAAATCTGTTCATTGATTTTAAATTAGGTTTTGATAAAAACCCGCACCCCCAGTCCGAAAATTTTGAACTGGAGGCGCGGAATTAGTACGTATACGGCTATTGCTTGACAATACGCTGCGTAAGTTCGGGCAGGATCTGACCTTCATATAATACCACAATGTGATAAAGGCCGGCCGGAAGCACACTCATGTTCGTCCATTCCAAAGTGGTTACACCGGCGGTAAGAGTTTGCTGCGGGAGCAATTCCTTAACCATGCGTCCGGTCGCATCCATAGCGCGAATAGCGACATCAGCGTCTTCACTCAGTTGAAGGGTCAGCGTCGTGTGGTTTACCGCGGGGTTAGGTACCGCGGTTAGGGTCAGGTCCGTAATTTCCATGGAATTACCCGTACTGAAGTCAAGATCGATTTCAGTAACGTTGTAGCCGCCTTGGTAGAACAAGCCAGGGTTAATGACCCTATCCTGGTAGCGGAAGGAAACTTCCTCGCCTTCCTCCAGAGAGCCAGCAACAACACCGTTGTCACGCAGTACTCTTCCGAAGAGAGCCGTTGTAGAGAAATTACCGGTCTCGTCCGTTGCGATCTGACCAATGACATCTCCCGAGGCATTCAACACCTCAATGACACCATCATCACCAGTAGCAATACCATTGACTTGACCGTGTATGAATTCGTATTCCTGAGAAGAACGGTCAGTAGTCGGTCGGAGGATGGGATCGGGGTTTTCACGAATGATCATGTAGCCAAACCCGTTGAACGCATGATCCATTGTCTGGCGGAAAGCGGCCAGACCGGGCGTGTAGGTCTGGGTGAAATCTCCGGTAGCAGCGTGTACGTTGTCACCGAACGTACGGGCAAAGGCCAGGCTGTTGTCAGCGTCATAAGGAGCAAAGGCGGTAGCAGCTACCGTCTGTCCTTCAGGTACGCAGGCGACGTAGTTAATTCCTATTCCCGTAGGCCGGAGGAAATTATCATCAATAGGCTCACCACTTACCGTCAGCGTTGCATCGGCGTTCATGATCACGATGTAACCGTATCCGGGTTCCACCGATTTAAGGTTGTTCCGGAAATTCGGCAGGGTCGGATCGAAAGCGGAAGCAGCTCCCTCATCAATCGTAGTGACAAGTGCCAGATCGTCGATAACTCCCGCGAATACGGAACGCATATCATTATCGGTAGGATCTACGTCGAAGCTAATGAAGTTAACTCCTTGCTTAAGAGAAGCTACGTCATCCACATCGGTAGAATTGGTGATTACATCCTTACTGATGGAGGTTGTACCGCTACATCCATCTACGCTAAGCGTAACGGTGTAGGTCTGTTGATCGGCGGAGTTCGCTTGCGCAAAAGTGTGCGTTGGGTTTTGCTCCGTGCTGATGGGGCTACCATCACCAAAGTCCCAAACGTAGTTATCAATGGCTCCTCCCGCAAGTTCGGTGAAGTCAAAGGTCAGCGGATCATTTGCGCTTACCGCAGAGGTAAAGTCCGCAACGGTTTCGTCGAACAAATTCACCGTCAGTGAGCTCGTAGTCGAACAACCGGCGTCGGAGGTCTCAGTCACCATCACCTCGAAAGGACCGAAGCCCTGAGAAGTATTGAAGTTGATGCTCGAGCTAAACCCGGTCGATGGATTGTTCGTAAACGTTCCCGCAGCGGGGTTACTCAGACTCCACTCGTAGGTGCTACCAGCCGTAGCATCAATGCTATAGAAGGAGAAAACACCGACACAAGGGTCTTCGAATCCATTAATTTCCAATGCATCAGGCGACTCACCTACGCCAACGGCGCGGGTTGCCCAAGCGGAACAGCTGTTATTGTCTGTCACCATCACCATCACGGTGGCGACACCATTGCCGGAAACGGCATTTACAACAACCTCACCTCCGGTCAGGGAAGGAACAAGGTCAAGCACAACTCCGTCTTCGGAAGTGTAAGTGTACTCGTAGTTGATCTCGGTACCGGACCCATCGTAGTTGGCGAGCAACGTGATGGGCTCTCCGGCGCAAATGTTGGAAGTAGCACCGGCGAGTTCGAGAACAACGTCTGCTTCTTCAACCACTTTAACTTCCAGTATAAATCGGTTAGATTCGCAAATCTGGCCATCACCTTCAACTTCAACATCCTCTCCCTGAACGGCAATGTCTACGGTGTAGAACACGCTTAGCGTTCCGGTTCCGGTATTCAGGTAACTGTCATTAATGGAAGTAATATCTGGGTTACTGGAAGAACCACCAAACCAGGATGGCCCCGTAACGTCGCTGCCCTCTTCGTCGAAGATGCGCAGCAGCGTCAGGGAAGGACCGGCGGTACGGGTGAAGGACAGCACGTCGCCAACACCGTTAGCGGTCAGGTCATCGAAACCAAGGTAGATGGATCCGCCGGAGCAAACCTTGATGACCATGTCGGCCACGACAGCTTCGGGCAGGATCGTAACAATGATGGTTTCATCATCACCAACGCATCCAAGAGCGTTCGTAGAGCGAACCGTGTAGGTAACCGTCTGCGGTGCACTGCTCAGGTTCGTGAACTCGTCATAAGCAATGACCCGGAAATCTCCTTCGGTACCGATCTCGGCGTTATGACCTCCGAGAATAAATTGCGTACCAGGATCCAGGCTGTACGTGATGTCAATGACTTTGAACAGATCGGTATCCTCATCAAAGTTATTAACGTCCGTATCGTTTTCCAAGGTAATAATGCAGCGTGTCTCCTCTCCGCTACATACTTCCGCGGTCTGCTCGGGTGTAATGACGGGTTCGGGCTGTACGGTAACGGTAAGGTCAAAATCATTGCCTCGGCACCCTTCGGCACTCGTAGGCGTTAC
>ENA-ORXT01000200-ORXT01000200.1-marine-metagenome-genome-assembly--contig:-NODE-200-length-99276-cov-4.926441_pt1 | contig 99276 bp, 64 predicted proteins | sample MGYA00237868_ERZ511482 | MGnify/ENA metagenome assembly ERZ511482 | reverse complement strand
GCGAGCTGGTGCCCGCCCTGCAAAGCTTCGACGCCGTGCGGCAGGGCGCGGCGGAATGCGGCAGCGGCGCGGCCTACCACTGGGCGGGGAAGGCACCGGCCGCGCAGTTCTTCGCCGGTTTCCCCTTCGGCCTTAACGCCCAGCAGATGAACGCCTGGTTGCTCAGCGGTGGCGGCATGGAGTTGTGGCGTGAGTTGTACGCCGAATATAATCTTGTACCCTTTGTCGGTGGTAACACCGGCGTGCAGATGGGCGGCTGGTTCAACCGGGAGATCCGGACGGCGGCGGATTTCAAGGGCCTCAAGATGCGTATGCCCGGCCTCGGCGGCCGCGTGCTGGAACGCCTCGGCGGAACGCCCGTGCTGTTGCCCGGCGGAGAACTGTACACCGGCCTGGAGCGCGGTATCATCGACGCGACGGAGTGGGTGGGGCCGTACCACGATTACATCATGGGTTTTCACGAGATCGCTAAATACTACTACTATCCCGGCTGGCACGAGCCGGGTACGGCCTTCGAGTTCTTCGTCAATAAAGACAAATACGGGGAACTGCCGGAAGACCTCCAGCGCATCTTCGAGGTGGCCACCCACTACATCAATATGTACACGCTGTCCACCTTCGAGGCGAAGAACGCGGAGTACCTGGAGAAGCTCAAAGCGGTACCCGGCCTTACCATCGCCAACTTCCCGCCCGAACTGATCGAGCAGGCCCGGACGGCGGCCGAGGAGGTGATCGGGGAGTACGCGGCTTCCGATCCTTTCGCCACGAGGGTGTACGCGTCCATCCGGGCATTTCGGGCGAAGGCCGGTCCGTGGGCGAAGGTGACGGAGGAGATTTTTTACGATCAACTATTGTCGGGTAATTTTTGATGGGCGGGGCGAGCCGTGAACGCTGAACAAACTACTCCATGTCTTTCAACCAAACCTCAAACAATCCCTCCAACCCCCGCATCGTCACCGCCCCGTTTGCCAGCACCAGGTCATGGAACGCCGCCAGGTCGAAGCGCTCGCCCAGCCGTGTTTCCGCCCGCTTACGCAACTCCCGAATTTTGAGCTCGCCCATTTTGTAAGACACCGCCTGCCCCGGCCAGCCGATGTATCGGTCGATCTCCGTATTGACCTCGTGCAGGCTCAGGGCCGTATTGGAGGCCAGGAATTCCACCGCTTTGTCGCGGCTCCAGCCGAAGTGATGGAGGCCGGGGTCGACCACCAGGCGGCAGGCGCGCCACATCTCGTAGACCAGGCGGCCGAACTCCTCGTAGTCCGTTTCGTACATGCCCGCTTCCCGGCCGAGGTATTCGCAGTAAAGCGCCCAGCCTTCCCCGAAAGCGGAGAGGTATAGGTTCTGGCGAAAGGCGGGCACGTTTTCCATCTCCGCGGCGAGCATCATCTGGGTATGGTGGCCGGGAACGCCTTCGTGGAGGGCCAGGGCGGGAAGCACGTAGAGCGGGCGGCTGGGCAGATCGTAAGTATTGACCCAAAACGCTCCGGCCTTGCGCGTCTTGTAGTTGCCGGGGGAATAGCGGCCGGTGGTGTAGGTGGGGGCAAAGGCATCGGGAACGGGCGCGACGGTTAGCGGCATGCGGGGCAGACGGTTGAAGTATTGCGGCAGTTTGCCCTCCATGCGTTTGGTGATCCAGGCGGCGTGGGCGAGCAACTCGGCGGGCATTTTGGCGTAGAACTGCTCGTCGGTGCGCAGGAAGGTCAGGAAGTCTGCGAAGGACCCCTCGAAGCCGGTGCGCCGGATGACGGTCTCCATCTCCGCGCGGATGCGGGCCACCTCCGCTTTGCCGGTGGCGAAAACTTCCGCCGGCGTCACTTCGTCGGTGGTGAAATAACGAACGCGCTGCTCGTAGTACGCCTTACCACCGGTGATGCCGGAGATGCCCGCGCCGGGGCGGAGGCCGGGCAGATATTCTTCACGCAGGAAGTCGGCGAGCTTACGGTAGGCGGGGTATACCTCCGTTTCCACCAACTTCTCAACCACCCGCGCCCGCGCCGTATCGTTCAGCACGGGTTGCGGGAAAATGCTTTCCCCGATCGGCGTTTCCAGTTGCCGGTCGATGAGCAGCAGGCAGTTGTTGACCACGATGCGCGGATCGGTCTTGCCCGCCGCCAGACCGGCGCGGAGGTTAATCGTTTGCCGTTCAAAAAAAACGGGCAGATCGCGCAGCGTCTTTAGGTATTCCACGAAGTCCGCCTCGCCCGTCACCCGCCGGTTGACGAGGCGGTAAACGACGGTGGTCAGGAAGCCGCCCTCGGCGTCGAGAGGGAACATCCAGGCCCCGAATTCGCGCTGGTAGATCGCGTCGTCGAGCACGTGCAGCAGCAGGTTGCGGTTGAGGCGGCCGGCCGCGTCCAGTTTGCCCGGCTCCGGCACGCGTTCCCGAATGGCGCGCAGCCGGCCGGCTTCCCGCGCCGCGCTTTCGGCGGTGGTGACCGACCAGGACAGGCTGTCGGTCTCGGGCTTCCAATCGGCAAAGGCGCGCATGACGTCGGCGATGCGAACGGAGTCGGTCTGGGCGAAGAGCTGCGTACAGCAGACCATAAGCAACAGCGGGAGCGGAAGGAGCGGGAAGGAGGTTCTCATCGGGGTAAAATACAATGGGCGAGGGGTAAGGAACGCTATACATAGTTAGCTGAACGTATTTCGTTTACCGCCCGACCAACAACCCGTCGCCGCCCTCCGACATTCTCCTTACCTTCGCTCTCCCCAAAAGTGTTCCGATGAAACGTATTCTCCCCCTGCTTTTTCTCACCTTCCTTTGCACCCGCGTTCGCGCCCAGGAAGCGGACCACTCCGTCGCGCGGCTGTGGAACGAAGTGATGCTGGAAGGTATCCGTAATGATTTTGCGCGCCCCGTGGTACACGCCCGTAACCTGTACCACGTCTCGGCGGCGATGCATGATTGCTGGGCCCTGGTCAACAAACGCGGCGGAACGGCCCTGATGGGGACCACCCACAACGGCTTCGAACTGACCGTCGATCACTGGCTGATGGAAGATTATGCCGACCCCGTCGCCGCCGGCGACGAGGCCGTGAGCTACGCCGCCTACCGCGTGCTGCGCCACCGCTATGACCGCAGCCCGAACCGGAACGTGACCATCCCCGCCTTCAATGCCCTGATGGATTCGCTGGGCTACGATACCACCTATTCCTCCACCAATTACCTGAACGGCAATCCCGCTGACCTGGGCAACTACGTCGCCAGCCGAATCATCACCTACGGCAGGGGAGACGGCGCGAACGAATTGAATAACTACGCCAATATCAGCTACCCCAGCCCGGTCAATCCGCCGCTGCGCTTCGATAACGTCTTTTCCATCTTCTCGGTGCGGAATCCGAATTTTTGGCAGACGCTGCAGTTCCCCGGCACCATCGTTGATCAGTCCGGCCAGATACTCGGCAACGCCCTGCTGCCTTTCCTCGGCGCGGAATGGGGCCGCGTGACGCCCTTCGCCCTGAGTGCCGACGACCGGACGGACCCCGACCCCGTTGACCCCCACCGCGGCAACAGCCCGGTGTACTACGACCCGGGGCCGCCGCCGCTGTGGAGCAACGAAGGCGGCGAAAGCTTTGACATGTACCGCTGGGGCTTCGAGATGGTGCTCAAATGGAGCAGCCACCTCGACCCCTCCGACGGCGTGATGTGGGACATCAGCCCCGGCGCGCGTGGTAACTTCCAGGGCGATTACCCGACCGACTTCGCCGACTACCCCGAGTTTTACCGGGAGCGCGAAGGCGGCACCTTCGGCGCGGACGGCCACCCGGTCAACCCCGCTACCGGTCAGCCGTACCCGCCGAACGTCGTGCCGCGCGGTGATTATACCCGCGTGCTGGCCGAATTCTGGGCCGACGGGCCGGCCAGTGAAACGCCGCCCGGCCACTGGTTTACCATCCTGAACACGGTGATGGACCACCCGGCATTCGAGCGTAAATTGGGCGGGGGCGGTGACGAGTTGTCCGCCCTGGAATACGACGTAAAGGCCTACCTCACCCTCGGCGGCGGGATGCACGACGCGGCCATCGCCGCCTGGAGCATCAAGGGAAAGTACGATTACGCGCGGCCCATCACGGCGATTCGCTGGATGGCCAAGAACGGGCAGGCGAGTGAGGTCGACGATCAGAATTATAACCAGTTCGGCTTCAAGTACGATCCGGGCTTTATCGAGCCGCTCAACGACCCATCCGTACTGGAGAACAGCCGGACGCTGGCCCTGACGAAAACCAGGGCGTGGATCGGCCCCGACGCCATCGACGACCCGGCGACCGACGTTGCCGGGGTGGGCTGGATCAACTCTACCCTCTGGATGCCTTACCAGCGGCCGAACTTCGTGACGCCCAACTTCGCCGGTTACATCTCCGGCCACTCCACCTACAGCAGCGCGGCGGCGACGATCCTGGAATCGCTGACCGGCTCGGCTTACTTCCCCGGTGGGGTGGGGGAGTTCGTGGCGAAGAAGGACGAGTTCCTGGTCTTCGAGCGCGGCCCCAGCGTCGATGTCGTCTTGCAGTGGGCCACCTACCGCGACGCTTCGGACCAGACGAGCCTGAGCCGCATCTGGGGCGGCATCCACCCCCCGGCGGACGACGTGCCGGGCCGCATCATTGGCATGAGCATCGGCGAAGACGCCTTCGACGCCGCCGAAGCTATCTTCAACAATGACCTGACCGGCGTGAGCAATGTTCCCGTGGTTACCCAACTGAAAACCTACCCGACCCCGGCGCGGCAGGGCCAGGACATTACCATCGAATTGCCCGCCGGTGTCACCAACCAGACCCTGACCGTATTCGATCTTAGCGGCCGCGTGCTGCGTCGCCTGCCGGTGAACGGCGAGCGGGTACGGTTAATAACGGACGATCTGGCGCGGGGTATGTATTTCGTCAGCTCGGCGGACGGTAAGCTGAGCAGTTTGGTGGTCGTTAATTAGTCAGAGCAGGTCGGAAGCCAAAGTCCAGACACGCTCTTAAAAAAAGCTTAAAGACATTAGGCGGCCGACACGTCCGGCAAGGGTAATCGGGTCAGGGAAGCAACCAGCCGCCGTTGGTTGGCCTGAACCCCTTGACGATGCGTTATACTCATTACATACTATTTGCCCTTTTCGTTTTTTCCGCCACCGGCCTCGCCGCGCAACGGTATGAGATAGGGCTGAAAACCAGTACGCTGCGCGATTTTGACGTGCTGCTTAAGAAGCAAACCAAAGACGGCGACTTCCTGCGCTTGCGGCTTTTTACCTCACAAATACTTTTTCAGGCCGGCAACGAACGCGACCGGCTGACGGCGAATTTCCGGTTAGCGCTCGGGAAGGAGAAACGCGTTTCCCTGAGCGATCGCTTTCAGTTTCTGCACGGCTGGTCGCCGGGCATTGGTGTTTCGTACACTACAACCCTGAACGTGAATCTACTCACCGTCAATCCTTTCGTTGGTTATATTCTAGGGGTGCAGTATGGCTTTTCGCCCACCTTTGCGGTTGGGCTGGAGGCCATTCCGTCCGCGGGTATTTTTGTCACTTCCGGTACCGGCGGGGTCAGCAGCCTCGGCGCCCGGCTCAACGCGAGTGATAGCAATGTCGCGATCTTTGCCGTCGCGCGCTTTGAACGAAATAAGAAGTAGAGTAAGGGGCGGGGCCGCGGGATGCGATGGAGAGGGGGAGGGGCGTTGTTTCTATAGCCGGCGGAAGACCGTAACGCGGAATACGTTTCGTGAGCGTTACGAATGAACCAAGAAGGCGTTTTTACCACCGACTACCCACCACCCACGAATTCTTTTCCCATGCTGAAATACCCGTACTTCCTCCTGGCCTTTTGTCTGCTTGCCTCCTGCGGCCCACCGACCATTGACGCAAGTGTGCCCAAATCCGCCAGCCTCGCCGCCCAAACGCCAGCGAATGTCTGGCTCGACCCCGCCGGTACCACCATCGCCACCCGCTTCCCCGCGCCGGAGGGCTTCGCGCGTGCGACGTACGACGAAGCCTCCTTCGCCCACTACCTGCGGCACCAGCCGTTGAAGCCGCACGGCAGCAAGGTCAAACTGTTCAACGGCAAAGACAAGGGGAACCAGCTCGCCCACGCCGCCGTACTCACCACGGACGTCGGGCCGCGCGATCTCCAGCAGTGCGCCGACGCGGTGATGCGCCTGCGCGCCGAGTACCTCTACGAACGGGAGCGGTACGACGAGATTCACTTCAACTTCGTCAGCGGCTTTAACGCGGAATACGGCCACTGGCGGAAGGGTCAACGCATTATGGTGAAAGGCAACAAAGTAAGTTGGACGGCCGGGGGCGGAAATACGGCCGGTTATAAAGACTTCCGCCGCTACTTGACCATGGTGTTCGCTTACGCCGGAACGGCATCCCTGGTCCATGAGCTGCAACCCAAAGCACCGGCGGACATCGAAGCGGGCGACGTACTGATCAAAGGCGGCAACCCGGGCCACGCCGTATTGGTGGTCGATAAAGCGGTCAACAACGAAACGGGAGAAGTTCTGGTGCTACTGGCGCAGAGCTACATGCCCGCGCAGGATATTCACGTGCTGGTCAACCCGCTGGTGGGCGGCGGCTATCCGTGGTACAGCCTCGATGATTTCGGGGAGACGATCCGGACGGCAGAGTATACGTTCGGGGCGGGAGCACTTCGGAGTTTTTAGTCAGTCAGCCTTGCGGACATGTTTGACCAACAGACCAACAACGCGAATCAAGAGCTAAATCTAAGGCAGCCGGAACGGACGCTTGGAGGTAGAGTGTCCGATATTTTGATTTTAGCCCGGACGCTTGGAGGGTCACCTCACCGACTTCGTCAGGTGAGGCGAACGCTCCAAGGTCCTAACCACGTAGCAGTTGCGGGACCTTGGAGCGTCCTGGCGTAGCCGGACCTCCAAGCGTCCGTTTTCCGGTTAGCTCTTGATTTGCGTTTGTAGTCCAGACGGGCCGTCACGTTTTCCCGTCCGGCATTCGGACTACAAGTCCTCACCCTTCTTACTAACTCGATGGCACTCGATCTAATTCTACCGTTACAAAAAATAAGAGCCTGTTCCTCGTAGTGTTTCGCTCATCCTGCCTGGAGGCTCGCCACACGGTTGTACTTAGGGGTCGCGGAACAATAAGTTATCCGTTTAAAAAATGGCGCTCGCGGCCCTGACTGAATCTACCGGAGACGGCTCCGCGCCAACGCAAAACCACACCCCACTAAAACCCGTACCTTGCCCCCCAATCGCAGACCATCCGTTTAATGCGCCTACACATCATCACGCCCGTCCTCAATGAGGCCGAGAATCTTAAAGTCTTACTTCCGTTGCTGCTGTCCGAATTGCCGGAAGGCAGCCGCATCACCATCGCCGACGGCGGTAGCACGGACGGTACGCCGGAAGTCCTAGCGACCATACCGGAAGTCCGTCACCACCTTTGCGAGCGTTGCGGTCGCGCCCAGCAGATGAACGAGGCCGCCGCCATCGACCAGGACCGGTTCGATGCGGTCTACTTCGTGCATGCCGATACGCGACCGCCCAAAGGTTTTTACCGGGACATCAAGGACAGCATCGCGGCGGGCTATCCCATCGGCTGCTACCGCTTCAAGTTCGACTCGCGGCACCCGCTGCTGGCGATCAACGCCTTTTGTACCCGCTTCAAGGGCCTCGCCTGCCGGGGCGGCGATCAGACGCTGTACGTGACCACGGAGCTATTCCGCGAACTCGATGGTTTTCGCGACATGAAGATCATGGAGGATTACGACATTATTCAGCGGGTGTGGGCGCGGGAGATTCCCTTTCGGGTAATTCCCCGCTCCACCACCGTCTCGGCGCGCAAATACCGCGTCAACGGCTGGCTGCGGGTACAGATGGCCAACCTCAGGGTCTTCCGGATGTATAAAGCCGGCGCGACGGAGGACGCGATGATCCAGCGGTACCGGACGATGCTGCGGCCCTGGAACTGAATAAGGGAGGAAAGGAATAAAGGGAAAAGGGAAATGGGATGTTCGGATTTGTGGAAGTAACTACGCCTTTGCCCTCTGTATTGCACCTGCGTCCCCGCCCGGATGAAGTGGTAAGTAGGAAGTAAAAAGTGGGAAGTCAGCTTAGCTACTTCCCACTTTTTACTTCCCACTTACCACTTATAAAACTTCCCACTAACGAAAGGAAGGCTCCGCCGTAATCCGGGGGAGCCTTCGATAAGGTCAGAACTTTCACTGTTGTCGTTGCAACGGAGCGTTTTTTATGGATGTTCGGTCATGTTCTTAAAAAAAATCGGAATTTTTTAAAGTGATTTCCGGGCCGCTTTTATCAACAAAAAACACACGTGCCGCGGCGGGGGAGCCCAACATTATTTACACGGTGAGACTAGTTGTCACCGGGTACGATCTGGAGTTCCATCTGCTCCTTCTTCACGTCGGGTCCGATGCTGTTGAGCAGGAAGTTGGTCATTTTGGTGAACAGGTGCAGCCGCGTCGGCCCGCCGTAAATGCCGTGGTTGCGGTTGGGGTAGAAGTAGGTATCGAACTGCTTGTTGTTCATGATCAGCGCGTTGGCCATTTCGGCGGTGTGCTGGAAGTGAACGTTATCGTCACCCATACCGTGCACGAGCAGCAGGTCGCCCTTCAGGCGGTCGGCGTAGAAGATGGGGCTGTTCTTGTCGTAGCCGTCCTTGTTCTCCGCGTAGGTGCGCATGTAGCGTTCGGTGTAGGCACTATCGTACCATTTCCAGTTGGTGACCGGGGCAACGGAGATGGCCGCCGCGAAGGTCTCGTTGCCCTGCAGGATGCAGTGCAGCGCCATGAAGCCGCCGTAGGACCAACCGAAGATGCCGATTTTGTCTTCGTCGATGAAATCCATCGCGCCGAGGTACTTCGCCGCCTCGATCTGGTCTTCCGTTTCCTGCTTGCCGAGGGTGAGGTAAGTGCGCTTCTTCATCTCCTCGCCGCGCGCGCCGGTGCCCCGGTTATCGACAACGGCGATGACGAAGCCGCGCTGGGCCAGCATCTGGAACCAGGCCATGTTTTGCCCGCGCCAGTTATCCATCACCTGCTGGCTGCCGGGGCCGCCGTAGACGTGCATCAGCAGCGGGTGCGCTTTACCGTCATTCATGTTAGCGGGCTTGATCATGTAGCCGTTGAGCGTCGTGCCGCCCGCGGTGGGCACCTCGAAGAACTCCACGTTTTGGAAGCCGTAGCCCCTGGTCCGTGCCGCCAGATCCGCATTGTCGATGATTTGGCGAACGGGCCGGCCGCCGCCGTCCATCACCGTCACCCGCGGCGGGCTGTTGATGGTGGAGTGGGTAAGCACGAAATAATCATAGGTGTCGGAAAACTGCGCGCCGCTGACGCCCGGCTTATTCGCCACGGGCCGGGGCAGGTCCCGCCCCTTCAGGCTTTTCATATATACCTCGCGGCGCATGGGGCTGTTCTTCGCCGCCTGGAAGTAGACGTTGCCGTCGTGCAGTCCGTAAAAGTCGGTCACTTCCCAGTCGCCGCTCGTGATTTGCACGGGTTTGCCACCCTTGCCGTCGTAGAGGTAGACGTGGTTGAAACCGCTGCGCTCGCTGGTCCAGACGAACCGGCCGTCGTCCAGAAAATCCAGGTTGTCGTGTACGTCGACGTAGTACTTGCTGGTCTCGGTCAGCAGCGTGCTCTGCTTGCCGTCACGCACGTCGAATTGTAGTAACTCCAGCTCGCTCTGGTGCCGGTTGGTGCGCTGGGCGGTGAGCTGGTGGTCCTTTTTGGTCCACTGTACGCGGGGCAGGTAGTGCCATTTGTCTTCGGGGCTGGTATTGACGGTCAGCAGGTCTTTGGTGTCGCCGGTCTTCGTGTCGAAGACGTGCAGGCTGACGGTGCTGTTTTCTTCACCCACTTTGGGGTATTTGAAGGTATTGTACTCGGGGTACATGTCGTTGTGGAAATCGGTGTAGGTGAACTCCGGCACTTTCGTTTCGTCGAACTTGAGGTAGGCGAGGTAGTTGCCTTCCTCACTCCAATGAATGGCGCGGGCGAAGCTGAATTCTTCTTCGTACACCCAATCGGCGGCACCGTTGATGATCTCGTTCGTTTTGCCGTCTTTGGTGACCTGGGTCATCTTGCCGGAGGCGAGTTCTTTGATCCAGACGTTGTTGTCCACTACGAAAGCAACGCGCTTACCCGTAGGGTCGAGCGTGGCGAGGCGGTGTTTCTTTTCGGCGTAGACCGGGGTCAGCGATTTCGCTTTCAGGTCGTAGACGAAAAAAAAGGATTGGGAGCTGCGGCGGTAGAGTTGCTCTTGCTGGTTGCTCAGCAGCAACTGGCCTTCGTCCGCGCTGAATTCGTAGTCGTCGATCTTGCCGTCGAAGCCGGCGTCCGTCGGCAGGTCGCTACCGGAAACCAGGACACCCGTGCGCTCGCCCGTTTTCAGGTCATAGCGGATCACTTCGTTGTCTTCCAATCGCGTAAACGAGCGGCCGTCTTGCAAAAAGTTGAAGCCGCTGACGCGGTCGGGCAGGAAAGTGTAATCGCGCCAGACATCCTCGATGGTGATGGCTTTGGTTTGGGCGAAAACGGAGCCGCCGACGAAGAGCAGCAGCAGGAGGGTGAAATGACGCATTCCGGTGATTTGGTTAGTAAGAGCCTTATAAACAAGGCAAGACGAAGATAAGATCAACCGCCGAACCGGCCAATATTCCGCCGGGCCGACAAAACATTTGGCATGGCCCCTACCTTATTATCTTACCTTTACGCTACGCCGAAAGGTGCATCCCTAAGTATATTATGTTTCCTTTTCACAAAGCTTTGACGGGCGGGTTCTACCCATTTCTAACCCCCGCTTATGTCTAAAATCAAGTTGCTCATCGGGGCCTTCGTTTTAGGTCTCTCTTCTCTCCTGCCGGGTCAGCGCGCCTGGGAAGGCCGCTACGTGGCGTTCAATATCGCCAACGACATATTGGTGCTGCCCGTCAAGACCGACCAGTATTTCACCAGCGGCCTGACGCTGGAGCTGGGCCGCATCGAAAATACCTCTTCCGGTCTGCTGGCGAATAACAGAGCTACGCACCAGCGTTACTGGCGCTTGACGCAAAACATCTTTACGCCAAAGGAAATCGAATCCTCCGACCTGCTGACCGACGACCGGCCCTTCGCCTCCTACTTCGTGATTTCGCGGGGCCAGGCTTATCACAACCCCGATCTCGGTTTCCACCTCACGTCGGAATGGACGGCCGGCGTGCTCGGTAAGTACGCCATGGGGGAGCAAGCCCAGAACGCCTTTCACAACATCGTGGATTTCGCGGAGCCACTGCCCGGCTGGCGCAACGAAGTCAAGCCGGACATCATTTTGAATTACCGACTGCGGCTGGAACAACGCTACGCCCTCGGTAGCCGCGCGGCCCTGACCACGGCCCTCGACGGTCGCCTCGGCACGCTGCATACGGATGTGGCTCCCGAGGTCGGGTTCAACCTTCAGCTCATTCGGCTGAGCGCAACGAAATCGCTTACTTTCAAGACCTTCGTGAGCGGTCGCTTCGTGGCCCACAACGCCACGCTCACCGGCGGCCCGTTTAACCGGGATGAGCGGTTTCGGGACGTGATCAAGCCGGATGTTTTCGTTCGCACTTTCGGCATCGATGGTTTTATCGACCTGAATGCCCTGCGTCTTCAGGGCGGCTTTCGCTACCTCAGCCGCGAGTTCGTCGGCGGCGACTCACACATGTGGGCCTGGATGGGGGTAAGGGTAATGCCGGGAAGGGGTTAGGAGTTAGGTACAGGCTAGAAGTCTGACAACCAATGGTTTTCCGGTTGCTACAAGATCGATTCGTCTAATGGGTTGATGGTTGATCACAAGTGTTGGACCGTCCCCGGAGGGGGCAAATAGCTTAGCCCGGAGGTACTCCGGAGGAGTTTCTCCGGGCTACTCCTATTTGTTTTCCCACGCCGCGTATCCCCCCCTCAGGTTATACACCTTCTCAAAGCCCAGCGCGCTGAGGTCGCCGCAGGCCTGAGCGCTTCGCCCGCCGCTTGCGCAGTACAGGAGGTAAGTTTTACTCGAATTGAGAAAGCCGATATTTTTCTTGAACTCGGGTGAACGGTAGTCCATTTTCAGCGCGCCGGGAATGCCGCCGCCCGCCGTTTCGGCCGGGGTGCGCACGTCGATCAGGACGGTATTGGGACCGCCGATCTTTTCGGCGAATTCAGCGGGGGAGAGGTCTTCGCAGGCGGAAGCATCAACGGTGTCTTCCGTATCGGTATGCGTGTCCGTTTCCGGCTGGGCGGGGCCGCAGGTGCAGAGGAAAAGAGCGAGGAAGAGCAGGGAGAGGTAGCGCATGGGTGGGGGGTGATTGTTTGGTGGCGGGTGTTCCGCTACGTGGTTTCGTAAGCGTTGATGCCCCCGTCGAGGTGGACGAGGTTGGTGATGCCGGCGTTGCGCATCAGCGTGCAGGCGCGGACGGAGCGGCGGCCGCTGCGGCAGTACACGAAGTACTCCGTTTGCGGGTCCAGCGTTTCCATTTGCTCCAGGAAGTCGGAGCCGAGGTAGTTCATATTGACCGCGCCGTCGAGGTGAAAGGTCTCGAACTCCGCCGGTGCGCGCACGTCAAGCACGGTACCGGCGGGCGCGCCCGCCCGCAGCCGGTCGAACTCGGCGGGGCCAACGTTCTTCAGCTCTTGCTTAAGCAGTTGCCAGCGGGGAATGGGGCAGGCGGGAGGGCCGTCGTTCATGGTTGGTCGTGGTTTGGAGACGTGAAGGTAACGCCTTGATGCGATTTAAGGTCGAGGCGCTGCGCGCCGAGGAGCGCAATCGCAAGATCAAAAAACAACGCGAGTCGTCGGACGAACTTTCGATAGCCTTGGTACGCCGAGGAGCTCGGCGCGCAGCGCCTCGACCTTAGCGCGACAGTATCCGCTCCACGAACGCGGTCGCCGCCACCTCCTTCAAGGCCGCATACCCCGACTTATCCTCCTCCGCATCGGCCGCGATCGCCCGTTTCAGCCGCCCGTATTCCGACCGCGCCGCCGCATCCGCCCGCAGCGCATCGCGGAAGGCGAGGTGGCGGGCCAGTTCGGGGCTGTCCGCCGGGCAGGCGTAAAGGTGGTGGGTGATGGCGTCGAGCACGGCGTGCCGGTCGGCATCCGGGTCACGCTTGAAGACCTCCCGCCGCGGGATGCCCTGATCGCCGTTGTGGTGATACCCCAGCCCCGCCAGCCGATCGACGATCTCCGCCAGGTCACCGTCCACCGGGTAAACGACGTCGATGTCGATGATCGCCTTGGCCGCCAGCCCGGGTACGGCGGTGCTGCCCACGTGTTCGACGCGCAAAGCCGTCGGGCCGAGGGCGTCGGTCAGCACGGCGGCAATGGCGGCGAAGTCAGCGGGCCAACGGTAGTTGTAATCATGAATGAGCATGGCGTCAAGTTACCGCCCACCGCCCTATCTTACCACCCCCAAACCATCCACACCCCGTCCATGAGAGCAACGTTCGCCCTTCTCCTCCTCTGCTTTTTAGTCACCGTCCCCGGCACCCGCGCCCGCGCCCAGAAAGCGGAAACCAAAAAGACGCCCACCATCGAAGCGAAGGTCGACGGCCTCGACAAAGTGGAAGGCTATTTCGATTTTTACTACAGCGACGAGGAGGGTAAGATCTACCTGGAGATCGAACGGATGAACGAGGAGTTCCTCTACGTCAACGGTCTCGCGGCGGGCCTGGGCAGCAACGATATCGGCCTCGATCGCAACCAACTCGGCAACACCCGCGTCGTGCACTTCAACCGCGTCGGCCCCAAGGTGCTGCTCACCCAGCGCAACCTCGATTACCGCGCCGTCAGCGACAACCCCGACGAGGTGAACAGCGTGCGCGACGCCTTCGCCCAGTCCGTCCTCCACGGTTTCAAGGTGGTGGCGAAGACCGGCGACCGCGTCCTGGTCGACCTCACGCCCCTGCTGCTCAGCGACGCCCACGGCGTCATCGCCCGCCTCAAACGCGGCAAACAGGGCACCTACAAACTCGACGCGAGCCGCAGCGCGGTCTACCTCGCAAAGACGAAGAATTTCCCCCAAAACAGCGAGTTCGAAGCCGGCCTGACGTTTACCGGCCAGGCGACCGGCCGCCAGCTCCGCTCCGTCACGCCCACCAGCGGCAGCTTCAGCCTGCGGATGCACCACAGCTTCGTGCAACTGCCCGACGATAATTACCAGCCCCGGAAGTTCGACCCCCGCTCCGGCTACAACATGCGGAGCTACGCCGATTATGCGACGCCCATCGATCAGCCGCTGGTCAAACGCTTCATCCCGCGCCACCGCCTGGAAAAGAAAGACCCGACCGCCAAACTCAGCGAAGCCGTCGAGCCCATCGTCTACTACCTCGACCGGGGCGCGCCGGAGCCCGTCAAATCCGCCCTGCTCGAAGGCGGCCGCTGGTGGAACCAGGCCTTCGAGGCCGCCGGCTACAAAGACGCCTTCCAGGTCAAGATCCTGCCCGAAGACGCCGACCCGATGGACGTGCGCTACAACGTCATCAACTGGGTACACCGCAGCACCCGCGGCTGGAGCTACGGCAGCTCGGTCACCGACCCGCGCACCGGCGAGATTATCAAGGGGCACGTGCTGCTCGGCTCGCTGCGCGTCCGGCAGGATTTCCTGCTGGCCCAGGGCCTGATCAAAGCCTACGAAAACGGAAATACGCCCGACCCGCGGCTGGAGCAGATGGCTTTGGCCCGCCTCCGCCAGCTGAGCGCGCACGAGATCGGCCACACCATCGGCCTGGCGCACAACTTCGCGGCGAGCACCAACGACCGCGCCTCGGTGATGGATTACCCCCACCCCTACGTGACGCTCAAAGACGGCGTGGTCGACTTCAGCCGGGCCTACGCCGTCGGTATCGGCGAGTGGGACAAGCGGACGGTGCTGTACGGCTACCAGGATTTCCCGGAAGGCACCGACGAGGCCGAAGCGCTCAACGACATCCTGGACGACAACGACCGCCTCGGCCTGCGCTACCTCAGCGACGCCGACGCGCGGCCCCGGGGGAGCAGCAACCCCATCGCGCACCTGTGGGACGGCGGCACCAGCCCGATCAAGGAAATGACGCGGCTGATGGAGCTGCGCACGCACGCCATGACCAACTTCGGCCTCGACAACATCCCCGGCGGCATGCCCGCTTCGGAGATGGAGAAAGTACTCGTGCCCGTTTACCTGATGCACCGCTACCAGGTGGAGGCGGTGGCCAAAATGATCGGCGGCTACCACTACAATTATGAAGTGAAGGGCGGCTACGACCGGGGCGGCGTGCGGCCGGTTGATTTCGAGACGCAGGCGGAGGCCATCGGTACGCTGCTGGGCACGATTTCCCCCGAGGCACTGGCCTTGCCCAAAAACCTGCACGGGCTCATTCCGCCCTCCGCGATGGGGTATTCCCGCGACCGGGAGTTGTTCAAGACGAAGAACGGCGGCGGCTTCGACCCGCTGGCGATGGCGGAAACGGCCTCCGACAATACCCTCGCTTTTATGCTGCACCCGCACCGGCTGGCGCGGCTGGTGGAGCAGCGCGCGCTGTTCGTTAAAGACGAGGAAGGCGACCGGGCATCCGGCCTGACCGAATACTTGCAAGCGATCGGTACATCCCTGGCCGGCAACGTGAGCGGCGCGAAAGGCAATTATCACCGGCAGCTCGCGCAGGTGGCCGAGAAGCGGTACGTGGCCCACCTGCTGCGCGTGGCGGCCGACGGCTCGGCCAGCGAACAGGTGCAGGCCGCCGCGCTGGCGGAACTGGTGCGCACCAGAGCGATGATCGATAATAAAGCAAAGTTTGGCCAGGTCAACGGTGCGCACTACCTCTACCTTTCCGGCCAGATCAAGAACTACCTGAATGACCCGAAGAGCGTGACGGTACGCAAAGCACCGGCGTTGCCCGACGGTTCGCCCATCGGCTCTTGTGGTTTCCACTAAGCTAAATTGGGCGGGGACGCGGGTACAAGGGAAGTAGCGAAGAACAACCTTGTTCGCCCCAACCTTTTGTACCCGCGCCCCCGCCCAAAAAACGTACCGCCATGCAACTCCGCCGCACCGACAACACCAACGCCGACTTCCGCGCCCTCGTCAAACGCCTCGACGCCCACCTCGCCGTCACGGACGAAGACGAGCACGATTTCTACCACCAGTACAACGGCCTCGACGCCATCAAACACGTCGTGCTGCTCTACGACGGCGACGTGCCGCTGGCCTGCGGCGCCTTCAAGCAGTACGCCGACGATACAGTCGAGATCAAACGCATGTTCACCGCCGAAGCCGCGCGCGGTCGGGGACTGGGCATGAAAATCATCGCCGAACTCGAAGCCTGGGCGGCGGAGGAAGGCTTCACCAAAAGCATTCTGGAAACTGGGAGACGGCAGCCCTACGCCGTACGCCTGTACGAGAAGGCGGGCTACGCGGTCATCCCCAACTATGGGCAGTATGTGGGGATGGAGAATAGTGTTTGTATGGAAAGGTTGCTCGGCCGTTAAGGTTTCTCGGCCGTTAGTCCGTTTTTAAAGCGCGGTTGTTTTCAATCAGCCTAAAGGTCGGGAAACCCTAGGAAAAGTGGACGCGGCGGTAGATTTCTTCTAATGGTAGGTCTACATTTAATGTATGCAAGTGAACGCTTTCATCTCTTTTGAAAGCCGAATCCATTCGCCAAATTTTCTCATCCTCTTTATACCAGCACTCTACGGCGTAGCGGCGAGCGTCAATGAGCATGTATTCACGGAAACTATCTAACGAACGATATTTTTGAAATTTTTCTCCACGGTCGTAGTCGCCACTTGATTCTGATATCACTTCGATGAGTAGGGAAGGATTTAACAGACGGAGCTCAGATTCATCTTCGTATTTTTCTTCTCCACACACAAACGACATGTCGGGAAATACATAACTTCTCCACTTAGGAATTACGACAGCCATGTCACTATCGAAAGGCTGACATCTCCCGTCTCTTGCCGCAAAGGTCAAGTAGGAATAGGTGTCACCTTTGACTTTGCTATGGCTACCCGTCCCTCCGGCCATCATGCGAATTTCTCCGTCATGATAGTCGTAACGTTCTTTTGATTTGGCGAGAAAATCAAAATATTCTTCTACGGTGTACTTACGATCTTGTTGTAACGGTTCGGCAATCATGGTTATCAGTTTTACTGAATTAAATATAAAGCTTTAAAGTAGAAGTAGGTTACTTCAATTCTAAAGCATCTCGAACTTTAGCAAGGTCTGATGACCGTATAAGTCTAACGGAAGCGTCTTCAAATTGATACCAGTAAGACTGCAAATAAGTCGTCTTGAAATTTAGACCATTGACTACTGCTAATGAGTCAATGAAGTTTAGCGAAGTTGAAAAAGTAAAGACTCCAGACATTTCTTCTCCTGATAAACTGAGATTCGTCAGATCAATACCTGTTGTCTCAAAGTCATTGAATATCTTGAGAGTTCTAGAATAATTCTCAGACTTGAGACTCAACCAAACATCCAGGATCTCTCGGGATTGATCAAAACCGTGTAATAGCATTGCGTAAGTTCCGACAAGAATATACTCAACTTTTTCTCTGTTAAGTGCCCGCAAAAGCTCAAGGTGATGCTCTGGGAATAACGCATCAGCCTTACGACTACTCCGAATCCGGAAAGCCGTCCGGTCCATTCTAAACTCCGACATTACTTAGCCGGCTTCAAAAGTTCCGCATACCGCCCCGCATCGTTCAGCACCGCAATCGCCTCCTGCACTTCCTTATCGTTGCGCAGGCCCATCTGTACCTGTCCGCGCTGGTAGAAGTACCGCCCTGCGATCTCTTTCTCGATGATGTTGATGATCTCCGCTTTATAGCTCTGAATGGTGGCGAGTTGCTCCTTTTCTACCGCCGCTTCGATGGCGGACAGCTGGGCGCCGATGTCGAAACCCTCTTCCTCGGCCTGCTCTTTGGCCTTGGCCAGGGCCTTCTCCGCTTTGGAGGTGTACTCGTAATCGCCGCGCTGGAGGAAACCGACGAAACCGTCCCAATCCTGGAAACGGAAGTCCGCTACGGAGTCGATGGTCGCGTGCTTCGTGACCCATTCGTTGACGTAATCGAAGATCACGTGCTCTTCCAGCAGGCCTTTGGTGATCGCCTTGCCGCCGAGGACGGGCAGCTCGATGTCCGGTGCCACGCCGCCGCCGTCCAGCACCTTACGCCCGGCGCGGGTCTTGAACACCGCCCGCTGATCGTCGGGAATGTCGTAGGGCTTGCCGTCACGGTACTCCAGCGCCTGAATGCAGCGGAGGCTGGGGATGTAGTATTTCGCCGTGGTGATCTTCACCCGGCTGCCGTAGCCCGTTTCCATGATGTTCTGCACGAGGCCCTTACCGAAGCTGCGCTGCCCGATGAGCACGGCGCGGTCCAGGTCCTGCAGCGAGCCGCTCACGATTTCCGATGCGGAGGCCGATTTGCCGTTGATCAGCACGGCGACGGGCAGTTCGAGGTCGAGCGGGTTGGCTTTCGTTTTATAGCTGCGGTCCCACTCCTCGACCTTACCCTTGGTGGTCACGATCATTTCGTCTTTCGGTACGAAGATGTTGACAATGTCGACGGCCTCGTTGAGCAGACCACCGCCGTTGTTGCGCAGGTCGATCACGACGCCCGCCAGATCGGGATTCTCGGCGCGAAGCTTGGCTACCGCGTCGCGCACGTTCTTACCGGCCTTCTGCGTGAAGGTGGTCAGGGCCACGTAACCCACGTTTTGCTCCAGCATACCGGCGTACGGCACGTTGGGGATACTCACGTCGCCGCGCAGCAACTCCAGGCTCTTCCTGCCCGCGCCCGGGCGTTCCACGGTCAGTTCCATGGTCGTGCCGGGAAAGCCGCGCATGATCTCTTCCAACTGCTCGCGGTTGTAACCCACCGTTTCGCGGCCATCCACTTCCAGGATGCGGTCACCGGTTTTCATCCCGGCCTTATCGGCGGGCTGGTCTTTGAACAGCGTCATGATGGTCGGCAGGTCGTCGATGTACTCGATGTCGGCGCCGATGCCCTGGTATTTGCCGCTCTGGCGCAGGCGCGCGAGTTCCACGTCCGTTTCGCTGATGTAGTTCGTGTAGGGGTCGAGCGATTTGACCATCGCCTCGATGCCGGTGCGCATGAGCTTGTTGGGCTCGATGTCGTCCACGTAGTAAGTATTGACCTCTTTGTAGACATTGGTGTAGACCTCGATCGCCTTCATGATCTCGAAGAACTTGTCGTTGACCGGGCTGATGGTCGCGGCGGTGAAAACGAGGAAGGAAAGACCGACGGCGAGGGCGGTGAAGAGTTTTTTGCGGAAGGACATGCGGTTGTGCTTTGTGGACATACCTCAGGATAACGCGTTGGGGCGGGGATAGATTATTACGGGCCGCTTTTCGCAGCGCGCTCCGCGCACGTCTTTCTTATGCGCTGCGCACACTTTCGTTTCCACGGAGGGGAGGAGAGGAGGAGAGGGAGGAGAAGTCGGGGCCGTTGATTTACCTTTTGCCCGAGATAATACGTCGCCCCTCGTGATAAACCAGAGGAGCGTTGAAGCACGCACCAAAGCCGAAATTTCACCTCAAAGCCTCTCCTCCTCTCCTCCTCTCCTTGGAAACATGCGCGCGCAGCGCCGAGAAAACTACTCCCAAAGCTCCACCAGCTCAAAAGTCTCCGCCTCAAACACCCCCTTATCACTCAACTTCAACGCCGGAATCACCAGCAACGCCAAAAATGACAGCGTCATGAAGGGCGCGTTCAGCTCGCACCGCAGCTTCCGCCGGGCGAAGCCGTTCAGCTCTTCGTAGCGGGAAGCGACGCGCGGGCCGGAGTCGTTGCTCATGATGCCCGCCACGGGCAAGGGTAATACTTCCAGGTGTTCGTCGCGGCCGGCGGCGATGCCCCCTCGCTGGGCGATCACGGCATTGGCTACGCGGCACATCTCCGCATCGTTGACGCCGACGACGACGATGTTGTGGCTGTCGTGGGCGACGGAGCTGGCGATGGCCCCGCGCTGCAACTTCATACCGGTCACGAAACCGACGGCTGGCGGCGCGTCTTCATAGCGGTTGATGACGGCGATCTTGAGCAGGTCGCGCTCGGGGGCGGAGACCGGGCGGCCCCGGGCGTCCGTCACCGGCGTCATCAGCTTTTTACCGGTCACCAGCTCGCCGTCGAAGACCTCGATGACGCGGAGTCGGGCACCTTCCGGGCCGGGATCAATCAGGAAATCCTCCGGCGTTTTTGGGGAGCAGTTGAAGCGGTTGATCGGTTCTTCGCGGTAGTCGGGCAGGTTGTGATGGCCGGCTTCGGCCACGAGTTGCCCTTTGATGTAGGTCGTCATCACGGCCATGAAGCGCAGGTCGTCTACCTGGATCAGGTCGGCGCGGTCGCCGACGCGGAGTTTACCGATGTCGAGCCCGTAATGCTCCACCGGGTTGCGGCAGGCGATGGTCAGCACGTCGTAAATGTCGTAGCCCTGGCGGATGGCCCGCTGCACGAATTTATTGATGTGGCCCGCCATCAGGTCGTCCGGGTGGCTGTCGTCGGTGCAGAACATCAGGCGGTCGGGGAACTCACCGATCAGTTCGTGCAGCGCGTCGTAGTTCTTCGCCGCCGAGCCTTCGCGGATCAGGATTTTCATGCCGGCGTCGAGTTTGTCGCGCGCCTCGGCGGCGGTGGTGCATTCGTGGTCGGTGGTGATGCCGGCGCGGGCGTAGGCGGCGGCTTCTTCGCCCATGAGGCCGGGGGCGTGGCCGTCGACGGCCTTGCCGCGTTCGATGGCGGCGGAGATCTTGGCCAGCATCTCCATATCGCCGTTCAGCACGGCGGGGTAATTCATCACCTCACTGAGGTATTTGATGTCGTCGCGCTCCAGCAACTGCACGATCTCGCCGATGCCAATCGTCGCGCCGGCGGTCTCGAAACCCGTGGCGGGCACGCAACTCGGCGCGCCGAAATTGATGCTCAGCGGCGTATGCTTTGCGTTTTCCAGCATGTACTCCACGCCTTCCAGGCCCATCACGTTGGCGATCTCGTGCGGGTCGGACACCGTGGCGACGGTACCGTGGGTGACGGCCAGCTTGGCGAATTCCACGGGCGGCAGCATCGAGCTTTCGATGTGTACGTGCGCGTCCACGAAACCGGGCAGGATGTACCAGCCGCGCTTGTCGCGGCCCGGGTCTTTGACGATCGATTCGATAAAACCCTCGTCGTTCACCGTAACGACGGCGCCGTAGGTGGTGCGGGAATCGAGGTCGACCAGCCGGCCTTTGATTTCTTTCATAAATAAGGGGGTAAAGGAATAAAGGGCTAAAGGAGGAAAGCGTAAAGGGGATGAGGGATTTAAAGGCTAAAAGGTCACCCCCTTTCATTCCTTTACCCCTTTCCTCCCTTATTTTTCAGGGCGGGGAGCGCGGGTGCAAAGGGAAGGATCGGGGCCATTGGAACGGGCCGCCGGCGGAGAATGTTGATGGCCGACCAAGTATCCCACTCTCCAACACTCCAACGTTATGCTCTGTTAAACTCTGTGTAATCCTCCGTGAAACTCTGTGGGCGAAAAAGCCGCGAAGCGGCCTGCCTGCCCTCTAAAATGGCAGTCCGCTTACAAGCAAACGTCGCCGAACCAGTTTGAATTCACGACTTTTGCCCCTCGCTACAAAATATTGCCATGAGCCAGCCGACCTTTCACGCCCTGCCCATCAGTTCCATCCAGCCCGAAACCGATCAGGCGATCACCGTTTCCTTCAAGCCGGCCGCCGCTGACGCGGGCGACTTCCAATACCTCGCCGGCCAGTACCTGACGCTGAAGTTCGTGATCAACGGTAAGGAAGAACGCCGGGCTTACAGCATGTGCTCCGCGCCCCACGACGACGAGATCGCCGTCACCGTCAAGCGCGTCAGGGGGGGGATCGTCAGCAACCACATCGCCGACAACCTGCGCGCGGGCGATACGGTGGACGTGATGCCGCCCCAGGGGCGCTTCCTCGTCGAGCCCGCCCCCGCCGCCCGCCGCGATGTTTATCTCTTCGGCGCGGGCAGCGGCATCACGCCCCTGATGAGCATCCTGCGAACGGTGCTGGAACACGAACCGAAATCCACGGTCTACCTGCTTTACGGCAACCGCGACGAAAAGAACATCATTTTCGAGCAGCAACTCAAGGCGCTGCAAGCCCGCTACGAAGGCCAGTTGGTGGTGAAGCATACCCTTTCGCGCCCCGTTAAGCACAAAGTCGGTGGCCTCAAGGGCCTCTTTTCCAGCGGCAAGCCGAAGTGGCAAGGCCCCATCGGCCGCGTCGATATCCCCGCCGTACAGGTCTTCCTGCAAGAAAACCCCGGCAAGGTGAACGATAAGGTCTACTACATCTGCGGCCCGGGCCAGATGATCGACAATGTGGAACAGGCCCTGCTGGGCCTCGGCAAGAAGAAAGCCGTCATTCACAGCGAGCGTTTCGTTTCCGCCGACGCCGCTAAAAAAGACGCAACGCCCACGACGCCCGTCGCCGGGGGTAAGGCCTTCGTCAAGCTTTCCGGTAAGGAGGTTGAGGTCGACATCAAGGCCGGCCAAACCGTGCTCGACGCCCTGCTCGAAGCCGGTGCCACTCCTCCCTACAGTTGCCTGGCCGGCGCGTGCAGCACCTGTATGGCCAAGGTCACCAAGGGCGGCGTCAAAATGGACGTCTGCTTCGCCATCGACGATGATGAGATCGCAGAAGGCTACATCCTCACCTGCCAGGCCCACCCGACGACGGAGGAGGTGTACGTGGACTTTGATGCGGCGTGAATGGAATGTTGGTCTGTTGGTCTGTTGGTCTGTTGGTCTGTTGGTCTGTTGGTCTGTTGGTCAAGTAAAATTTGATCGGAATAAATGGCTGACGCTCCTGAATAAATAATTCGGATTTCTGGCGGAAAAGGAACCGCTACACGCACGCCAAACCGGTACGCGCTTCATCGTGTGCGGTGTTCCAAAAGACCACAAGACCAAGAAACCATAACACGCTTTACTATTTCCGTAACGGCTTAAAGAACAACTCAAGCGGTAGCAATTACGTATTATGTGCGTACTTAAGTTGACGCATCCCTTCCCGCTTCGTCTTAAGGCTACCTAAGAAGTTCACGCTATGTTACGTCAAGCCCTTTCTACGCTGTTTCTTTTGTTATGCTTCCTGATCGGCGGCGGATTGATCGCGCAAGTTGCGATCAGCAAACAGGGACAGGGGGCGCCGCGGGAAAAGGACCCGGTACTACGGGCTGACGGACAAGAGCTTTACTTCACCCGGCCGGATTTCATCAACAATAAGGGCACCGATAACGCCGCCGACATCTGGGTGATGAGCCGCTACGCCGACGGCAGTTGGGGGCGCGCGCTGAACCCCGGTTCGCCAATTAACTCCTTCGCCCACGACCGGGCGTTGGCCCTGAGCCCGGACGGCAGTCGGATGGCCGTGCTGCGCACCGGCTCCGCGGATTACCTCGACCTGCTGGAAACGAGCGGTCGCAACTGGCGCATTCTCGACAGCTGGCCGCTGCCGGGCGACGTGGCACCGCGCTATGACGTTACCTTCGACCCCAACGGCCTGACCATGGTCTACAGCGCGTACAAAGGGGGCAACCTCGACCTCTTCCGGCGCGCGGCCCTGGCCGGCGGCAAATGGTCTTCGCCACAAGCCCTGCGCCAGGTCAACGGCCCCGGTAATGAAACCGCCCCCAGCCTCGCGCCGGATGGGCGGACGCTTTACTTTCAGCGCGACGGCGGCCGCTGGTTCCGCCAAACCGCCCCCGGCGAGCGGGCGGTGGAGGTGTCGATCCCCGGTAGCGTCACCCAATTCTCCGCTTCGATGCTCGGTTCGGAGATCATCGCGACGGTAGTGCCTTCCGCCAGCCGGGGCGAACGGCTGCACTCCGTAAAGGTCTCCGCCGCCGACCTGCCGCCGGTCGCGGAACTTTATCGCGGCTTCCTTATCGGGCCGCCGGCGGCCGGTGAGCGCGTGGCCCATATCGGCTTGAGCGACGGTCGGGAGCTCGACGTACTGCCCGATGCCGCTAACCGTTACGCCGTCTTCCTGCGAGCGGGTGAGCAGGTGGTCGGCCCGGCCAACTCTTCGGTCGAAGGAACGGGCACGAACGGGTTGGCCACCACCAGCCGGCTGAACGGACCGGCCACCGATCGCGGTCGCCTCCAGGCCGGCATCACCAGCCGTCAGGCTTCCCTCGATCGCCTCGACGCGGAACGAAAGAAGTATGACCTCGTTGCGCCGAAGACGGCTGACCCCGAGCTCGAAGCCCTGCGCGCCCGCTACCGGCAATCCAATTCCGCCCTGGGCGACACTCTCCCGCCCCGCTCCAGGCGCGACAGCCGCTACGCCGCCGAGCTGGAAGAACTGGAGCGAATGAAAGCCAAATTCCGCAAGCAACAAAACGAGAAACAGAGCGGCCGTTCGGGTGAGCCCCGGTGGGCGGAGCGCTCCGCCGCAACGCCCGCCGCTTCCACCGTCGCCCCCGCCAATTCCTACGGCACCCGCGACCCCGCCCCCCTGAATTACGCCGACCGGGAACAGGCTTACCAGGACAGTACTCGCCTCGCCGCCGAAATTCGCGCCGGGCTTTCCCGCGACGCCGGGCCCCGCGTTTACGAGCGTCAGGCCTGGGAAAACGAGGTCCGTCAGGGCCTGCCCCGCCAAACCGAACCGAGCCCCGATGAGGCCGCCCGCCTCGACGCCGACTACCAAAGACAACTCGCCGAACTCGAAGCCCTCCGCGCCAAACTCAAAGGCCTCGACGAGCGTAACGTGCCTACCCAGGCCCCCCGCGATCCGTACGCCCGTACCGCACCGAATGCACAAGCACGGCAGCCGCAACAGTGGCGGGCGCGCAGCCCGGAACCCGCCGCCCAACAACCGCCCTACCAGGAATCCGTCTACCGGCGCGCGCCCGCCACTCACGGTCAGCCGCAAGCGCGCAGTCCGTACCCCGCCACCACGGCTCCTCCCAGCGGCATGCGCGGCGCGGCGATGCCCGCCGGCATCACGTTCATCCCGAATACCGCCTACCCCGATACGCGGGGCTACACCGGCCTCGACAACCTGGTCACGTTGATTCGCCAATCGACCACCGCCCTCGAAATCCGGGTGCACACCCCGGCGGACATGGACCCGCGCGTCGCCCAGCTACTGAGCGAAGAGCGCGCCGTCACCATTCGGAATTTTTTGATCGACCGGGGCATTAACGCCGCCAACTTCAAGGCCGTCGGTTTCGGCAATAATCTGGCGGGACGGGATGGGGAACGGGTGGAGGTAGTTCGTTAGAAGTTAGTATTTAGAAGTCAGCACTAACTTCTAAAGTACTAATCATAGTTCTACAATCTTCCCCGACGCCGCAATCTGAAACCGTCGCGCCACGCTCGTGCTCGCTCTGTACTCGAACTCTTCCACCCCCGTTGACTGCCCGCTGACCTGATAGATCATCAGCGTTTCGTTGAGCACGCAGTTGGTCTGCGTCATCTCCTCCCCGTCGTAGCTTGTTCCGGCGATCACCAGCCGGTCGATCACCTCGCGCGTCGCTTCCCGAAAGGTGACGAGCGTGTAATGATACTGCAACAGATCAGCCCGCCAGTAGACCACGCCGGCGTACTCCTTTGCCTCCGGCAACCGCAGGCAGGCCACGAACTCGGTCAGCTCGTCCACCCGGCCCGGCTCGATGGGCAGTATGAACTCCTGGATCATCTCCATGGGCAACGGCGGCGTTTCGCGACTGATGGTGCGCACGGTGTCTTCGCTGAAGGTGAGGGGCAAGTCGATGGTGGGAAAGGCGGCGAGAAAGTCCTGAAAGGTGGGCATGGTTGGTCTGTTGGTCTGTTGGTCTGTTGGTCTGTTGGTCTGTTGGTCGGAAACACTCCGACGAGACTAAAAGATGAGGGATGAAGCACTTCGATCGGCCTTGAAATAAGTAACCCCCGAATGCGCACGGCATTTCGGGGGTTGCTTAAACTGTATGGTGGGTGTTAGTACACTGTAAACTAAGTTTCATCGCCTTCTTCGCGGCGTCTTTTGACAGCTAACTTATTTTACAGTGTACTAGACCGCAAAGCTCTCTCCGCAGCCACACTCCCGGCTGGCGTTCGGATTATTGAACGCGAAACCGTTACCGTCCAGTCCACCGTTGAACTCCAGCGTGGAGTTGCAGAGGTAGAGGAAAGACTTGAGGTCGCAGACAACGGTCTCGCCATTGTCTTCGAAGACCTGGTCTTTTTCCTTCAGTTCGTTATCGAAATCGAGCTGATAACTGAGACCGGAACAACCACCGCTGGTGATCGTCGCGCGCAGGAAGTAGTCGGGCGTGAAGCCCTTCTTTTCCCGAATGGTACTGAGGCGCTGCTTAGCACTGTCGGATACGTAGAGCATAGTAGGGTAGATGATAGATGGTAGATAATAGTGGGTAGATGGTAGATTAAGGGGCTTCTACCCGCTATCATCTACCCCCTATCATCTAGACTAGTGAGCGCCGACCGTAGCCGTCACTTCCAGACCGTTTTTCTCCTGGTAGTCTTTGATGGCACCTTTGATGGCGTCTTCGGCGAGTACGGAGCAGTGGATCTTTACGGGCGGGAGGGCGAGTTCTTCCACGATGGCCATGTTGTCGATGGCGAGCGCTTCGTCTACGCTTTTGCCCTTGAGCCACTCGGTGGCGAGGCTGGAGCTGGCGATGGCGGAACCACAACCAAAGGTCTTGAACTTCGCTTCGGTGATCTTCTTCGTGATCGGGTCTACCTCGATCTGGAGACGCATAACGTCACCGCACTCGGGTGCGCCGACGAGGCCGGTGCCGACGGTGGCACTGTTCTTATCGAGCGTACCGACGTTGCGGGGATTCTTGAAATGATCGAGGAGTTTGTCGGAATATGCCATAGTATAGTTCTTTAGATTGTTAGAAGTTAGTTTGTTAGCCCGGCTAGTTCATCGAGGTTCGCGCTAACGAACTAACAAACTAAATGACTAAAAGTCTGATTAGTGCTCGCTCCACTCGATGGCGTCAATGTCCACGCCTTCTTTGTACATCTCCCAGATGGGGCTGAGGTCACGCATGTGGTTAACGCCTTCGGCCACCTGCTCGATGGTGGCGTCGATGTCTTCCTCCGTCGTGAAACGACCGAGGGAGAAGCGGAGGCTGGAGTGCGCCAGGTCATCACCGAGGCCGAGGGCCACGAGTACGTAGCTGGGCTCCAGGCTGGCGGAGGTGCAGGCCGAGCCGGAGCTCAGCGCGATGTTCTGGTTGAAGGTCATCATCAGACCTTCGCCTTCGACGTGCTTGAAGCTGATGTTCGTCACGTGCGGCATCCGGTGTTCCTGGCTGCCGTTGACGTAAGACTCTTCGAGGATCTCCATGAGGCCCTTCTGCAGGCGGTCGCGGAGGCCGGCGAGGCGGATGGCCTCGTCGTGCATTTCTTCCTTGGCGATGGCGGCGGCTTTACCGAAACCGACGATGCCGGGAACGTTGAGCGTACCGGAGCGCATTCCGCGCTCGTGGCCGCCACCGTCCATCTGGCTGGTCACCTTAACGCGGGGATTCTTGCGGTTGACGAACAGCGCGCCGACACCTTTGGGGCCGTACATCTTGTGGCTGGTGAAAGCCATTAGGTGAACGCCCACTTCTTTGGGGTCGACGGGAATTTTGCCGACGGCCTGGGTGGCGTCGGACATGAAGAGCACACCATGCCTGGCGCAGATCTCTCCGATTTCTTTCATCGGCTGAATAACGCCGGTCTCGTTGTTGGCCCACATGATGGAGACGAGGATCGTCTTATCGGTGATGGCCGCTTCGAGTTCTTCGAGGTTGATCAGGCCTTTATCGTTCACGGGCAGGTAAGTGACCTGGCCGCCTTTCTTTTCCACCTTCTTGCAGGCATCGAGGACGGCTTTGTGCTCCGTCGTGGCGGTAATGATGTGGTTGCCTTTACGGGCGTACATCTCGAAAACACCTTTGATGGCGAGGTTGTCGGATTCGGTCGCCCCGGAGGTGAAAATGATCTCGCGGGAGTCGACGTTGATGAGGTCGGCGATCTGATCGCGGGCGGTATCGACGGCACCTTCGGCGGCCCAGCCGGCGGGGTGATTGCGGCTGGCGGCGTTACCGGGCATTTCGTGAAAATACGGAATCATCGCTTCCACGGCGCGGGGGTCAGTGGGCGTGGTAGCGTTGTTGTCGAGGTAGATGAGGCGTTGGCCCATACTAGTGTTAGATTTTCGTCTTGATTTAAGAGGCGCAAAGATAACACGCCTCCTTCGCTTTAGTTTCCGGCCGGATCAGATGGTTCGCGCGCCGCGTCGGTTGGCGACGTACGTATTACACGGGCTTGACAATCAAAGGGCTGGGGCGAGATTCACGGCGCTTGCCCGTTTGCTTTACACCCGCGTCCGCGCCCAAATAAGTGGGAAGTAAAAAGTAAAAAGTGGGAAGTCCGGTGGCGGCGACTTCCCACTTCTTAGTTCCCCGCTTCTCACTGAAAAGAGGACGCGGACGCGGGATGCAATGTGGAGGTTTTCAAAAGCCCCCGCTCACTCCACCACCAAATGCGGCACCTGCTCCAGCTTCCAGTCGATCACCAGACCACCCGCCAAAGAGCGCGCGATGCTATCGCCGTACAAATGCTCCGTCAGGTACAGCGCCGCCTCGAACGACTTCGCCCCGCCCGCGCTCGTGATGTACTTGCCGTCATGCACGAACAGCACGTCCTTGCGCACGTCGAGCGCGGGAAACATCGCCCGCATCTTGTCGATGTCGCTCGGGAAGGTCGTCGAAACGCGCCCGTCGAGCAGCCCGGCGGCGGCCAGCACGAAGGCCCCGTCGCAGTGGCTGGTGATGAATTGCGCGTCGCGGTCCACCCGCCGGACGAAGTCGAGCAGGTCCTCGTTTTCCAGATCCGTATCCAGGTGATGTTCCGCGCTCGGCACGACGAGGATGTCGATGCGCGGCAGGCTGTCGGTCAAATACCCAAGGTCGGGCAGGATGCGCAGGCCCTCGAAGGTCGTCACCGGCTCCCGGTTCGCCGCCACCGTAAAGGTTTTCATCGGACGGATGCCTTCGCGGAAATTGGTGTGCTGGAAAATGTCGTAGGGCGCGGTAAGCTCGGTGTTGTACACGCCGTCCATGACGAGGAGGGCAACGTTGTAGACATCGGTATCGCCGGCAACGAACCTATATTCCGCCTCCGGGCTCAACAACGGCCCTACCGAAGGTTCGGGCAAATCATGGTTGCAAGCCGCGAGAAAGGGGAAAAGGAAGAGTATCAGGTAGCGCATCCAACAAAGGTAGGATACTCCTGATCTCCAACGTCTTGCTCCGCGAGACGCTGCGTAGCCCTCCGGGAGACTCTGTGGGCGAAAATGCGCGAAGCGCACATCCGCGCGCCCTCCAGAACACAAAAACGCCGCGCGGCAGCAATGCTTCACACTCGCCACCATCGCTCCCCTGCAAAACACCTATTTTACGCCCATCATGCGCGCCCTTTTCACCGGCATCCTCCGTTCCTTCTCCGTGCAGCTTTTGCTGTTGCACCTGCGCAGCAATTCGCTGTTGCTGCTGGTATGGATCATTCTGGTCCTGATGATGAGCGGCTTGCTGGGCCCTGGCCTCGGCATCCAGTATCTCTTCCTGGACCCGGAGTACCTGGAGGCGGCGGGCTTCTGGCCGTTCCTGATCATCGGCCTGGCCTTCGGTTTTTTTACCATGAGCTGGAACCTGAGCACCTACCTGCTCATCGGGGGCTACTTCAATTTCCTGGCCAGCCTTTCCCGTCCGTTTTTCAAGTACTGCATCAACAACGCGCTGTTGCCGCTGGCCGTCTTCTTCTTTTACGGCGGGCTGATCGTGCGGTTCATGTTGCCGAAAGACGAGCTTTCCCCCCGGTGGTGGCAGGTGGCGGAGGCGCTGAGCGGCCTGACGCTGGGCCTCATCATCAGTCTGTTCCTCTACGCGATTTATTTCAACCTGACGAATCGCGACATCAGTTATTATAAACCGAAGTTCCGCCAACCGCCGCCGAACATGGGGCCGGCCCGGGGCACCCGCCGCGCGGACGGCTACCGCCCCTATCGCACCCGCGCCCTCGCCCCCATCCTCGTCGGCCTGTACGACAATCCTTACCACGTTTCGACCTACATTAACGAACGGCTGAAGACGAAGCTGGTCCGTTCGGTCGCCCACTACGAATCGGCGGTACTGCTCGGCATCTTTAGGCAAAACCACTTCAACGCCATCCTGCTGCAGTTTTTTACCATCCTCATTTTGGCGGGGCTGGGTTTCCTCATCGACATTCCGTTGTTTCAGATTCCGGCGGGGGCGAGTTTTTTGGTAATGTTCAGCCTGATGATCGCCATCATCGGAGCCATCAGCTACTGGTTTTCGGAGTGGCGCATCACGCTGCTGGTCCTGCTGCTGGCGGGCTTCAACCTGCTGACCAGTACGCCCTTTTTCCAGCATGGCAACCAGGCTTACGGGCTCGACTACGAGACGCGGGCGGTCTATGATGAAGATCTGCTGATGGCCCAGTTCAACGGCCCGGTGCTGGAAAAAGACCTGGCCGCCACCATCGAAATTCTGGAAACCTGGAAGGCCCGCCAGCCGGTGGATAAGCCGCCCCTTTTCGTCGTTTGCGCCAGCGGCGGCGGGCTGACGGCCTCGCTGTGGGCCACGCACGTGACGCAAACCATCGAGCAGTGCAGCGACGGCCGGCTGTTGCGCTCCACCGCCCTGATGACCGGCGCGAGCGGCGGCGAGCTCGGCCTGGCTTACCTGCGCGAGGCGTACCTGAGCGATCCGGATTTCCGGGCCAACGGCACCAGTCGGCTCGACCGCATCAGTCGCGACCTGCTCAACCCCGTCGCTTTCTCGCTGGTGAGCAACGACCTGTTTTTGCCCTTCACGAAGGTCCGGGTGGGCGGGCGCACCTACCGCCGCGACCGCGCCTACAACTTCGAGGAAGAGCTCAACCGCAACACCGAAGGCCTGCTCGACAAACCCCTGATCGACTACCGGGAGCCGGAGCGGCGGGCGGAGATCCCGCTCCTCTTCGTCACGCCCAGCATCGTGGACGACGGGCGGCGGCTCGTCATCTCGCCCCAGGGCGTGAGCTACATGACCGCGCCGGCCGCCGCGCTCTCCGGCCGGCTCGACCTGCGGCCCGACATGGTCGACTTCCGCCGGTTGCTCGCCGGCCAGTCCGCCGACAGCCTCCGCTTTCTGACCGCGCTGCGCATGAACGCGACTTACCCCTACGTGCTGCCGCTGGTCAAACTTCCCACCCGCCCTACCATCAGAGTGATGGACGCGGGCTACCGCGACAACTACGGCGTGGCCTCGGCCACCCGCTTCCTGTCCGTTTTCCGGGAGTGGATCAAAGACAACACGTCGGGCGTTCACCTGATCCAGATCAGCGCCTTCCGGGAAGACCGGGCGGTGGTGGACGCGGACCGCCAGCCGGGCATCGTCGAAAACCTGTTTAGCCCCGTGGGCGTGGCCGGCAACATTCTCGGCGTACAGATCCTCGATCAGGAGGTGCTGCTCGGGCAGCTGTCAGATCTGCTGGGGCCCGGCTTTTTCCACCTCCACCGCTTCAACTACGAGCCGGCGGCGGGCGACCCCCTCCGCACTTCCGTCTCGCTGCACCTGACGGAGCGGGAGCGGCGGCAGGTGCTGCGGCAGATCGACGGGCGGGAAATGCAGGAGAGGATTGATGAGGTGTTGGGGGTGTTGCGGTGAATCGTTCTATATTTGCCCTACCCACCACCATGATCGAACCACTCCCCCGCATACAGAGCCTCGAGCGCGAGCTGCACCTGCGCCAGTTGCAGGTGCAACGGCTGCTGCAAATCACGCAGGCCATCAACAACAACGTGGCGGCGGAGGACCTTTTCGACATGTACCGCGGCTTTCTGCGCAACGAATTGCGGCTGACGCGCATGGCCCTGTTCGTGCGCAACAGCGCCAACGACAACGTGTGGCTGATCGCGGCGGGCCTCGGGCTGGAGGAGATCGTATTGCCGACGATGGACCTGCAACCGGAGCTGCAACGCTTTACGCGGCCGGGGCTGCTGAACGAGCCGGCGGGGTCCTTTTTCGCCAACTTCGAGCACGTGGTGCCGGTACTCCACAAGGAGCGGCCGATCGCCTACATCCTGATCGGGGCCTTCGAGGAAGAGGAGGACATCTTCGAGCGGGTGCAGATCATCACGACCATCACCAACGTGATCGCGGTGGCCATCGAGAACAAGCGTTTGTTCAAACGGCAGATCGAGCAGGAGCGGCTGGAGGCGGATATGGACCTCGGTGCCAAAGTGCAGAAAATGCTGATCCCCGATCACTTCCCGATGCGGGATCAGTACGAGATCAGCACCATCTACCAGCCGAAACTGGGGGTGGGCGGTGACTACATCGACTATAAGGAATTCGACGACGGGAAGCTGGTGTTTTGCATCGGTGACTTCACGGGTAAGGGCGTGAGCGCGGCCTTGCTGATGGCCAACTTTCAGGCCAACTTCCACACGCTGATCAAGGAGCGCGCGAGCCTGTTCGACTTCGTGACCGAACTCAACCGGGCGGTGTACCGCATCACGGACGGGGAACGCTTCGTGACCTTTTTCGTGGCGGAATACGACCTGGAGAAGAACACGCTCAGCTACGTCAACGCCGGCCACCCGCCCCCCGTGCTGGTGTACGAAGGCGGCATGAAACTACTGACGGAGGGTACCCTCGTGCTCGGCTCCATCGACGAACTGCCGATGCTGGACGTGGGCACTATCGAGTTGCCTTCCCAGGCCCTGATCCTGACCTACACGGACGGGCTGACGGACCTGCAGAACCCGGCGGGCGAAACCTTTGACGAGGACATTTTGTACGACTTCATGCGCCGGCAGCACGGTCGTTCGGCCAAATCGCTCAACGATTCGCTGGTGGGCAAGCTCAACGATTTCCGGCGGCATACCGAATTCCCGGATGATTTGACGGTGCTGACGTGCCGCATCTTCAGTAAGGAGATGTTGGAGTAATGCAGTTTTGTGGTAATGTAGTGCTACCGCGTGTCGGAGGCGTCACAGGTGTTGGAGGCGAGAGAGAACATCACCCCAACGCCCGTCATCTCCATAACGACGTCACTACATTACGCTAGATGGCGGGGACGCGGGTGCAAAACAAGAATCAAGGGCCTTGTTGCTTTGTATTTCAACCTCCCCCGCATCCCGCGCCCGCGCCCGTTGAACCCTCATTACCGTAGGTCAGTCGAAAATCGGCGAAAGGAAGAACGAAAGTCCGTCCTTAGCCGTTAATTCGTGGATATGAAGGATAAGAATCTCACCGCGGTACTCGCGTTTTTCGGCGGTCAGGCCGGTCTGCACCGTTTTTACCTGGGGCAGGTGGGGCTGGCGTTCGTGTACTTCATCCCCTTCATCGGCAGTCTGCTGGGTGTGATCGACGCCATTGCTTTTCTGGCCATGGACCAGGCGACCTTTGACCGCAAGTACAACCTCAAACAGTACCACCCGACGCAGCCCGGCCGCGAGGCCGTCCGTCCCGGCATGACCGACCGCGAACGCCGTCATGAACAGCGCCAACGCGAACGGTCCCTGCGCGAACAACGCCGTCGCGACAGCCAGCGCGCCACCCGTCGCCCGGCCAAGACCACCCCCGGCGGCGACCGCCGAGCCGAGCGTCCGGCCGCCCGGAATAACGCCGGGCAAGCCGAGCGCCAGGCCGGTCTGCGCTACTTCAAAGACTTCGAATACGACCGCGCCATCATCGCTTTCGAGCGGGCGCTGGAAAAGAACCCGCGCGACGTGGCCTCCCACTTCAACGTCGCCTGTTCCTACTCCTGTGAGGAGAACGCCGACAAGGCTTTCTACCACCTCGACCGCGCCGTCGCCCTCGGTTTCGACGATTTCGACCGCATCCGCAACCACGACAGCCTCGCCTTTTTGCGCGTGCAAAAGCGTTTTCCCGATTTCGAGATCAACGGCTTCCGCCTCGCTCCCGACCTGAGCGAAGAAGAAGTGGTGCTCGAAAACCCCATTCAGCGGGAAGCCCTCGTGGAACTTCCCGAAATCAACGACGACCTGCTCGACCAGCTGCAACGCCTCGCCACCCTGCGCGAAAAGGGGCTGCTGACCGAAAACGAATTCGCGACCCAGAAAAAGCGGCTGCTCGGCTGAATCAAACCTTTTTACGGCTAAAGTCGCGGCCTGACGCGGGAAGTCCTTCGGACCGTGAGCGACTTTTCTCTTTTTCCCCTTATCCCCTTCCCCCCTTTTACTCCCAAAGATGACCGCTGAATCCTTAATCTCCGACGCCATTGTTCCCCTTCGCCCCACCGACACGGGTGAAGAGGCCCTGGGCAACATGAACGAATTTTACGTCCGGCATTTACCGGTGGTGAACGACAACGAACTACTGGCCGTGATTTCCGAAGACGACGTGCTGGACACCGACCCGCTGAAACCCGTCGGTGATTATCGCCGCCCCGTGCTGCCGCCCTCCGTTTTCCCCGACGATCACCTGTACGACGTGATGCGCGTGCTGACGGAGAACCACCTGACGGTCATCCCCGTCATCGACCGGGAAAACAACTACCTCGGCCTGGTGACCAACGAGGATTTGCTGCGCCACTTCGGTGAGTCGAGCACCTTTTCCAGCCAGGGTTCCATCGTCATCCTGGAAGTGCTGCGGCACGACTACAGCCTCTCGGAGATCTCCCGCATCGTGGAAAGTGAGGGGGCGATCATCCTCAGCTCTTTCGTGCGCTCCTTCGAGGGCTCCAACCGGCTGGAGGTGACGATCAAGGTCAACAGCCAGAGCATCGCGGCGACCCTCGCCACCTTCGAGCGGTACAGCTACAGCGTCAAGGCGAGTTTTAACGAAAAGCAACTGACGGACGGGTTGCGCGAGCGGTTCGACTCGCTGATGAATTATTTGGACGTGTAACGACGCGTACTCGGCCTTCAGGTCGTCAGCCCCGTAAGCTTACTTGATTTGGCCTGAAGGCCGAGCCAACGCTATCGCCACGCAATTCGGTAGCTCAACACCGGGATCAAGCCCAGCTGGTACCGCTCGTTCGGCCGCTCCAGAAACGCATCGTAATACACGTTCGCGAGGTTTTGGACGCCGGCGGCGTTTTGGATATCGAGGGCGAGGGTGGTGGTGGTTTTGGCGCGGGTTTTGGTTTTGTAGAGGCGGAGGTCGGGACGGAAGTAGGTGCCGGTGGTGTTCAAAAATCCACCGGTGAATCTTTGGGCCGTAAAGAACCGCTGTAAAGAGAGCGGCTGGTTCGGCGCTATAACTTCGCCATAACGTTCGCCGCCATGAGAAATCAAGGCTAGATTTAGCCCGTAAGTGCGGATACGATCCTTTTGGTCCTTTCCGTTCCATTCCCGACCGATGGTAAGTTTACCTATATAATCAGCAGAAAATCTGTCCCTGGCCCATTCCCCATCCGATTGTTCCGTCTCCGCGCGTAAAAAAGTAGCGCTTCCCCGGTAATACCATCCTTTCGTTTTGCGGCCGCCGGCGAATTCAAGTTCCAAACCATAACGGCGAGTGGCCGTGGTTGCCGATAAGACCTGAAAAGGATATGCTTCCAGAATGTTATTCGCGCTGTAAATAAAGTTGCCTTCGAGGCGCGCATACTCTTCTGCGGTATACTGATAAAATACGGTTGCCTTTGTGTTCATCGCGCCTATTTTACGACTTAGCCCGACGGAGGTTTGGTTATTGACCGGGGCGAATGGCGCTACGACTTGCCCTTCAATCAACAACCTGCTTAGCGGCGTCTGGCTCACCCGTTCGAAGGCAACGAAAAGATTGTTACCGCCACCAAATCGGAGACCATAGTTGATGCGTGGCTCAAACACGAACTCGTCCGTGGCTTTTCCGTACTTCGTTCCTCGAATTCCTATATGTAAATCATGCCCACCACTGCGCCAATGGTATGCCACGAATGGGCTGATGGCGGTGACTACTCCCCGCGAAAGTATCCCAACCTCATCTCCAGTAGGGGGAAAAACTACATTTAGGTAATCCGCTTTTTGGGACAGGAACTCCACACCTGTTTGAAGTTGCCCTTCTGCTCCGATCGGCAATACAAAGCTGACGTTGGCATTGATCAGGCTGTAATTAAGGTTTTGATCAAGTAACCGGCGATCTGCGGAAAAATCCTGGTTGCGGGTGGTTTCTGAACTGCTGAAAGCCACGCCTGACTTTAAAACGCCTGAGCCAATGCCGGCAACCAGATTCACCCCGTACATACTGACACTGCTCCCAAAATCAATATCAAACAACTCCTTCTGCTCCGTGATCGCCTGTTCCGTCGAGTCCGGCCCGCGAAAAACGTTAGAGCTCTGGCCCAGAATAGCGAATGCGCTGATCTCCCCCCCGTCCCATTCATGATGCAAGTGCGCGTTCAGATCCGCAAACCGGATCTCTTCCCCGCCGAAGTCAACGCCCGCGTCCGCCAGCAGGCCGGTGAAGCTGTAGCGGCCATTCACCAGGTAGCTCGTTTTGCCGGAAGCGCCGATCGGCCCCTCCGCCATCAGGTCGAAGCCGATGAAGCCCGCCTGCGCCTGGTACTTGCGGCGCGTCTTGCTGCCCGGCCGCAGCCGCAAATCGAAAGTACCGCCGGTCGCGTAGCCGTATTCCACCGGCAGCCCGCCGGCCAGGAAGCCGGAGTTGCCCAGCATCTGGGCGGAGATGGCGTTGACGCCGCCGCCGCTCAGCGTGGGGAAGTCGTAGAAGGTGCCCGCGTTGGCCGTGTGGTTGGGGTTGACGATGGCCAGCCCGTTGAGCCGCCAAAGGTTGGCGTTGGGCGTGTTGCCGCGTACGCTGAGGTGGTTGGCCTGGTCGTTGGTCTGCACCACGCCGGGCAGCAGGGCGACGAGGCGGGCGGGGTCGTAGAACGTACCCGGCAGGCGGTAGACCTCCTCGATGGTGAACCGCTGGGCCAGCGGACTAACCGGCGTGTACGTTGCCCGCACCTCCGCGCCCGGCAGGTCGTAAACACCGCCGAAGGACAAGGTGTCCTGCGCCTGGAGGGCAAGGGTAAAGAGTAAAAGGAAGAGAAGGCAAAAGGTCTTACGGTACATGGGTCGCGGAGTTACGTCCTAAAGGTAATATCGCGCCCCCACCCTACCCCACCGCAACTTATCGACCAAGCTTTGACATTGTGTCTTCGCAAGATTTTTCCACTTTTCACCGCCGGAGCTTGCACAAGTGAAAAGTAGGGTGCTATCTTTGCGGTCCCTTAAAGAAGGGCGGTTAGCTCAGTTGGTTTAGAGCACCTCGTTTACACCGAGGGGGTCGGGGGTTCGAGCCCCTCACTGCCCACTTCAAATTACGCCTTCTCTCGCTTTGTGGGAGTAGGCGTTTTTGTTTTACACCGCCCCCACCCAACCCACAAAAAACACTACCCCCGCCCGCAAATCCACCACCCGGAACATAAACGGCCGGTCGAAAACCAATCGCTCCAGGTCCGGAACGGACCACCCGCCGCCCCGCGTCCTCTCCATGGTCAGGGCCGCGCCTTCCGTGCCGGCTTCGTCGACGATGAGCTTAACGGCTTGCCGCACTTCGTCAAACGGCAGGGGGAGCTCGGCGGCCCCGCCGGCGGCGGCGACGTGTCCGGCGACGGCGCGGTGCATGATCGCCGTCAGGTCTTGCTCGGTGGACAACGTAAAGCGCGGCAGGGCGATGGTGCAGGGCCGCTTGGCGTGCTTACCGGCAAGGCCGGCCGGCGCATTCCGCAGCACGGCCTCGGCGATGGACACGCGGTCCGTGTTTTCCGCGGGTAAGACCAACTGGCAAACGAGCCCTTCCCGCGCGTATGGCAGCAAGACCGAACGGAAATTTTCCGTAGCGCGGTACCCCAGGCGCAGCGGCTTGCCGTCGGAACCATTGAACATAAAATCGCGCGTTACGTCGCCCGTCGGGGCGTGAAAGACGGTGGGGCGGCTCCGGGATGTCAGAAACGGATATTGCCAACTCTGCTTGAAATATAGTACGTTCATCAACAACAGCCGCACCGACGTATCGATGGGTACGGGGCTACCGTCGATCAGGCCTTTGGTGGCTTCGCGAATCCAGGCGTCGATCTCGGCCTTGACGAGGGCGTCGCGGGTTTCCGTTTGCACTTCGGGGTAGCGGGCGGACCAGGCTGGGTCGGCCAGTACGTCAGAAAATCCGGTGGTTCGCCAGACGGAAGTCTTGAGGTAAAGATCGGTCGCCTCACCGTGCAGTTCTTTTTCCGGCGGGGAGAATAGCTGGTGGACGTTGAGCTTGAACAAAACGCCGTAGCTGACCGGGCTGAACAACAGGTTCGGCTTGGCCTCCACGAGCAATTCAAGGAAAGGATGGGGCATGAGGGTAGGCTTTACCGCAACAATTTACGGATTATGCACGGGGGCCGCGGGTACAAGGGAAGGAGCGAAACAGCCCCGGTTCACCGCCCCCAACCACGCCCCTTGAAAAACGGGCGTGGCACCCGCGACCCCGCAAACAAGTAGGAAGTACGCTATTGAAACGAGCACGAGCCGCCGCAAATCAATGCGACGGCCCGTGCCTCGACTGCCTGACACCTGAATGGCCGATCGGGAACCAAATTTCTAACCGGCTCCGCGTCAAGTGCGTGAGTCTGGCCGGCGATGTCTTCCCTTACGTACCGACTTTACCGGGCACGATCAAAATGATCAATCACCGCATAGGCCCGCCGGTTGAGTTCTTTCATTCTGTCTAGCAGCGGCGTCCAGGGAACGTAGCGGTTACTCACGATGCCCTTATTCGCATCCACGTTGGAAGGGTCCACGCCCTTTGCGTCGGGGTCATTATCCTGGTATTTGAAGTAATGCCAACCGACGCAGCTTTTGGCGTTCAGCAACGCCAGGTTGTAGTTTTGGTAGAATAGTCCCCGGTCGTTCTGCGTCCGGACGATCCAACCGGCACCGCTCGTATTGCCCATGCCCGAGTCTTCTCCTTTAGTATAATACTCCGTAACAATGAAGGGCCGGCCGGTCCACTCCGCCCATTGCGCCAAGTGCTGCTCATCGGGTGTCCAGTGGTTATAATAGTTATTCGAAACGATGTCTACGTACTTGCCCACCACCCGCATAAACTGCTCGTGGTGCTTTTCGTTGTCGTAGAACCGAGCACCGATGTACATGTGGTTAGGGTCGTATTTTTTGATAGCGGCGGAAACGACGGAAAAGTACTTTTCACCGACCAGGGCCATAAATTCCTCGCGGTGTTCATCCGTGATCCGGGCTTCCGTTATTCCTTTTTCCTTCAGCCATTCCTCGGCGGCGGCGCGTCCGTGATCTCCTTCGGGCAGCGAGAGATAATCCGTGATGGCCGTGATGTTAAAAGGCATCTCGTTGTCGGAAAAGTGGCCGAACAGATTGGGGTCGTCCTTATATTTCGCGATCTGCCGGGCGCGTTCGTCACAAAACTCCGCGAAGGCGGGGTCGAAAGCAAAAATGGCATTCTGGGGGTATCCGGTATGTCCGGGCTGCTGAAAGGTGCCGCCACGCTTACGACCGTATTTGCTCATGAAATTCCAATTGATACAGTAGGCCATCGGTTTTTCCCTCGTTTTATTAGCCGCAACGATGGCTTCGGTATCGGACCAGGAACCCGCGCAATTGAAACCATGATCCTGTAGCAGGTCGATGGTGGTATTGATCCAATTTTCCTTGCTTCCGAACTTGTCCGTTAAAGCCTGTTTGGTTCCTTCGGACCCCTTGGCGTTCAGGCTGTTCAGGGCAATATTGACGTAGCGGTACCCCAGCGGGTCGACTCCCCACCAGCGGTCACCGATTTTCTTCACGTGAAAAAAACCGGTGGCTTGCTCCCGTGCGGTCAGCAGCCCCCCGTATTTACTTAATTGCGGCGCGGACGCGGGTTCGAGGTTCGGTAAATGGGCAACGGTGCGCGTCTCGAAGGGTTGGTATTCCGCGTAAGTCCGGCTACCGTCGTCGTGGTAGATCCTCACTTTAGCGTCTACGTAAGTGATCGCCGGTTCGGTGCCCGATCTGCTTGTTTTATCCGCGCAACCAAACAGACCCGCTAGCGCTAAAAGAGCCGTCAGGAAGAAGATGCTCGATGCTGTATTATTCATTGAGTTGGTTTAAATGCCGGTAGCGCGGTCCGAAAGAACCGACGGTCAGCACCATTTTTTAATTATTCTAATCCATGTCGGCTGACAAGTGTATTTTCACCTTCAGGCCGAAGAAAGCGCAAATCAAATTGTCGCTTTTCTCCCCTCTGACTTCCCAAAGAGGAGGATCAAAAGCGACAATTTGATTCCCGCCCGGCCGGCGTTAGTAGCCCGGGTTCTGCGCCATATCCCGCGTCAGGTTAGCGTCGATCACGCTTTGCGGTATGGGGAAAAGACGGTCTCGCTCCGTGATTTTCGAGCCGCCATTCGTGTTATACAAACGCGTTCTTTCCAGCCACTTGTCCGTACGCAGCAGGGTAAACCTTCGCTGTTCTTCCACTACCAGTTCCCGCGATCTTTCGTCGAGAATGTAATCGATGTCTATCTCATCAGCGGACACTTCGCTGGCGTTAGCCCGCTCGCGCAATACGTTGATGGTCTCAGCGGCCGCCTCGGTATCACCGAGTTTCAGCTCCGCTTCCGCTTTGAGCAGGTAGGTTTCCCCCAACCGCAGGTAGGCCTGGTCGTCATACTGTGCCGCACCGTTGATGTCCAGCGGGTCCGCGGAGTCCCACTTGCGGGAGAAAGGCCAGTCACGACGATTTCTGGAGGAGGACGTAATCGGCTCTTCAGCACTCAGAAAGATCGTGTCGCCAAAACTAAGTCCCGTTGGAAGGTCATCCGCAACGCCCGTGTCGTTTTCATCCGCGTCTTTCAGGACAAAGAATTTCCGGATAGCGAACTCGCTGCCCCGGTCGTCTTCCGGCTCGTAGATCCCGAGTGCCCACTGAGATATCGACATGCGGGCACGTGGCCGTCCGCCACGGTCCTGGGTAATTTCAAGCGGCGTTATGCCTGATATCTTGATATCGTTATATCTGCTGATGTGGTAACGACGCATGAGGTTTTGACCACCACCGATGACCAGGTTTTCCCATTGCCAGACCCAGAGGGCTTCCGTATTACCTTCGCCGCGGTTCGAATTGCCATCGATGAACATGTCCATAAACGGCACGCCGGGCTCACCGGCCATGACACCATATCTCTCCGTCACCAACTGATACGCCGGGGTGTTGATGCACTTGTCGGCCCACTCCAGCGCCTCGTCCGGTTCATCGAGCACGAGGGCGATTTCCGACAAGTAATGCTGGGCCGCGCCCCGACCCGGCTTTCCCGGGATGGCGGGCTCGACCGGCAAAGTCGCTTCGGCGATCAGCAAATCCGCCCGCACCTGACGCCATACTTCGTCTACCGGCGCACGCTCCCAGTCCGTACGGATGCCGGACCCCGTAGACTCGTCCAGCTTAATGGGTACATCTCCCCACATGTACGCCAGGTAGCGGTAGGCCCAGGCACGTAAGAAGTGTGCCTCCGCGGCAATGCGAGGACCATCGTCGCCGAGCCGTTCTTGCGCACTTTCCGCGCGGTTAATGATCGTGTTAGTGGCATTAACCACCTGGTACAGCCAATTGAAATGCCGCTCGAAGTTTCCGTACAGCGGGTTATTTCGTTCTTCCCAGTCCATCGCCATTCGGGAATACCCACCGGAACGGTGATTAGTCACCAGGTTGTCCGTACCGGTCATATAGACTTCGGCCCGCAGATCATTAACGCCGCTCAAACCTTCCCGATCCAGGCGAACCAGGGCGTATGCACCGTTAAGAGCGGTTTCAAAACCATCCGCATCGGTAAATAAGTTGTCAGCCGTAATGATGTTAGGCGGGCTTTCAACCAGCAGATCATCAGAACATGAAATTAGAGATACTGACATTAGTACTGCCAGTGTTACGTATTTGAAATTCAAAATTGTATTCATTTTATAGCACATGATCGATTAGAGATTGACGTTTATACCAAAGACGTATTCCTTCTGCAACGGAATGCCGCGCGCGCTACTTAGTTCCGGGTCCATACCGCCAAAATCAGTAATGGTCAACAGATTACGGCCGGTTATGTAGAGCCTCAGACGGGACAAGCCAACGCGATCCACCAGTAACTTGGGTAGATCGTAAGCAAGCGTAACATCTTTGAGCCTGATGAAACTTGCGTTTTCAAAGTATGCGGCGGTACCGCCACCACTTTGTTCGGCTCCATCGCGGTTGGCATAAAAGTCATTCGTAGGGTTATCGGGTGTCCACCAGTTCTTTCTGGTCGTGTTTCGGGTAACGTCCGTGAATACATTATCGCGCAACAAATCATTACTACGGGTAACCCCCTGAACACCATGAACGAAAACGCGTAGCACGAAACTCTTGTATTCGAAGGAGTTGGTCATCCCCCACAAGAATTTGGGGTCTTGTTGTCCCAAAATAACCAGGTCATCGCCATCGATGTCACCATCGTTATCGGTATCATCCAGCTTTACGTCACCGGGGACCGAACCGTAAACTTCAGCGGCGTCCGCCTCATCTAATTGCCACACCCCGAGAACGCGATGGTTGAAATTGACGCGGATAGGCTGACCGATGAACCACCTGTTCTCCAGGTCATCTACCTCATTGCCGTCTTCATCGAGTAATCCGTACAGAGATACAATTTCATTTTTAACGAAGGAGGCGTTTGCGTTGGTGGTCCAGCGGAAATCAGAACCGATGATGTTGCGCGAGTTAATGGACGCCTCAAAACCGGTGTTTTCCACTTCTCCGATATTCTGGGTCACCGACCCGATGCCGTGAACGGAAGAGATGGTACGGTTGAGGAGCAAATCGGAAGTATTCGAGCGATAGAAGTTCAGATCACCGTAAATGCGATCCTCCAGAATGCCATAGTCTATTCCAAAATTTATCGACTCCGTGGTTTCCCATCCCAGATCGTCTAAGCCCAGACGGTTAGGTACGTAACCGGGCCGGGTTTGTGATTCCGACACCCAATTTTCCGTACCGAACCGGGAGATAGTTTCGTACGCACCTACCGCCTGGTTACCATTCTGACCCCAGGAAACCCTTAATTTGAGGTTGTTCACTAAGCCGTCAGACGGAAAGAAATTTTCTCTGGAGATGTTCCACCCCACCGCCACGGATGGAAACAGTCCCCACTTGTCCGCCGCGCCAAAACCGGAATAACCGTCCCGACGCCCCGTAGCCGTAAAGAGGTAGCGGCCGTCGTAAGTATAATTCAATCGCAACATCTGTGAGATGATGCTCGTCTTACTGAAATCATACCGAGGCTCGATCAGATCCGCCTGCGCCGCGGCGTATTGCTCCAGAATATCGGTAGGGAAGCCACTTGCGGATAATTGCGAGCCGGAAAATTCATTGTTCTGAAAACTGTAAAGCCCGGTCAAGAACAGGTTGCCCTTTCCAATATCTCTACGGTAGTTGATAATATTTTCCACCGTTGCGTTGTACGTCTTCCCGCGATAGGTGTTTGACTGCCCTCGATTCTCAAGTCCGTTAGCGGTATTGCGGCCAAAGTAGTTGGCATTATCAGAAAAGCGGAATTGCACCCCCGCGTTAAGTATATACTCCAGGCCTGGCACGAACGGTAAATCCACCTTCACGAAATTATTCGTCACCAGTTGGTAAGATTCATCGCTGTTATTAGCCAGCGTTCCCTGCAGCGGGTTCCTGACGTTCGGGTTTTCGCTATTGGGGTAAATAGCTAAAGAACCATCTTCTTCGAAGGCCTGAGTTAAGGGGTTAATGAATGTTATACCGCTAAAGCTCGGTGAAAGGCCGCTTTCGTCATCGTAACTAAAGGTTGTCCGGGTACCGATGGAGAGCCAGTCGGCAATATCGGTGTCTATATTGATCCGGTTCGTGATGCGACTGAATTTATCGTTGACCGCCAGCCCTTGCACGTCCAGGTAACCCGCCGCGATGTAATACTTGGTGTTTTTGGAACCTCCGGAAATGGATAAATTATGCTGCTGGCTGCGACCGTTCCGAAGTGCCAGGTCTTTCCAGTCAGACCAGCTTCGATCGTTAAAGATGTTTTCCTCGGTGAGGGTCAACGTAGAGGAATCACGGGTCCGTTTGAAGTTAAAGAACTCTTCCCCGTCCAGAATATCCGGGAAATTGGTCAGCCGCTGAACGGAATAGAACCCATCGTAAGCAATGGTCGGCTTACCCACGGTACCTTCCTTTGTGGTAACCAAAATAACACCGTTGGCTCCTCTCGACCCGTAAATGGCCGCGGAAGAGGCATCTTTAAGCACCTCGATCGACTGAATATCATTCGTATTGATGTCGCTCAGGGCACCACCGTACGGAAAGCCATCCAGTACGATGAGTGGCCCGTTCCCGGCACGTATGGAATTGCGGCCCCGTACGATAATCGAATTGCCGTTAGGAGAGGCTCCGGCCGTTCCGGTATTGACCTGTACGCCGGGTATCGACCCCTGAATCGCCTGGGCAATACTCAAATTCGGCACCATCTCCAGCCGGTCTTTGGATACCGAAGCTACCGCTCCGGTAATGTCACTTTTTTTCTGGGTGCCGTAACCGATGACAACGACTTCCGACAATGCTTCAACGTCGGAAGCCAGGGCCAACTCGATCGTTGACCTGCCGTCGATCGAAATTTCCTGAGTCTTGAACCCCGTGTAGGAGAAGATCAATACTTCCGCTTCGTCCGGTACCGTAAGCGTGAAATTACCGTCAAAATCCGTCACCGTTCCGTTTGCGGTTCCTTTCACGCGTATGGTGACTCCCGGAAGACCGATAGTGGTATCTTCCTCGGTTACCCGGCCGGTAATTGTACGTTCCACCTTGATCCTCGCCGGCAACTCGCTTGTACTCGCTGACATCAAAGGAGTGATTGGCGGGGAAACCAGACCGCCGATGGTGCCGGGCCTTACCTGCTTCCGAACGATTACGTAATTTTTCTTTGTCCGCTTTTTGAAACGTAAACCGGTTCCCTCCAACAGGATTTTCAGGCTCTCGCTCGCTTTACCGACCTTACGAAAATCAGTGTTCACCTTATACAACCTTACCTGATCGGTGTCGTAGGTGAAAAATACCTGGTGGCGCTCACTCAGTTCATCCAGCGCGGAAGACAAAGAGATTTTCTTCTCCGTTGAAGGTGCGATCTGATCGAGTTCGTCGTATGCCGGAGGCGCGGTAGCGTCAGCAATATATTGCCCGCTGAGTATCGGGCCGCCAAAGCACAGCAGCACGATGAAAATTGGAATCTTTACTTGAAGGTATTTCATTGTTGCATGATTGATTTGTTTAAGAATACGCTAACGCAGCCACCAGCTAAGAAGCGTGGCGGGCGCGCCTGACTTTACATCTACTTGTTGTCCTTATTGTCTATTATCAACCGCTGATCTTCGACGGTGAAGGAGATGCGCGGCAAAACATCCTCCAGGGTAAGCAGCAAATCTTCGAAATCAGTAGCGGAGAGCGCACCGCTGATGGCAGTTTCGAGCAGCAGGGAATCCCTGACCACGGGGGTGTAACCGAAAGTATACCGTATATCCTGAATCACGTCACCCAGTGGTGAGTCCTTGTACAGCAAATAGCCGTCTTTCCAGGAACTCGACGTCTTCGGATCGACGTTAGCGATTTCACTAATTGCATTTTCTGACTGATCGATGCTGACGGCCTCCCCGGGAGTCATCATGTACCTAGTGGAATCTCCGGTACTGTAAAGCCCGATCTTGCCCTCGTCCAACACGACCCTGGTGATTTCGGTACGCGCGTTTACGTTGAATTGAGTGCCTAACACCTCCACGTTAAGTTCCCCCACGTGAACCGTGAACTTTGCGGCGGTACCGGTCTTTTTTTCTACAAAAAAGTAAGCTTCTCCATTCAGCCAGACTTCGCGGTCATTCGCCTCACTCCAGTTTTGTCCCAGGGTGAGTTCCGAATCCGCGTTAAGCCGTACCGAAGAGCCGTCAGGCAACGTTACGAGACGCTGCTCGCCAAAATCAGTATGATACGCCAGTGGGTAATCATCCCCTTTTTCGGTAAACCCGAATTTTAAAATACCGTACCCCCCCACGATCAACAAAAGGATCGCCGCCGCAACGCGGTACACAACGATGCTTCGTCGCACCCGTAGAGGCTGATCGTCACGGCGTGCGGCCCGGATCGTACTTCGGTACCTTTCGTCTATTTGTTGCGCACTGACGGCCTGCTGTTCAAAGTGAGCCGTTACGGCAAGTACAATCTCCCGACCTTCCTCGACCGCGGCCGCCCGGTCCGGGTTACTTTTCAGAAATTCGCGCCAGAATAGGTCATTATCCACTTTGCGCAAACACCAGTCTCTGAAATACTGGTCTGAGGCTAATTGATCGGAGGAGTAGCTTTTGTAATCGATTGAGTTCAACGTAAAACGGACTGGTGATGCCGCTGCAACATTGAGCGGTTACCATTAAGAGGCTGCTGAACCCGACGTGTAACCTTCGCCGGGAAGATTTTTTAACCAATTATCCCTTTCCAACCGGTCATCGTACTAAATATCAAAGTAACGACTCTATTTCCCGGTAAGAAACACGTACTTTTTTCAGTGCTCGAAAGGCGAAGTTCCTCGCGACCTGCGAACTTACCGACATGACAACGGCGATCTCATCGTAAGGCATACAGCGGTAGTAGCGGAGGAAAATAACCTCTCGCATTCTGGGGGGAAGTTGCGCTACTCTGGTTTGTAGTTGCCGCGTCCGTTGCCGCTGATCGTCTTCCTCTACCCAATTCGCTTCAGCGGACCGGCTCACGTCTTCCTGAGTTTCCACGTATCCATTCAGGCGAATACGTTGCGTGGTGTCTTTTTTCAGCGCCTTAACGATGTTCCGCTTCAGGGAGACGAAGAGGTAAGACTCCATGTTTTTTACATGCCGGTAACCATCAGGATTACGATAAAGCCAAATGAATAGCTCCTGAATCTGATCCTCCACCACGTGACGCCGGTCCGTAAGGGTACAACCGAACATCAGCAAATCGTTATAGAAGCGGTGAAAAAGTGCCTCGTAGGCTGCATCGCCACTCACTGATTGCTCGATCGGTCGAATCCTTGTTTCCTCATTTCGCCCGTTATGCGTCATTTCCTTGTTCGACATTATACACGAAATGTAACAAAAAACGGGCTGTCATGCATAAAAAGACCGATGATTTGTTAATCGTTAGACGAATTTGACCGACGGACGGCCCGTGCCTCGAATAACCGTGTGGCTGCCGGCTTAGAAATCAACGCACAGCGGCAAATAGCTGCCGTTCTCTACGTGCCCGTTGCTGAACAGCGGAGACGAGAAGCGGAAGCTCCCGCCGCGCCAATCGCCGTAGCTGCCGTTGTTGCCCAGGGCCGTAGCCAGGCTGCGCGCCACGATGGGCGCGGAGAACGAGGTGCCGGCGATGAACACGACGTCGTCCGCGCTCGCCGCGCCGAACTCCGGGGAAGCGGAGGTCAGATAGGCGGAGACGTCGACGCGTTTGGAGCTGAAGCTGGAAAAGTCCGACTTGATGGGGTCGTCTTCGATGTCGGAGCTCGGGTACTCCATCGAACCCACGCTCAGCAGGTTATCGAAGCCGAAGCTCGGGTCGCTGAACGCCGCCGGCCACTGGGGCTGAAAATCGAGCGGCGCGTTAAGGTTGCCCGCGCTGACCACCACCGCAACACCTTTGTCTTTAGCGCGTTGCAGGGCGCACTCCAGGGCGCGGGGCGTCTCTTCGCCCTCGAAGCCCCAACTCATGTTGATGATGTCGCTGTTGATGTCGATGGCACTATTGAGCGCCACAACGGCGCCGTAAAACACGGAGAAGCCCTCGTCGCCGAATATTTTGTAGTGAACGACTTCGAGTCGGTCTTCGCCCCGGTATCCGCCGATGAGCGTGCCGCCCGTCGCCGTTCCGTGGCCCAGTTTATCGTCGGGGTCCCGGTCGTCGGTGATGAAATCATAACCCAATCCGCCGTTGCTGAAAAACTGGTCTTCGCCGCCTTTGCGCGCGCGGAAATCATCCCACGTCTGGTCCCAGGCACCACCGAGTTCCACGCCGCTGTCGATCATGGTCACCCGTACGGTTCCGTTACCTTTGCCTTGTTTCGGCTCGAAGGCCAGGCAGGGTTCGGTGCCTACGGGGCTTGGCTTTTCTCCCTGGTCAAACGGAAACAGCTGACCGTTAGAGACGGAGGGGATCTCGATCAGGTAATCCGGCGAGACGTACATGTTAGAAGAGTCGGCGATGGGCCGGCGGGGTGGCGTGGAAGGCGGGGTGGCGCCGCCGGGGCGTTCGCCGACGCCGTTGGGGTCAAGACCCCGGGGTACGTCGAGGGCGAGGCAGGCAGCCCCGTCGCCTTGGTAAAATTCGCTGATCGGGAAGCCGATTTCCTCGGCCCAGCCCGCCAGGTCAGCGTCGCGGTCGCAGCTGCAAATCACGATGCGCTGAGCGGCACTGCCGTCACAGCTGATGGGCAGCCGGTTAGCGCCGCCCTCGTTTTCGCCGTAGGCGATGGAACCGAGTTGCGGTAACTCTTCGATGGCACCGACCGCGATATAATCATCGCCGTCCAGCTCATAGTTCACGTACTGGTCGTCGTCGAAGATGCTGAAATCGATCACGACGTAGACGTCCGGAAAGTCCATACCGTCAATGACTTCCCGCACGGAGCCGACCGCGTCGAAAGAAATACAATCCGTAAGGGCGAAGAAATCCTCATTACAGTCGCCGCCGTACGCCTTAAAAGTAATGGTAGCGGGCAAACTGGTCAGGAACTGGAGAAACAGCGTACCGTCTTCAGAGGCGTCGACCCGGATGATCCGGCGCGTCTCCGGGTTCATCCCGCATTCGAGGGGGATGGCGGGCAGGGTACCCGGCTGCGGCGCGTCGAGCTTATTGAGAATGAGCAGGTTGTCATCGCAGTTCGTACCGTAATCCACGGTAGGCGTTGACAGTTGGCAGGTGGGGGTGACGCCGTCGTCGTCGTCACAGCCGGGCCATAACAGGATGGCCCCCATGAGCATGAGCAGAAGAAGTGACTGGTGTTTCATAATAGTGTTGTTGAGAGCGGTGAAGGAGTATCGAACCCGTAAAACGTTCCGGCTAACCGCCGGAAAGAATTCGTAAGGGGGAGAAGCAGACCCACCCTTTTCATCGCTTTATGATGTGGGATAACAGTGTGTTACAAAGTTAGGGGGAAATTCTTGTTTCCCGCTTCTTCCGCCGCGTTAGCGCACTTGCGCTTACCCACCCACCGGATGACACGGAAAACAAGTAGCCTATCAAAGGCGGATTTTCCCGTTAACTTTTGGCAGCGGTAGGCCGGAGAAACTTCTCCGGAGTATCGCCGGGCTAAGCTGTTTGACCCCTCCGGGAGACGACCAGCACTTGTGATTAATTAGCAACCCGATAGACGACTCGATCTTGTGGCAACCGGAAAATCATTGGTTGACAGACCACAAGAATTGACCGGGGAAGTATTTCAATCCCGTTCCGTTGTAGTTTTGCGGCGCATCAATTGCCACCTTTGCCTCTTCCTTCCTTTTCCCTCTTTACTTTCTTTCCCCTTACTCCATGCCCCGCAAAAAGCTAAAACTCATCACCGGCACCGACGACGACCGCCCCATCTACGTGGCCGGTTCCTTCAACGACTGGCGCGTTGCGGAGGAAGGCTACCGGCTGTGCCCCGGCAAGCTACCCGGCCAGTGGGAGGTCACGCTGGAGATTCCGGAAGACGTCATTCACGTCGAGTATAAATACACCCGCGGCGGCTGGGAAACGGTGGAACTGGGCGAGTACGGCGAGAACACCTTCAACCACGGCCGCTACGTCGCCAAGCGGTGGACGGTGCCCGACCGCGTACATAACTGGGCCGGTGCGGGGCTCACCTACCGTGATGAGCTGCTGCCCCGCATCGAGGTTATTCACGAATCTTTCGAGATCCCACAACTCATCCGTACCCGGCGGGTGGCCGCCCTGCTGCCGCATGACTACCACGAAACGGACAAACGCTACCCGGTGCTTTACCTGCAGGACGGGCAGAACCTGTTCGACGACAAAGCGCCCTTCGGCAGCTGGGGCGTCGATAAACAACTCGCCAGCCTGGCCGAACGCGGCATGGGCGACCTTATCGTGATTGCCATCGATCACGCAAACGACCAGCGGGCGAGCGAGTTTACCCCCTCATTCAATACGAAACTAGGCAAGGGCGACGGGCGTGCGTACGTCCGCTTCCTCACCCGTACGCTCAAGCCGTACGTCGATAAGCACTTCCGCACCCTGCCCGACGCGGCGAATACCGGACTGGGCGGCAGCTCCCTCGGTGGCCTCATCAGTATCTACGCCGGTATGATCTACCCCGAGGTCTACGACCGGTTGTTGATCTTCAGCCCTTCTATGTGGGTAATGCCCAACATCCCGTTCCACCTGATGAAGTTGACGCACAAATTTCGCGGCAAGGTCTACCTCTACGGCGGCATGGCGGAAAGTAAAACGATGGTACCCAATATGGTGCGACTGCGCGAACAACTGGAAAAGCAAACCGGCTCCAGCCTCGTCGAATTCCGCACGGAGATCGACCCGAACGGACAGCATAACGAGGCGCGGTGGGGCCGGGAGTTCCCGAAGGCGGTGGAGTGGCTTTTCTTTAATGGGAGCTAGGAGTTAGGGAGTCAGGAGCTAGAAGTCAGGGCCTGACTCCTAGCTCCCTAATTTCTAACTCCCGGCTCCTACTTTATCACCACCTCCAGCAAATAATCCTCCCCGAACTCCTTGTTCAGCCGGTCCCGGATCCCCTCCCGGTGCATCAGCAGCTGGTTGCGCAGCGGCGCGTTGGTGACGTAGACGTAAAGCTTGCGGTTGCGTACCATCAGGTCGCGGGTGTTCTCCTCTACGTTCTTACCGAAGAACTTGCCCCACACCAGTTTCGTCCGGGCCTTGAAGTAACCGGCCTCGTTCTTCTTCGTGCGCAGCAGGCGCAGAAAGGCATCTTTGAGCTGGGCGGGTTCGTTGGTGCGGGTGGGTTTGGGCATGGTTGGTCTGTTGGTCTGTTGGTCTGTTGGTCTGTTGGTCTGTTGGTCTGTTGGTCTGTTGGTCTGTTGGTCAAGTTACGCCCAACTTTCGGTTATTCCTCCACCGCGACCCCGTCTTCCACGATGAACCGCCGAAAGTCCGTTTCCGCGTCGATCAGGGCCGTCACCCGCCCGGGGTCGGTATCGGTGATGAAGACCTGCCCAAAGGCCGAGGTCAACACCAAGTCCAGCAACCGGCGGACGCGGTCGCGGTCGAGCTTGTCGAAGATATCATCGAGCAACAGGATGGGCGTACGTTTGGTGTTGGCTTCCAGCAAGCGGTACTGGGCGAGCTTGAGCGACAGTACGAACGACTTCAGCTGCCCCTGACTGGCGACCCGCCGCAGCGGATGCCCCTCCTGGGTAAAGACCAGGTCGTCGCGGTGAATGCCACCGGTAGTGCGTCGCAGAACCCGGTCTTTCTCCCGCCGCTCGTTCATCAGATCGGCCCAGCCGGTTTCGTTAAGCCGGCTGCGGTAGTCGATGGCGACGGCTTCGCGGTTGCCGGAGATGGCGGCGTAAGCCTCGGTCAGCAAATCGGTAAAGGGGCCGATGAAAGCCCGGCGTTTGGCGTGCAGGTAGGTTGCCGGTTCGGCCATCTGCCCGTCGTAAATGGTGAGCAGGCCGGTGTTGTCTATCCGTCCGTCCAGCTCTTTGAGCATGGCGTTGCGATTGGCCAGCAGTTTGTTGTAAGTGATGAGGTGGTTGAGGTAAGCCGGGTCGGTCTGGCTCAGGCTGTTGTCGAGCAAACGCCGGCGCATCTCCGAGCCCTCCAGCACCAGGCGGCTGTCATCGGGCACGATGATGACTACGGGGTAACGCCCTACGTGATCGGCCAGGCGCTCATAGGCCGCGCCGTTCCGTTCGATGACCTTGCGCTTGCGCTTCTGAAGTTTAACAACGACCCGTTCTTCCCTGGCACCCGCGTCCCCGCCCAGGAAAACACCCTCCAGCCGGCTTACATCATCACCGTGGCGGATCGCGTACTGGTCGGGTGTACTCGCGTAGCTCTTGCCCATGCAGAGGTAATAGACCGCCTCCAGCAAATTGGTCTTGCCCGCGCCGTTGGGGCCCACGAAGCAGTTCAGCCGCGGGCTCAGCAGAAGTTGCTGACCCGGGTAGTTTTTAAACTGCGTAAGTTTGAAAGAGGACAAATGCATCACTCGCGAAGGTAGTCCCGGCAAGCCTTAACTTTGCGCAATGCCGAAACAATCTACCCGCCACAAATACAAGAGCCGTCGCGAGCGTAACGTCATCGCCGGGCGTCGCTTCAAGCAGTTCCTGTTCTTCGCCATCCTCTTCGCCGTGCTGTTGCTGCTGCGCGGCTGGCGGGACCTGTACGAGTATTACCAGACCTATTTTAATGGACTGTAGGCCACCGGCGGGATGCCCGCCATCCACCCGCTATCATCCGTTCACCTTCCCACGTACCACGCGAACGTCCGGCATTCTTCCACCACCTTCCGGTAGTACCGCGTATCGCCGTAGATATCCCGCAATAGCCGGAAATAAGTAAACGGTCGCGGCCCCGGCGTACCCGCCGCGTAGTGCATATTGCGCTGCGTTTTGGCGGCGAAATAAGCCGCTTCGGCCGCTTGCTCGCGTACCGGTGCCCGCTCCAGCGCTTTGGTGAAAAACCTGGAAGCGAGGTCCATATCCATGTTTTCCCGGTTGCCGAGTGGCGCATCGGGGTGCGGAAAGATCCATTTGTAATTGGCCCGCCGGGCCGCAAGCGCGCCGCTGGCACCCGAGCGAAAGTAATCCGCCATTCGCCAGTTGTAGCTGTAGTAGCTCATGCCGTAAAAGGCGAGGCCGAGGTTGAAGTAATTGCGTGCCGCAACGGTATCGTTCGTCGTTCGCCGCGCATCGTCATCGAGCACGATGAGGCGCTCCAGCAGGTCGACTTTATTGTAGCGGGCAAGGTCCGCGCCCGGCCGGTCGCGGACTTTGTCCTTGAACTGCTTGAAAAAAGGCGCGAAGACGCCGTACGCATCCCGCCGGGCGGCCGGCACCCGCCGGAAGACCTCCAGCGCGGTTTCCCACTGCCCCTTTTGCAGGTAGTAAGTCCCCAGCAGGTCATTGATGTCGTCGCCCGGCGTCGGGCCGACGCGGTCGGCCAGCAACGCTTTGTCGAAGCGATTACCCAGCAGGCTGTCGGCCATCCCCTCCATCTCCTTGACGGCGTTGAGCGAGGCGTTTTTCTGGATGGCGTCGAAGCCGTATTGCATCAGCGCGGCCTTCCCCGTTCGGCCGTTGGCGCGGTAGACCGCTTCGAGTTTGTCGTTGACCAGCGGCCGCAGATCGGGGTACAGCGCGCGCAGTTCCGTATCGGCCAGCAGATCGAAGTAGTACAGTTCCACCGAGTCGCTGACGCGGTTAAGGGCCAGCACGTTGGTCACTTCGCGCAGGATGCCGAGTTGACGGGCCAGCGTATCCTCCGGGTTTTCGCGGGCGAGACGGCGGAACGACCGGCGGGCGTAGAAGTAGTCACCGGCCAGCATTTCCAGCGTGCCGCGGGCCAGCATCCAGAGTTTGGGGTTGGCCGTCCGTTTTTCGTCCACCGCTTTATTGACGAAGGCCTGGAGGCGCAGCAGTCGGTCGGCGGCGTTTTTGCGCGGGCGGCGCGCCTGGCGGTTGGCCCGGGCATTAGGGTTGAAATCAAGGCCGAGCAGGTCCTTTTCCAGTTCCAGCAACTCCCGCATCATCAGCGGCTCCAGGGCGGTGTTGCCGGGTTCCAAAACGTAAATTTTTTCCAGTTCTTCCAGCACCACGGCGCGGGGGTTCTGGGCGCGCATCACGTGCAGCATGGCGCGCTCATGATCGTTTGCGCAAAGGTTAGTGGCCGCTTGCCATTGCTCGTCGGTCTTGATCCGGAAGCTGGTGTAGGCACTCCGCCGCGCGCTCGGGCACCGCTCGAAGACCCGACTGTAGAGATAGGCACTCGTTGCGTAATCACCCCGGGCCTGTAACGCGCCGGCGCGGTGCCCTTCGATCCAGTCGTAGATCAAACTGGGGTTGGCGGATACCTTCGGCATCAGGTAGTCGTACAGCTCGATCACGTAGTCGTACTCCTTCAGGTAGTGAGCCAGCCGCAGCAACTGGTAGGCGTAGCGCAGGCGAACGTAGTGGCTTTTGGTACTCTTGAACACGTCCAGCCCGTCGTCGATCAACCGTTCCATGGCCACGCGATCGGTTTCGGGCCGCTTGAAACCGCCGCCGCCGCGCACGACGTAGGGCTCGGTACGCTTGGCGTAAATCAGGTATTCCAGTACCTCCCGGCAGCGGTAATCCACAAGGTGGCGGGCGAAGGAGTTTTTGCGCAGCGTGGAGGAAAGGCCCGCGGAAGTTGCGTCTTTACGGTCCAACAGCCGCAGGATGTCGCGCAGGGAGGTGAGCGTATTTCCGTAGATCAGCCGGTCGAGATCCGCCACCGCCACGCCCTCACAGTAGCGCTCGTACCATTCGTTGAGGTTATCGCGTTTACGGGCCGTTTCCTTATCGTTTTGCGCGCCGTAACGATCGGTGAAAGCCTGGTAAATCGGCCCCAGACGGCTGTCGTATTCCAGCAGGTTGGGATTCAGAAACCGGTAGCCGTAAAAAACGGGCGTGCAGTCGGCGCGCAGGCCGGTCGGCAAGCAGAAAAGGAAAAGCAGGATGGGGGCGAGGCGTAACATCACTTCGCAAAGTTAGCTTTTCGTACGGAACCTTTTGGGCGGGGAACGCGGGTGCTGGGGTGTGGGCAAGATCACTCGTGGGCCGAGACGCGACGAAGGAGCCGGCTCGTCCAACCGAGGGGTCTGGACTCGAACTTGCCGTTTGTTTACACTCGGCGGCCGAGCTACGGTAGCCGCAGTCACCCAAGGTGACCTCTAAGGAGCAGGGTAGCTAAAACCTTGTAGCAAGTGTTTGTCGTAGCGAATCACTCGGTCACTTCAGGTGATTATCGAAGCGGACGTAAGCCTCGGGTTGCGATGAGTTTCAAAAATCACCTGAAGTGACCGAGTGTGCTATACTACCGCAGCACCGTAATGTCTCCCCGGTAGACCAGCTTCGCGTCATCCAGGAATTCCACCTCGATGATGTAGACGAAAACGCCGGGATTGACGGCCTTTCCGTTCTGGCCCAGCCCGTCCCACAATTGGATGCCGTCCAGGCAGTTGGGCTCGAAATCGTTCTGACTGAACAGCAGGCCGCCCCAGCGGTCGTACACCTGCACGCTGTTCACGCTGCGCACGCCCTGACAGGCGAAGATGCGGAAGTCCTCGTTACGCCCGTCGCGGTTGGGGCTGAAGACGTTCGGGATGTAAACATTGCGGTTAGCGTCTACCTCCACGAAGATGTCGGCGAAGGCCTGACAGCCGTTCGCGTTCGTCACCCGGAAGGTGTAGTCGCGGCTGTCGAAGGGGAAGATCAGCGGGTTGCGCACCGTATCGGCGCTCAAAAATTCCGCCGGCGTCCACAGGTATTCGTAAATGTCACCGGCCGGGCTGATGAGCGGGTTGAGGCGCGTCAGGCTGTCACCGAGTTCGATGATGATTTCCTCCGGCAGGTCGATCAGTATCTGTGGCGGCTGGTTGACGCTGAATATCTGTTCGGCGGAACAGCCGACGCTGTCGAAGACCGTCACCAATACGTCACCCGCGAAGGCCGCGCCGTTCTGGCCCACCGGCAGGCGGAACCCGTCGTTGTTGACCGAAAAGGTGAAATCCCCGATACCGTTAGACGTACCGCCGAAGGCCGTATCGATCCGCACCGGTGTCGTTTCACCAAAGCAAAGCGGTTCCTCGATCGGCAGTACGCTGAAGATGATGGCCTCCGGCTCGCCGATGGTATAGCTCAGGCTGTCCTGACATCCTTCGATGTCGGTCACCGTAACGCTGTAGGTGCCGGGCGCGAGGTCGGTAGCGAGCATATCGTCGCCGCCCGCTACGTTGCCGGACCAGTTGTACGGCATATCCACCAGCTCGTTGTTGTTGACGCTGCTGATGAAAACGCTGATGCGGCCGTTGTTATCACCGGCGCATTCCACCGTGGGCGTGGTCTGGCCGGGGTCGATGCTCAGGGTCAGTGGATCGGGCTCGGTAATCGTGAAGGTCTGGGTACCCGGCGTACAGCCGCGCGCGTCGGTGATGTCTACCGTCGCCGTGCCCGCCGCCAACCCACCGATGATGGAGTCGATGTCGGTGGAGTTCGACCAGCTATAGTCGTACCCCGGCGTGCCGCCGCTGATCATTACCTCCGCCGCGCCGTCGGTCGAGCCGTTACAGCTCACGGGCGTAGTCAGCACGTCTACCTCGAAGTCCTCCGGGCTACCGATCGTATCGGTAAAGGACGCCACGCAAATACCGTCGGTGATCCGTACGGTCACGGGGCCGCGGCCGAGTCCGGTTTCGGTGGCCTGACCCGCGCCGGTCGTCGTGTTGTTCGTAATGGTAAAGGTGAAGTTGAACGTGCCGGAGGTTCCGTCATCGAAGCCACCGATGACGGTTGCCGTTCCGTCCATCGTCAGGTCGTCCGGGCAGCTGACTTCCGTGGTTTGGAAGTCGGCGGTGATGGCCGGTGGGTCCACCAGGAGGAAGGTGGTATCGAAGGGCGGCTGACAGCCGTTGGCGTCGGTGATGGTTACCGTGTACTCCCCGGCGACGAGGTTCAGGAAGGCCAGGTTGGTCGTCGGCGCGCCGAAGGGGTCGGTACTCCAGGTGTAGTTGTAGGTACCGTCGGGGTTCGGCGTACCGCCGCCGGGGTTGAGGAAGATGCTGCCGTTGGCATCCCCCGGGCACTGCGGGTTATTCACGATCGGCGGTTCGCGCAGGAAAACCTCACCGGGACTGACGACGGTGCCGATCTGAGCCGTTTCACAGGCGTTGGAGGTACGTACCACCACGACGTAGTTCCCCGTGGAAAGATTATCGTCGGTCATTGCCGGATTATCCGTTACCGGGCTGGAAGCAACGGGCTGCCCCCGGGTGCCGTCAGGATTGAGGCGGAACCAGGCGATGGAAGAAATCGTTTCTCCGGGAGGTGCCGTTACGCTCACGCTCAACTGACCGTCGGCGTCCCCCGGGCAGCTGATGAAGCTGGTGTCGATCGTACCGAGAATGGCCCCGGCCGGGGCGTTGATGCGAAAATCGAGCGAGTCCATACAGCCGTTGGCGTCGGTCACGATCAGGATGTAGTTCGTATCCGCGCTCAGGCCCGTGAGGACACTGTCGGGCGTAATCGTATCGAGCGGCATATCGAGGCTGTCGTTCACCCAACGGTATTCGTAGGGGACGTTGCCGCCAGACGCCGTGGCCGTTATGGAGCCGTCGTTGCCGAACGTACAGGTTTCGTTACGGATCGTCGGGTCATCAGCAATGATCAGTTCGTCCGGCTGAACGAGGCGGAAGGTATCCATAACTTCACAGCCCGCCGGGTCTTGGTCACGCAGCACTACGACGTAATCGCCCGGTGCCAAATTCTCGAAATCAAGAAGGCTACCGTCGTTGGGGACCGTTTGAAAACCACTGACGGTATTAGTTTCCAGGTTGATCAGATTCGCCTCGTAGGGCAGTACCGGATCGGCGAACTCGGCGGTTCCGGACACGCTGATAATACCGTCGGCCTCCCCGAAACAGGAGACAGGCATGATTTCCGGAACGATACTCAGTCTTTTCAGCACATCGACAACGAAGTCGGCTGTATCGGCGCAACCCGTAAAATCGGTGACAATCACCTCGTATACGGCGGGAAGCAGGTTATCGCGTCGGGACGAATCGCCCGGCGCATCGGTATCCGTGCCCAGCATACCGGGCCACATGAAATCGTAAGGTCCGGTACCGCCGTCGGCGGAGACGGTAATGTTTCCGTCCGGAACACCCGAACAGGTAGCGTCAACGACCCCCTCTTCCCGCATGTCGGGCCGGACCCGCACGCGCAGGGGTTCTCCGAGACTACTTAAGCCGACGCTCACGCACTGGCCGTTAGGTGCCGTAACGGTTACTTCGTAGGGTCCGGCCGGAACACCTTCCCGACGCGCGGCGGTTACCGTAAGGTCATCCGCCCATCGGAAAGTATAGCCCGCCGCTATGGGGTCCGTTATCAGGACGCCGTTCACCCCGACTTCTACGTCCACGATTCCGTCCCTGTCGCCAAAGCAAGTCGGCTGCTGAACGCGAATGACGTTTGCGATAAGGTTCAGTCCTTCTTCGATTTCGATGGTATCGATCACGACGTCGCCGTTGGCGGCCACCGCGCGCACGGCGTACTCCGTGCTTTCCAGGCCGAAGAAGGTTATTGTGTTGCCGTTGTTCTCCGGGGTTATGGCATCCCGGAAGGCAGCCTCGTTCAGCCGGCGAATATCGAAAGTAAACGGTGGAGCGGTACCACTCGCCACGGCGGTGATCGAGCCGTCATTACTACCGTCACAAACCTCGTTGACCCGCGTCAGTGTCAGCAAAAAGGCCTTGTCGGTAATCGCGATCTCGCCGGGGTTAACGATCGGTGTACCGGTGGGGGTTGAAGTGGAGCTGAAGTCCGTCGGGTCATCCGTGAGCAACAGGGGGGAAATATCACCGATGTCGCCGAGGATGTCGTAACAAATCTCGAACAGCGTCTCCCCGTCCGGCACCGTTACCGGCGTATTGCCCAGGTCGAAGTAGATGAAGCGTACATTGCCCTCCGTCGGCAGCGTACCGCCCGAGCTGACCGGTCCGTTAGCACTGACGTCCGCCGCCAGGTTGGGGTGAAACCCCTGTACACCGGTAAAGGCGAGCACGGCGGGGTCGAAACTGGTCGTCATCTGCCAGGCCGTAACGTCTACGTAGTTTTCTACGGTGACGGGGAAGCACTGGTTGCCGCCGGGGAGTACGGCATCTATGGGCAGGTTGAAGACAATCGGTTGCGCGCAGCCGTCGGGGTGGGTGACGGTGATGCCCGCGCCGCCGTTGAGGCCGCAACTCTTGTCGTCCTCGATGGTGATGCGGTAGGTGCCGGCGGCGGGTACCCGGTAGCGCACGATGCCGCTGTGGACGATCTCGTCCATCGGTGTTGTAACCGTTGCGGTCGCACCGGTCATTTCGTTGACGATGCTGATGGTGTATCCCGTACCGCCCCGCAGTTCCGGCACGCCGCCGAAGATGTCGAACACCCCGTCACAACCGGCGGGGTTCATGTCCACCTGCCCGTTGGTGATGGGATTCAAAAAGGCCACCTCGAAAGACTGTGTGGTGGATACGTTAACGCACGGCCCCTCTGGATCGCCATCGTAAAAAGGTCTGCCGTTTGCGGCACTGTCAAAAGTCATCGGAGCCAACGTAAGCACAATCGGAGAGGGGGTCGCCCCCATGGAAAACAAGGCGGGAATCGTGAAACCGGCTACCTCATTGTTCTCGACGGTGAGTGTGTAATCACCATCACGATAATTATTTGGAACGGCTACCGATAAGCTGTCAAAGGGTGGGAGGCCATCGTTCGCAACGCACACATCGTCCTCAACATCCTGAAGCGTCGGCCCGGAAACCGTTGGTTGACATTTAAAGAAAGCGTAACCCACGCCACCCAACGAAGAGGGGAACGGGTCTCCTGAAATATCGGTAGATCCATTGACCAGGCCAACTTGAAAACTATCATCGAAGCAGAGAAAAATAGTGTCCGGCCGGGTATTGAAAGGCCGTACGGCATCATTTCCGAAGCTGTTACTTTGCATCATAAAACCAGAGAAGCCTTCTACTTCACCCGCGTCGCTATTACACATCATCTTGTCCCCCGTGTTCTCCCCCTTGAGCGCGTCTTTGACTCGCACGACGGAATGTGGCCTTTGAGCCGCCAAATCCAGCGCTGACAGCGAGCAGCAAAGAATAATAAAAAGGAAGAAAGAACGGAGCGTGGAGCCGTAGTGCATACGTGGCAAATTCAATTCAGAGTTGCCCCGTGAGTGGAGGCGAGGGAGACAAAAACCTTGCGCCGCCGCCCGCGCGGAGCGGAAAGGGCGGCAAAGGTACGGAGTTAGGAACGTTACGCTAAGGAGGTTAAGTACGGAGAGAGATGTTAAATGTGGCGAAGGGGATACGGCTTCGCGCTGACGCCCATTACAGGGAGGTTCGGGCAGGCAAACCATCGAGTTCCCGCCGCAGCATATCCAGCACCTGGTGGGTGGTGTAGGTGATGTTGCGCCGCCGGTCTTTGCCCGCGCTGAGCAGCCGGGTCCGGACGCCGTCGGGGCCGGCGACGGCGATCCAGATGGTGCCGACGGGCTTCTCTTCGCTGCCGCCGCCCGGCCCGGCAATACCGGAAGTGGCGATGGCGTAATCGGCGGCCAGGCGCGCGCGGCCGCCGGCGGCCATTTCCGTGACCGTCTGCTCGCTGACCGCGCCGTGGGCCGCCAGCGTAGCGGCGTTGACGCCGAGCAAAATCTGTTTGAGTTCGTTGGAATAGCTCACCACGCCACCGTTGAAGTAAGCACTGCTGCCCGCGTTGCCGGTGAGCATGGCGGCGACCGCGCCGCCGGTGCAACTTTCGGCCGTCACCAGGGTTTTGCCGGCCGCTTCGAGACGGCGACCGACGGCCAGGGCCAGGTCTTCCTTGCCGTAGCCGTAAACGAGGTCGCCGACGATGATCTCTACTTGCCGCTTCCAGTCGTTGAGTTCGGCTTGCATGATCGTCTCGTCGGTGCCGCGTACGGTAATGCGCAGGCGGACGGTGCCGAGGTTGGGCAGGTAGGCCAGGGAAACGTGGTCGGGCATGGCGTCTTCCACCCCTTCGATGGCTTCGGCGATGGTGCTTTCACCCGCGCCGGCGGTCAGGATGGTGAGCGAGCGTTGGCGGGTCGCGTCGACGTTGCCCGCGACGAGACGGGGGATCACCTCGTTCTCCACCAGGTAGCGCATCTCGTAGGGCACGCCTGGCATGGAGACCAGGATTTTGCCCTCGTGGGCCAGCCACATGCCGGGTGCGGTGCCGCGCTTATTGGTCAGCACGGTAGCGGCGGCGGGCAGCTCGCACTGTACGCGGTGGTGCTTGCCGGCTTCGCGGCCGAACTTGCGGTAAAGCTTCACCAGCCGTTCCCAGCTTTCCTCGTGGAAGACGAGTTCGGTACCGACGTATTCGGCGAGCACTTTCTTGGTGATGTCGTCTTTAGTGGGGCCGAGGCCGCCGGTCATCAGCACGACGTCGGCGGCGGCGAGGGCGCGGTCGAGGCCGTCGCGAATACCCTCCCGGGTATCGGCCACGCTGAGGTGTTCGACGACTTCGTAGCCCTCGTCGTTGAGGGCGCCGGCCATGTAGGTGGCGTTGGTATCGGTGACCTGGCCGATCAGGATTTCGTCGCCGATGGTGAGGATGTATGCTTTCAAGAAGTATAAGGATAAGGGAAGAGAATTCTCGATTCTCGATTTTGGAGTTTTGATTCTTGGGGGGGAAGGGCGGGGGACGCGGGTGCAAGGTAAGATGGGCGGAGACGTTGTTTATTAGCCGTCGTTCTTTTTCCTGGCGGTAATGCGTTTGCGGTTGAGGCTCAGTTGTTCTCGTAATTCCTTATCAATCTTGACCATTGATTCTTTGTTGATACTGCCGTCCCCGTTTACAAACCGCTCTATGCTTACCGTAGTGAGCTGATTTACTTTGGCCGTATTATCATTACCTTTAAAGGGTATAATTACCTCACCACTTCGAGGTTTGGCTTCTTGGCCGTCAGACTTCACGGTAGTCGTTAACGGAACTACCTGAAACCTGTCTAAAACCTGATTAGAGTCATTGCTGCTGACAATGACCGCAGGGCGTGTTTTCTGTATTTCCGAACCAACGGAAGGGTCAAATCTGCCCCACCAAACCTGTCCTCTCTTTTTCAATCTTCAAAAATTTGTACGGTTCCGTTAATCCATTCTTCCGCTTCCTTGCGGTCTTCCTCGTCTTCAGCTACTTGCTTATAGCCTTCTAGCCGATCTCCCTCAAAAGAACGGGCTGGTACGCCGAGATCACGGGGGTCCACCTCCGATTCGTCGTAGTCGTCGTAGAATCCTTCCTCGTCACAATCCATCCAATCTTCTTCAGTAGTACCATCGTCAAAAGCAACCGGCTTAATATCCACATCCCGTGGGTCCACCTCATGGTAGCCGGGGATGGTCAGGAAGTCAATCAGCGTGGCCACCTTCTCGTCGCTCATCTGGTCGATGAGACGGTAGAGCCGGACGCGGAGTTGGGCGCCCTCCGGCGTGATGGCGACCTGCTCGACGGCCGCTTCCGTTTCGGGAGCGGCGACGGTGGTGGCGGGAGTAGCGGTGGTGGCGGTAACGGTAGCGGACATGAGCCGGGGAGTTTGGACTAAGGTAAGGGTAAAACGACTAGAGATCACGGAAGGTTGGCCCCCTCGCCCACCCCGCTTCTTCGCCCATTGCCCTGCACCCGCGATCCCGCCCATCCTTAGTCAGAAGCCCTGATTTCCCGGCACTCCTGACTATCCTACTCCTGACTCCCTTACCTTTGCCCCATGCATAAATCTGGTTTCGTAAACATCGTCGGCCGGCCCAACGCCGGCAAGTCAACCCTCATGAACGGCCTCATCGGCGAGCGCATGAGCATCATTACGGCCAAGCCGCAAACGACGCGCCACCGCATCTTCGGCATCGTTACCGAGGAGGACTACCAGATCGTTTTCTCAGATACGCCCGGCATCATCGAAGACCCGAACTACAAGATGCAGGAGATGATGAACCGCTACGTCAACACCACCTTCGAGGATGCCGACGTGATGATCTACCTTATCGACCCGCAGGAGGAATACAGCGAAGACGACCTGCTGGTGGGCAAACTCCGCCACAACAAGGTGCCGCTCTTTTTGGTGTTCAACAAATCCGACATCGTCAGCAACACCAGGCTGAAAGAATTGCAAAAGCAATTTAAAAAATGGCTGAAACCGGAAAAAGTGTTCATGATCTCCGCGCTCAAGGGTGACGGCGTCACCGAACTGCTCGACGCCATCAAGGACCAATTACCGGAAGGCCCGAAATATTTCCCCGACGAGCAACTGACCGACCGCAGCGAACGCTTTTTCGTCTCCGAGATCATCCGCGAACAGATCCTGAAGCAGTATCACCAGGAAATCCCTTACTCCGTCGAGGTCGACATTGAGTCCTTTCAGGACACTCACACGAAAGATGGCGTAGAACTGGCCCGCATCAGTGCCCTGATCTACGTTTCCCGCAAGAGCCAAAAGCCCATCCTGATCGGCAAGGGCGGCAGTGCGATCAAGCAGCTAGGCTCCGAGGCCCGCAAACGGATGGAAGAGTTTCTGCAACGTAAGGTCTTCCTGGAACTCCACGTCAAGATCCGCGAAGACTGGCGGGATGATGAGGATGCGCTGAAACGGTTCGGGTACGAGCGGTAGTGGCTGGTGGCAAAAAATAAGGCGTACCAATTCACTACCTCTTTAGGTGTACAAACGCGCTTCGGCCGTATTGCGCACAAGTTTACGATACCTTAATGAACCGACAACCTGATCTGTATGTCTTAATTTTACGCAACCCTTTTGCAATCAACCGTTTATTATGACCAGCCTTACTACCCAGGAAGTTACCGTAAGCGCCGAAAGCGTCTACCAGCGGCAGTACAGCGAACCGGCTAAATGTCAGTACGTATACGCCTACCGCATCCGGATCGCCAATATCGGCAACCGGCCCGTTCAGCTTTTGAGCCGGGCGTGGGAAGTAATTGACGCCACCGGTGCCCGCCGCCTGGTGGAAGGCGAAGGTGTGGTGGGCCGGCAGCCCATTATTGCCCCGGGTGATTACCACGAGTACACCAGTTGGGTGCAGTTCGAAACGCCGATCGGCGCCATGCGCGGCAGCTACGTGATGGAACGCAAGGAACGTGGTAACCGCAACGTCCTCTTTCAAGTGGAGGTGCCGAAGTTCCTGCACATCGCGCCGGAGACCCTGAATTAGTACACTGTCAGCGATCTTAACACCTGCTTTTCCACGGGGCGATCGCTATTCGTCCTTCGAGGACCTTAATACCGGTGGTCAGGTCATCGAAGCGTCCGGTTTTACTAAAAGCGATTGCCTTGGCTTTTCCAGCGGCCCGCCCCTCTTTTCCTACCTTAGCGATATTCGATAACGTAAGGCCGCATCATGTCCTCCCGCTACTTTCTACTCCCGCTACTTTTGCTGGCCGGCTACCTTGGCGGCCAAACCGATTTCAGCTCCACGCTTCCCATCATCGTCATCGACACGGAGGGCCGGGAGATTCCCGACGAGCCCAAGATACCGGCGCGCATGGGCGTGATCGACAACGGAGCCGGACAGCTTAACCGGCCGGACGATGCTTTCAACGAGTACGACGGCTTCGTCGGCATCGAACTACGGGGGTCGTCGTCTCAAGGCTTTGCCAAAAAGGGCTACGGGCTGGAAACACGGACGGCGGACGGCGAAGACCGGCAGGTACCCCTCCTCGGTTTCCCCATCGAGGAAGACTGGGTGCTGCACGGGCCGTATTCCGACAAAAGCCTGATTCGCTCCGCGCTCGCTTACCACCTGGCGGGCGGTATTATGGACTACGCCCCGCGCGTACGCATGACGGAGGTGATCATCAACGGCGATTACCGGGGCGTCTACCTGTTCACCGAGTCGATCAAGCGCGATCGTAACCGGGTCGACGTAAAGAAAATGAAGCCCGGCTTCGCGGCCGGCGACTCCCTGACCGGCGGCTACATCCTGAAGTTCGACAAATTTACCGGCGAGAATTTCGACGCGCCCGTCCTGTTCGAATCGGCGTACAACGCGGATACGGAGAGCACTCAGGCCATCCGCTTCATTTACCATTACCCAAAACCGAAAGACATCACGCCCACCCAGCGCAGCTACCTGCAAAACCACATCAGCCGGTTCGAGGACGCGCTGGCCGGCGATGATTTCCTGGACCCCGTGAACGGCTACCGCCCCTACGTCGACCTGCCATCCTTCGTCGACTTCCTGCTTATCAACGAGCTGAGCCGTAACGTGGACGGCTACCGCCTCAGCTCCTACTTCTCCAAGGAGCGGGACGGCAAGGGCGGCCGCCTGCGTATGGGGCCGGTCTGGGATTTCAACCTCGCCTTCGGGAACGCCGATTACTGCGACGGCGGACGGACGAGCGGCTGGGCCTACGACTTTGGCGAAGTGTGCCCCGATGATTTCTTTCAGCTACCCTTCTGGTGGGACCGCCTGCAAGAAGACCCCGCCTTCGTCGCCATGCTCAACGACCGCTGGGACGAACTCCGCGCCGGCCCCTGGTCCACCGAAAACCTGCACGCCACGATCGACTCTTTTACCGTAGCGATGGGCGAGGCGACGGCGCGCAACTTCGAGCGGTGGCCCGTCCTGAATCAGTACGTCTGGCCCAACAACTTCGTGGGGGGCACCTACACCGCCGAGATCGGCTACCTCAAAGGCTGGGTGAACAGCCGCGCGAAATGGCTTGACACCGCCATCAATCAGCTGACGCCCGTTCGCTACACCGGAGCCCAGGCTAAACTGCTGGTCAGCCCCAACCCCACGAACGGGGAAATACGGCTCCTCTCCGGCATTCATGGTGCGCTCACCGACGTGCGGGTATACAACGGCCTCGGCCGCCTGCTTTTCACCGACCGGCGACTGGAACAAGGCGTGACCATTGACCTGTCCAGCTTCGGAACGGGCATATACGTGCTGCGGGCAAGGCGGGGAGACGGGACGGTGGTGACGGCGCGGGTAGTGGTTCGTTAGAAGTTAGTTCGTTAGTCCGTTAGTCCGTTAGTCCGTTAGAAGTTAGGGCCGTGTAGCATGCGTAACGGTTCCTAACTTCTAACGGACTAACGAACCAACTTACCCCAACTCCGCCAACCGCGCCCTAACCGTTTTCGCGATCTTCGCCATCACCCCGTCCTCGAAAGGGTTTTCGAGACCGGCGAGGCGGACGAGATCCAGGAAGCCCTTCGAGCCGCCCGCTTTACACAGCTTGATATAATCGGCCCAGGCCGCTTCGTGGTTCGCCTGGTCTTTTAACCAGAACTGGAAAGCGCAGATTTGCGCCAGACAGTAGTCGATGTAGTAGAACGGCATGCCGAAGATGTGCGTCTGACTTTGCCAGTAAGTACCCTGCGCCAGGAAGGCGTGGTCGCTGTAATCGAGGTGCGGCAGGTATTCCGCCTCGATGGCTTTCCAACAGGCGTTGCGGTCAGCCGGCAGCCAGTGCGGGTTTTCGTAGACGCGGTGCTGGAACTCGTCTACCGCCACGCCGTAGGGCAGAAAACGGATGGCACCCTCCAGGTGGCTGTAATAATACTTGTGGGCGTCTTCACCAAAGAAATCCGGTACGCCGGGGTAGGCGAAGAACTCCATACTCATACTGTGAATCTCGGCCGCGTCGTATGTCGGCCAGTTGTATTCCATCGGCTTCTGGTGGCGGCTGCTGTACACCTGGAAGGCGTGGCCGAACTCATGCGTCAGCACGTCCACGTCGTGGCTCGTGCGGTTGAAGTTGCTGAAGATGTAGGGTGCGCCGTAGTCGTTGATGTAAGTGCAGTAACCGCCGGTTGCCTTGCCATCCTTTGCTTCGAGGTCCATCAGGCGGCGGTCTTCCAGCATGCGGAAGAAGGTGCCGGTTTCCTCGCTCAGCCCGTCGTAGAGCTTACGGGCGGCGGCGACGGTATCGGCCATTTCGCCGGCGGGCTTGGGATTACCGTCGGGGAAACGGAAGTTGTTGTCGTAGAAGCGCAGCCGGTCGACGCCGATGCGTTTTGCCTGCTCAGCACTCAGTTCCCGGGCGATGGGCACGATGAACTCTTTGACCTGCCGGCGAAAATTGGCCACCTGTTCGGGGCCGTAATCCGTACGGTTCATGCGGGCGTAACCGAGCTGAACGAAGTTGTCATAACCCAGCTTGATGGCCATATCGTGGCGCAGTTTCACCAGCTTGTCGTAGATGCCCTCGAACTGCTCCTGGTGCTCGGCCATCCAATCCCACTTTGCGGTGCCGGCGCGCTTGCGGGCGGCGCGGTCAGCTACTTGCTCCAACGGAATAATGCTGCTGAGGTTATAGGTTTCGCCGTCGAGGTCGATGACGGCTCCCCCCTTCGCCTCGGTGTATTCGCTGAAACCTTTATTCTCGGCCTGCAGGTCTTCGATCAACTCGGGCCGGAAGGTTTTGATACTCAGCTCCGCGGTATGGAACAGTTGGGGGCCGAACTTCGCCTCCAGAGCCTCGCGGTGAGGGCCGGCGATCAGGGCGCGGTAGTAATCCATCCGCCAGGCTTCGGTAGCGGGCATATTCTCGTCGAACCACGCTTTCTCTTCCTTGTAAAACGCGTCGCGGGTATCGATGCTGTAGCGGACGTAGCAAATATTATAAGCAGTGGCCACGGCGGCGCGGATGCTGTCGATCTGCTCCACGGCGGCAATCGCGTCATTGATGGTTTCCGCTTCTTCCAGTTCGGATAACACGGCGCGGAAGGCTGCCTCGCTCTTCTCCAGATCCGGACGTTCGTAGACAAAATCAGGAAAGGCGACTTGAGGATTCTTAGACATCGGCGAAGTTGGTTTTATTAGAGGAAAGGCTTTTTCGCTACTAATGTTCTTTGGGCGGGGTCGCCGGTGCCGTGGAAGTTGGGCGTAAGGAGTAAATAATAAGGGATAAAGACAGAGAGCGTCCTTGCTCCTTATTCTTTACTCCCTGACCCCCTTATTACCACTGGGAGAATAAAGAGTAAGGAATAAAGACAAGGAGTGTCCTTATTCTTTACTCCTTACTCCTATCTCCTTACTGCAATTGAAAGCGGACCACCATGCCGCCACTCGCCGCCGTCTGCGGGAAGCCGAGCGGGTTGAACGGCGTCGTTTTGCGGTAATCGAAGAAAGCACGCAGGCTCAACAGGTTGTTGACCTGGTACTCGACGCTCGGCGCGATGGTAAATACCCGGCTGCCCTCTACGATCTCCCGAATACGCGGGTTGAGGCGGCTGGCGTACGTCTTGCCGTCGCGCAGGCTGAAGTTGAACTGTATGTCCATATCGCTGACCTGCAAACGGCCACCCGACTGCCCTCTGCCGCCGCCCCTGCGCGCGGCGGGTTTAGCGGGTTCCTTCTTGTCCTTGGCGGAGGGTCGCCTCTTTTTCTTCTTGCCCTGCAGGAACCCGATCTCGATGTCTTCCAGCACGACGCCGAAACCACCGATGATCTCCTTGCTCACCTGCTCACTCAGCAGCTTACTGACGATGTTGATGCTCTTATTGTCCTGGCTTTGGTAAGCAAAATTGACCGAAAGCCCGTTCTGCATCTCCGCCTCGATGCTCAGCAGCGGCGCGAAAGATTTTGACTCCGTGATGTTCGGAATTTCGATACGCGGGAAGTAATTGAGGCTCACCGTATCGAAGCCCGTCAGGACGGGCGTCGTCGCTTGCTCCAGCGCGTCGAGGTAATCGAGGCTCGTGCCGTAGCTGCTGATCGAGAAGGTCGACTGGTAACCGTGGCTGATGTTGACCCGGCGGAAGAAATCGCCGAGGCGCCCCACCTTGTCGAGCCCCGTCCAGGTAAAGCGCCAGTTCGGACTCGCCCGCAGATCGAAGGGGTTGAGGCTGACCGTGTTCGCATCCTCATCCCGGTAAGCGGCGAGGAAGGCGGGCAGCAGCACCTCCTGCTGGTTCGGGCCGTAACCGAACGCGTAACCCTGTTGGGCGAGTAGCGGATCGGAATGCAGTAGTTCGGGGTCGGTGCCGTTGCGACCCAGGCGCCGGCTGACGATCAGGCGGTTGGCCTCGAAGGTCTCGAACAGCCGGTTGAGGTTGTTCGTATCCTGGTTAAAGAGCGAACTGGCGCCGCCGTTGGTAAAGGTCAGCGCGCCGTCGCGAATCGGCACGGAGTGGATGAAGTCGGTATCCAGCGGGTCTTTCGTGGTGATCTTGAAAGTCTCCGAGTAGTTTTCGGTGAAGGTCCGGTCCATCGTCAGTTCCAGGCGGAAATCCTTGAAGGGTTCGATCGTCACGTTACCGTCCCACCGTTTGGTGTAGTTCTGGATCACGTCCTGGCTCAGCAGCGGATTGCGGGAAATGAAGCCGCCCTGACCGAGGTCGTTCAGGTAGTCGTCCTCACCGCCCCATTCGCTCTCGTCGAGCTCCCGGATCTTCGGCTGCAGACCGGCCACGAAGCCCCAGCCGGGTGCCTCGAAACCGCTGGACTGACCAAAGAACTCCGGCTCCGGCGTGAAACCGGGAATGATCGTCTCGAAGTCCTCACTGTAGTTCACCCGTACGCTGCGCAGCGCGAGCAGCGGGCGAACGAGGGCGCGGGTCATCTTGCTCGGTCCTTTATTGGCTTTTCTGCGCTCCTCCCTGGTAAGTTTCTTCTTTGGCGTCTTCTCGTCTTCTTTTTTCTCATCATCCTTCTTCGCCTTGCGGTCTCGGGCGGTGGGCCGCCGACGGCGCTGCGGCCGGTTGATCTGACGCAGGAAGTCGAACTGATCGTAGAATTTCTCGAAGTTCAGATTCGCCGTCAGCTGGCGGCTCTGCTTGTTCTGTATGCGGTTGCCCAAGTCCCCCCCGTCGAGGTTTCGCAGGCTGAGCGGGCTGGCGTTCCAGGCGTAACTACCCAGGTAATTGGCCCGAACGTCGAGGAAATCGAGGAAGGGGATGTACCGCAGCGGCAGCTGATAGCCGGCGTTAATGCCGTGGGTATACAGCTTGGGTCGCCCGCCGTCCAGCAGGTTTTCCCAGATGCTGTCCTTGCGCATCTCGTCGCGCCGGGCTTCGTCGAATTGCAGTAATCGGTTCTCGTCCGGCTCGTCGATCGTGGCGTTCATGTTGGCGTTGAACCCGAGCTTGAGGCTGCGGGTCAGGTCCCAGCGCACGTCATAGCTGCGATCCCAGGTAAAGCGCTTGTTGTAGAAGGTGTTGAACTTCGGGTCCACGTCGGCAAAACGGTACTGCGTCGTCGCGAAGCTCCGGTTCAGCACGTTGGCGAACGTAAAGCTGTTCGGCAGCGGATTGATGTTGAACTCGCTGAGCAGTTTCAGGTACTTGCTCTTGATGCCCTTGAAGGGCTCGATGGAGCCACCCCGGCCGCGGCTGAAGCTGTAATCCAACGCGCCGGTATTGTCTTCCACCACCTCGCTTTTGATGAAGGGGTCGGAGCGTTCCGTCTTCGTGTAGCCGTAGCTGACGCTGATGTTGGCGGGGTCGAGCGGGCTCGGCTTGGCGCGGCGGGTGGCCGGCGTGATACCGACGTTGTTGAGCGCGATGGCCGATATCTTATTGATCTCCTGGGCCTGCTCGCGCAGACTGTCCCGAAATTCGGCGGGCGCGGAGTCCACCTTGTCCTTGAGCGTGATGTCGAGGTCGTAGGGGTCATACTCCGGTGTACTGATCGTCTTGCTGTGCTGGAGGTAAAGCGGCAGGCGTAAGCCCCATTTTTGCGGCAGGAACTTGTCCATGGCGAAGTTGCCCGCCAGGTCATAGCCGTACGTCGCCTCCCGGGCGCGCTCGGTCACGTTGGCGTCCAGCGCGCCGAAGCCGATGCTGCTGTAGTTCGCCGCGGCGGTGATGTTGCCCAGGTCGGCCAGTTGTATGTCAGCGCGGGCAATACCGGCGATGCCGCCCCTTTCGTCGAGGCCTTCCAGCCGCAGTTCGTTCACCCATACTTCGGAACTGATACCATTGTCGTTGAGGTCGTCCCGCGCGCGCAGGCCGATCATGAAGACCTTGACGTATCCCAGATTCGGATTACCCTTTACGCGAATGGCGTGGCGGGTGTTGAAAAATTCGGGGTCATCCGTCTCGTTGGCCTCATCGACGAAGGGCTGGAAATCCGTTCCGTACTCCTCGCTCAGCGGTACGTTGGTGTTGTTGCGCTCCAGCTTCAACTCGGTAAGCAGGTCGAGCGGCAGGTTGACCTCGTTGCTCGGCACCCACACCCGGTCGGAATACGCGCGGCTGTTAGTCGGGTCGGTCCGGGAGTTGCCGGTCTGGAAATCCCGGATCTGCGCCCCCAGCCCCATCGTATCGGACAGCGTAAGCGGCACCTCGTATTCGTAGTAATTCGACTCGAAGTCGGAGCCCATACGGATGAACAGACTCAGTTGGTTGGAGTCCGGCCGCTGGAAGCGGCTGTCGCCCAGGGCTTCAGCGTGGACAAACATGCGCAGTTTATCGTAGAGCCGCAGATCCGTATCGGTGTATTTGAACACCGCCCGGCGCGCGCCCGGCTGAAGGTTTTGCACCTTGAGGGCCAGCGACTGCTCATTCTGCAGCGTATTGACCACGCCCAGGCTCTGCTCGCGGCGGATGCCGTTGGGCAGCACGTAGTTGAACGGCAGGCGACTGCTGTTCTCCTCGATGTTGACGGCGTCGATGTTGAACTCCGTGCTCTCCTCGCCGCCGATGGACGGGCCGGAACGGAACTGTCGCGTATAGCGACGCCAGCTGTTGCGCACCAGTTCGAACTCGGCGAAACGCAGAGTGACCGGCGTCTCGAAGCCGCGCATGTACATCCGCATGAAGCGAATGGAGCGGAAATCCTGAATGCCGCCGATCGCCTTGCGCTGGTCGGTATTCAGCGGTACGCGGAAGCGGTACCAGATGCGGCCGTTGCCGGCAACTTCCAGTTTGTCGGTGATGAAGGGCGTGGCCTCTACGTCGAATTCGCGGGGATTGGCCGAACTCCGTACGAAGGGGATCTCATACTGGAAATAGCTTTCCGATTCGTTCAGCGTATTGTCCTGGTTCAGGTCTTCCGCGTCGGGCAGGTTGGTCGTGCTTTCGCGGGTATTGCCCCGGGTGTTGGTGTTGGCGCGGGAGTTGCCCTCCATGCCGTTCCAGCCCCGGTAGCGGGTCAGCAGGTCGGTACCCTCGGGGTAGCGGTTGTTGTTGAAATAATAGAAGTTGTCGTTAGCCGGGTCGTCTTCGAGTAAAGGGCGCAGCGGTGGGTCGGTCGCGCCCAACTCGTTGATATAATCCCGGTACTGCTCCAGCTCCAGGGTGTCGCCCAGGCCGTCGAGGCCCACGTCCTGCAGCAGGCGGGTGGCCGGGTCGTTATCGAAACCACGGGTGATCTGTTGGGCGAGCGGTACGCGGCCCCAGACGGTACTGGCCGTGGGCCGGTTCGGGTTGGCGGGGCCGGGCAGGCCGTTCTCGAAGGCTTTACGGCTGTCTTTCAGGATGTCTTCACTGACGTTACCGAAGTTGAGGTACAGTGTTCCCTGTTTCCCATCGCCGTCTTCCGCCGGTTGGTTCCCGTTTTCGGGGTTCAGAAAGGGGGAGAGCATCCAGAATTCCACGAATTCGATGTTGGCGCTCTGAAAATCCGGCGTACGCATTTCGCGCATGATGCCGCCCCAGCGGGTTTCGGGCGCTCTGAGCGCTACGGGGGAAATCGGGTTGTTCACCAAATCGGCACCTTCCGTAAAACCGGAAAACCCGTTGGGCCCATCGAAGTTATACGGCCCGCGGATGCCCGGGTTAAACACCACGTCGAAAGTGAAAAAGGTGTTGCGCGCACGCTGGGCGATCGGGATGTCGAGATTCGGGAACACCTCTTGCTGCGGAACGAAACTGGTGTAAATATTGGTGGTCGACCCGGCGGCGACACCCCGCCCGTTCGGCTCCTGGCGGAACCAGTTGAGCAGGGCGCGGTTGGCGCCGGAAACGAGGCCGGGCTGCTCCGATTCGGGGAAGAGCGGGTTGCCGTTGCTCGCGTCGTTTTGCGGCACGGAGGCGAGGTACCATTGTTGCACCGGCGTCTTCAGGTCGACCGGGCTGGAGGAGCCCTCGAAGTCATCGAGGTAAACGATGCCTTCCTTATCGCCCCGCGCCCGGTTGATGGCGCGGCTGTGGCCGGGCTTCAGCAAAGCCGTCTCCGCCGTCAGGCTGATGTTACTCGGCGCGCTGGTGCTGTAGAACGGCAGCTTGTCCACCAGCCGGGTAAGGAAGCCCGACTCTTTCTGGAAGGTCGCGTCGAGGCCGTAGATCTTGTTGTTGATCGGGTCTTCGCCGATGTTGACCTTCTGGGTGAACGGCCGCTCGAAGAGCTGCATGAAGGTACCGCCCACGCTCAGGTTGTCGTTGATCTCGTAATCCGCCCGCAGGCCGATCATCGTTTTGGTTTGCAGGCTGAAGATGGTGTTGTCCTCGAAGCTCACGTTGATCGGTACGCCGGAACTGAGGATGGCGTCGTTCAGGATGCGCACGCGCCCCGTGCCGTAATCGACCGAGTAATCGCGGCCCTCTTCCAGCAGCGCGCCGCCCGCCGTCACCCGCACCGAGCCGGGCGGGATGTTGAAGGCACCGAGGCTGATCTCCGACTGTACGGATGATTTGTAGCTTCCCCGAATGGCGAAGCGGTTCTTTTCCGGAAACTCCCGCGCCTGGAACAGCGTAGAGTCGTACAGCTCCTGATAAACGTACTGGTTGGCGACCGCCGGGTCGAGCTGCTCCCGCAGGTCACTGCCGAAGGGCTCCAGCACCGGGAAGTAGACGCGGCCGGTGGTGGAGTTGATCGTGATGCCCTCCACGAAGTCGAAAACACCGTCGGGCTGGGGGTCGAGCTGAACGTTAAGCCGGTCGAGGTTGAAAGCTCGAATCAGCGGCAAACCGGGAATGCGCGCGTTATCTGGCGTAGACGGGTCATCCACCGGTACGGGCAGAAAACGTTTGAAGCCTTCCCCCGGGTCTTCATACTGAATATCGAGGCGGAAGTCTTCCCTATTCACCTGGTAGGCACCAAGGGAGTAGACGTTTTTCATCATCAGGTCCCAGGTAGGCTGACCTACGCGCTGGGTCGACGATTTGAGCATCTTGGTGAAGAGCACCTGGTTAGCGAAAGTACTGGTATCTTGCTGCTGCCCCGGCCGTGGGTTCCCGGCAATGGTGCCGGAACTGCTGTTGTCCGTGTTCACGGAAAGCTCACCGACCTTGAAGATGTTGCCGTTGTACTTATAGCGGTAAGACACGGCGACCACCTGATCGGGCTGCACGTTAATGTTGAGGGAGATGAAGCCGAGCTCGGCGTTGACGGTGTATTCCCGCGCCGTCAGCTTACGGGCCGATACCTTTTCGAAATCCCGGATGGGCTCCAGGCCGAACTGACCGGAACGCAGCGCGGAAACCGAGCGGTCGATGTCCCGCACCCGGTCGCCCTGAGCCACCAGTTTGCCGTACAGGTCGTTGGCGCCGTTGTCGGGCAGCAGCACGTCGCTGGGGCAAAGCTGGCTGTATTCCTGGGAGTTGATCAGGCGGACGGCGGCGCGGTTGGTGATGTTCTCCACGTTCGGCTCGGCCAGATCGGCGAAAGCGATGATGTCGCGCACGTCGAGCACCTCGTTACGGTCGTTCGTGATCCAGACCTCGATGTTTTCGGCGTGGAACAACGAGTTGATCTGCGGCAGGTTTTCCAGACTCTCCTCGTAGACGTCGCGGTTGTAGTGGCTCAGGAAGAAGTGTCGGTTCTCGTCATAGCTATCCGCGTAAACCTCGAATTCGGACAACTGCGCGCCGCCCTCGATGGTCAGCTTCTCCCGCTGGCTCCGCTGCTGGCTGGCGATGGCCGTCAGCTTGAGGTGACCGAATTGCAGCTCCGTCTTCAGTCCGAACAGCGACTGGGCACCCTCGATCAGGCTACCGCGCAGGGGCAGGCTCACGTCACCCGCCTCGATCTTACGCAGAATGTCGTCTTCGCTGAACGCCTCCGAGTTATAGTCCAGCTTGATCTGGTTGTCGAAGTTGAAGGTCGCGCCGGTGTTGTAATTCGTGTTCAGCTTAAGCTTATCGCCGATCTGGCCGGTGACGTTCATCTGAATGTCCATGTCGAAATCGAAGATCGTCCGGCTACGGAACTGCTCCACGATGAAGGGGTTCTCCTGGTTCTGGTAATTGAGACCGAAGCTCAGGTCTACCCCACCCTGGGGCTGAATGTCGATCTCCGTACCGCCGAAGAGGTTGTTGATCAGGTCCGGGTCCAGTTCGATGTCTTCCAGCGGGTCACCAACGGCGAGGCTCGCGTCCCCCACGCCCACGCCGCCCAGGCGTTTGAAGTATTCCTTCTTGTCCTGCTCTTCCCGGTACTTGAAGTATTCCTCGAAGGTCAGGTAAGTGGGCGGGCGGAAGTCCACCTCGCCCATCCGTTCGCGGATGATGTAGCTGTTGGTGGCGGGGTCGTATTCGACGGTTTTCTTGAGCACGGCGGGGTCGCGCAGATCGACGGTGTTCTGGTTAGGGTCGGTGATGAAGTCGCGCCGGCGATCCCGTAGCGGCGGCAACGTATCGGTCGCCGGCGAAAGGAGAGGGAAGGTGGCCGGGCTACCGACGTAACCGGGCAGCGCTTCGCTTTTCACCTGGCCGGGAAGCGGCTGGTAAGTGATTCGCTTGAACAGCATGCGCACGGCTTCCTCCGCCGGGGCGACGGCGGCGGCCTCCGGGCTGAGGGGAGTGTAAGTGAAGTTAAGCGAGATAAAGGCGAAACCGAGTAGCAGAAGTAGCGTCTTATTCATATATCAATCCTTCCAACGCCCGGGGAAAACGGGCGGTCTCCTCACGGAACGACGGCCGATAGCCGAAAACGTGCGTGCGGAGCAATTTTAAGTTGAGGTGGGCCGACAAAACCGGCTGAAAAACAAAAACATGGCAAATCACGGTAAAAGCTCCTAGGACGATAATTCGCGCAGGGCGAGTTTGATAATATCCTCCGCCCCCGAAAGGTCGGGTTTGGCGGCGAAAACACGGTTGAGCGCGCGCTGTACGGCCGGGCGGGCGAAACCCAGATTAACCAAAGCAGATAACGCCTCCTGACGTTGGGTATTGCTTTGGGGCGAGCGCATTGTGGGCGTCTCGAAACTTTCCTTCATCATCTTGTCTTTCAGGTCCAGAATGATGCGTTGCGCCGTCTTTGGGCCGATGCCCTTTACGCGGCGAATGGCGGACACGTCTTCCCCGATCACCGCACTCCGGAACTCGTCCGGGTTCATGCTCGACAGCACCACCAGGGCGGTCGCCGGGCCAACACCGTTGACCCCGATCAGGAGACGGAACAGGCTGCGCTCCGTGTCATCGTAAAACCCATACAGGGTCTGCTGGTCTTCCTTGACGTGAAAATGCGTCAGCAACTTGGCCGTCTCCGCCTTTTCGATTTTCGTGTAGGTAAACAAACTGATGTTGATGTGATAGCCCAACCCGCCGGCTTCGATGACGACAAAACTCGGGTTCTTATGGGCTAAGGGCCCTTTCACGTAGGTGATCATAGGATAGCGGCTTGGTTTTTTGGGGCCGCAAAGGTAAGGGTTAATTGGTTGGTGGTCAGGTGGTGTACGGCTCAACGACAAAAGCGCGTACGACGGATTCGGGCGGGGTCGCGGGTGCGGGAAAAATGGGCGAGGGGGCGTTGGTTCGCGGATCTACGCGCGATGTGCTTTCGCGGACGGGGAGAGCCGGACGTTGACGTTGGTTTGCGGATTCGTTGTAGCATCGATCACGCGGAAAGGGGGGAAGTTAACGGACGCGGACGTTGGGTCGCGGGTTCACGCGGGGCAATGATCGGGTGAGCGGTGATATGCGGACGGGAGCGTTGGGTCGCGGGTTCACGCGGGGCGGTGATCGGGCGAGCGGTGATATGCGGACGGCAGCGGTGGGTCGCGGGTTCACGCGGGGCGGTGATCGGGTGAGCGGTGATATGCGGACGGGAGCGTTGGGTCGCGGGTTCACGCGGGGCGGTGATCGGGTGAGCGGTGATATGCGGACGGGCTAAAGCCACGTGCTAACGTAGGAAGTCCCTCGGACTTTTAAAACAATATTTTGTGTTTCGTTTTTTATTTCATACATTTACACACATAAAGACGTAGTGGCTTCCACCTATCAGATTATCTCCAGAGCAACAGCCATACCAGCCACTGCGCATCCTCTTTTCTTCTAACCTTGGCGGTTTGGACCGCTCCTAACAATCGGATAATGGCGAGCTCATTTACCCAATACTTCACGCATGCCGTCTGGGCGGTAAAATACCGTGATGCGCAAATTTCCGCTTCCTGGGAAGCGGAATTGTTCAACATTATCGGCGGCGGCCTAAAGGATCTCGGACACGTTCCCATCAAGATCAACGGTCCTGACGACCACGTCCACGCACTGTGGATGCACCACAAAACGCGATCGGTTTCTGAAACGATGAAAATCATCAAGGGCAGAAGTTCTTCCTGGATCAACGACAACGCATTAACGTTAGAGCGCTTTCGGTGGCAGGGTGGTTACGGTGCCTTTTCCGTTTCCTCCAATCGTGTGGCGGACGTAAAATCATACATTACGCGTCAAAAGGCGCACCACCAAAAAGAAAACCTGCTCACGGAATATGAACGCCTCCTAAAAAGCAGCGGCATCACCGACGTGCAACAATACATGTTCGAGCACCTGGCGAATCGACAAGGCCCTCACCAAACCGGGCGGCCCAAAACCGCACCACACTACCGCATCATCAACCCTTCCTGACGTGCGACACATAACAGTCCGCAGGACTTTCTACGTTAGCACGTGGCTTCAGCCCGTCCTTCCTATGTAGCCAGTCCCAACATGGGCAACCCCGACAAACCACCGCCAAGCTATTCATTTCCCAAACCGCTCGGCCGTCCCAAAACCAATATTCCGCTCCCCCACCCATGCCCCTTTGCCTTCCGCCCCGCATCCCGCGACCCCGCCCAAATTGGTTTCGTAGCAAGTAGGGAGGAACCTTAGTCAGCGGTTCACGGCGAATGATGATGCGCCCGCTCCCTGACCATCTTTCGCTATTTAACCAACATTAACCCTCTCTAACCCTCATCCCCCCCAAAAGTGCTAGCTTTGCCGTGCTTAAAACCAATAAGCTCCGGTCCCGCGCTTCCGTTTCGCGCCAGGCCTTGCAATATACAGCTACTGCCCCATGGGAAAAATGAATCGTCTACATCAATTAATCGGTTGGATCGTCTTCGGCCTGGCCGCCATCGTCTACCTGCTCAGCGCGGAGCGGACGGGCAGCCTGTGGGATTGCGGAGAGTTCGTGCTCGGGGCCTATAAGCTACAGGTCGTCCATCCGCCCGGCGCGCCGCTTTTCCTGATCATCGGCCGCATTTTCGCCATGTTGGGAGAGCTCGTTTCGGCGGATCCGGCGTCGATCGCCTACGCCGTTAACCTCTCTTCCGGCATCAGTACCGCCTTCGCCGCCGCTTTCGTGGCGTGGATGACGATGCGCCTCAGCATCCTGGCCCTCGTCGGTCGCGACGAAAACGCGGAGCTCGGTTCCGGACAAAACATCGCCGTGGCGGGCAGCGGCCTCGTTTCCGGCCTCGGCACCGCCTTTTGCACCTCCGTCTGGTTCTCCGCCGTGGAGGGCGAGGTCTACGCCATGTCGCTGTTCTTCACCTGCCTGACCGCCTGGGCCATGGTACGCTGGTACTGTAAGCCGGACGAGCCCGAGGCCGACCGCTGGTTGCTCTTCGCGCTCTTCTCCGCCGGGCTTTCCATCGGGGTTCACCTGCTGTCGATCCTGACCATCCCGGCCATGGCTATCTTTTACTATTACAAGAAAAACCCGGAGAAGAACTCCTTTTTAGGTCTTACCGTTTCCGTGATCGCGGGTGTGGCGATCATCGTTTTCATCCAGAGCTTCGTCATCGTGGGCATTCCCACCATCTGGCAGTTCTTCGAGATTCCGCTGGTGAACAGTTTCGGCCTGCCGGTGCATTCGGGCATCGTCCCCACCGTACTTCTGCTGGGCGCGGTGATGTTTTTCGGGCTGCGGTACGCGCACCGCAATAATATGGCGGGCCTGCAGCAGATCATGGTCGGTTTCGGCCTGCTGGTGATCGCCTTCAGCACCGTTGGCGTCGTGGTGATTCGCGCCGGCGCGAAGACCCCGGTCAATATGAACAACCCGGACAACGTGACCAGCCTGCTACCCTACCTCAACCGCGAGCAGTACGGCGAGCGCAGCCTGATTTACGGGCAAACCTTCCAGGCGCAGGTCAAATCTACCGAAGTTGAGGAACGCTACGGCCTGGTGGGCGACAAGTACGAGGAAAACGTGACCCAGAAGATCACCCCCGAGTACACCAAGAAGATGCTCTTCAGCCGGATGTACGACAACACCCAGGGCCGCGTCAACCTCTACAAGCAGTGGATGGGCCTCGACCCCAACAAGCCCGTGCCGGCCGGCCGGCCGACGCAGGCCGACAACATCGGCTTCCTGATGCGCTACCAGATCGGGTGGATGTACTGGCGCTACTTCATGTGGAACTTCGCCGGCAAACAGAACGGCGAACAGGGTTTCTACAGCTGGGACGACAGCTCCGGTAACTGGATCAGCGGCATCAAACCGCTCGATGAACTCCGCCTCGGTAACCTTAGTGAGTTGCCGGAAGCGGACAAGAACAACCCCGCCCGCAATACTTATTTCCTGCTGCCCTTCCTCTTCGGCCTGATCGGGCTGTTTTGGCACGCGGGCAGGCGCAACCACGACTTTCTTGCTTTGCTGGGGCTGTTCGTCATCACCGGCATCGGCATCATTATTTACACCAACCAGCCGCCGAACGAGCCGCGGGAGCGCGATTACGTGCTCGTCGGTTCCTTCTTCGTCTTCTGTATGTGGATGGGCATGGCCGTACCCGCGATCTATGAACTGCTCAAGAGTAAGCTCAACCAGAAAGGCTTCGGAGCCGCCGCCGGTGCTACCGCTCTCGTGATGGTCGCGCCGCTGCTGATGGGCTTCCAGAACTGGGATGACCACAGCCGCGCCGAACACACCGGCGCGCGGGATTACGCCCACAACTTCCTGGAATCCGTCGATCCGAATTCGATCATTTTCACTTACGGCGACAATGATACCTATCCGCTCTGGTACGCCCAGGAGGTGGAGAACATCCGCCCCGACGTGCGCGTGGTGAACCTCAGTCTGATCGCCGTGGATTGGTACATCGACCTGCTGCGCTATAAGATGAATGAATCGCCCGCGCTGAACCTCACCCTGACGCAAGACATGATGCGGGGCAGCAAGCGCAACCAGGTGCCTTACCTCAACCGTAGCGGCAATACCGATTGCGCGCGAGATCAGCCGTTGGGCCTCGACGCCTTCATGCGAATGATCGCCACGCGCAACCCCGTGCCCCTGCGCGGAGGCTCCGCGCTGGAGGCGCAGTACAACACCTGTAACGTCGGCATCCAGGTAGATCAGCGTCGGCTGGCCTCCGCGCCGTGGCTGATGCAAGCCGGGGAGCAAGTCGCCGGCCGCATACCGATCAACGTCAGTAACAGCCGCCTGCTGAAGGACGAGATCGCCATCATGGACATCATCAACTCCAACCTTTACGACCGCCCGATCTACTGGGCCGTCACCTGCCAACGGAGCAAACTGATGGGCCTCGAACCCTTCCTCGACCTCGAAGGCCTGGCACTGAAACTGACCGTCACGCCCGACCGTGACGGCGACCCGAATCTCGGCCTCATCGGCGTCGGCGGCATCGACGAACAGAAAAGTGCGGAACTGTTCCTCAACGAATGGCGGTGGGGTAATTTCGACAAGGTGAAAACCCACATCAGCAGCAGTTATCAGCCCGCCATCCAGTCGATGCAGCTCGTCGCCCTGCGCACCATGAATACGCTGATGGAGAAAGGCGATACGGAAAAGGCCCTGGCGGTCGGTGACCAATACTTCGCCGCTTTCCCTGATATGAACTTCCCGTTCTTCTACCAGACGCTGCTCATGCTGCAGCCCTACTTCCAGGCCGAACAGACGGAGCGCGTGCGCCCCGTCATCGAGCAACTCGCCCGTAACACGGCCGACCGCCTCGACTTCTACGACAGCCTGACCGAAGAGCAACGGCAGATCAGCTACCCGGGTGAAGTGGCGCGCGGCCGCGCCATCGTACAGTCGCTGTTGCAACAGGTGCGCCGCCCCGGCCGGGAAGACCTCAAAGCCACGATCGAGCAGATATTGGGGAACCACCTTTACCTGTTGCCGGATGCGCAGCAGCCGGCGGGGTAGTTTTCTCGTCCCACGAGAATTGGGCACGAGATATGGCTCGTCCCACGAAAAACGGGCACGAGCATCGGAAATGGCTGGCTTTTCAGCTACAAACCGGTGCTCGTGCCCGTTTTTCGTGGGACGAGCATTAAATGTTTAACCAGTACGTCACCTTCGCCACCACCGACCGGTTCCGCACCGTATACGCCAGCGTATCGTAGTTGTCCGTGTACACCAGAAAGAAATCCGACACCGGCGCGAAGCGCCACTGCAAGCGCGCGTTGAGGTTGAAATTGTCGATCTGCTCGTTGTACTGCAGGAAGGTGGTCAGGAAGATAGACTTGCTGAACGTCAAATCGATGCGCGGGCCGATCAGGAAGAGCGCCGTCTGAGCGTAGGGCCCGGGCAGGTCGATGAACTGATAGTTGAACCGCAGGTCAATGGCCCCAAAGGGCTGGTAGCGGTACATCAGGCTGCCGCCGACGCCGTAGGTCCGCCCGTTATAAAACTGCCCAACTTCAGGGTCGAGGGCGAAGCTGAATTTCTTGCGCCGGTCGGACTCCAACATCGCGCCGAAGCGGGCGTACTGGTAATCACCGGCCGGCAGTGGCGTAGCGTCGGAGCGGCTCGGGTCGAAAGGGTCGAATAGTTGGATCTTGGTCGTCCGGGCGTACACCGTCAGCCGCGAGGTGTTGGCGTAGCGCCACTGATAGAAAGCCCGCGCGCCCCAGTCCGCCAATCCCTCACCGGGTACGAAGAAGGAGCGGGTGCGAAAGCCCGGCCCTTTCTGAACCACCCGCGGGTTGGCCGGGAAATTCTGCCGGACGATGCTTAGGAAGGGGGTAAAAACATTCGTACGCGGCACGAAGCCGACCTCCGCGTTGTAGTCCTCCCCAACGTAAAGATGGCTGTACTCGATGTTCCAGTTGCGTACGCGATACGCCAGGTTCAGACCCTGGGAGTAGCCGTTACCGGTTCCGTCTTCCCGGTCGGAAAAGCTCTTGTGCAGGAATACCTTGCCGTTCCATTTGTTGTTCTTCGTCGCCAGGTTGTAGTCGAAACCGAGGATGCGGTTAAAATCGGTGTTCGTCCCCGTGCTGTCACTGAAGTCGGTGAAGTTCTGCTTGTTGACGAAGATCGCGCCGGCGGCGGAGCGCGCGCCCACCCGCCGTTGAGTGGCCGCTACGGTGTAGTTGAAACTCGGCAGGCCTTGGTCTTTTTCGGCCGCCGCCTGCATATTAAGCAAGCCGACCCGCCAGTCGTCGCCCACTTTGCCGCTCAGGCGGGCACCGGCGAATATCTGATTCTGGATTGCCACGCCCGTTGCCGTATCCCGCGCAATACCGATGCGGCGGCTGAAGAACGGATTGGCCCGCTCCGCCCCGAACGAACTGAACAGGTCGGCGTTTTCAAGGAAAAACTGCCGTCGCTCGGGGAAGAAGATTTCGAAGCGGGAGGTGTTGATCACCTGGGCGTCGACCTCCACCTGGCTGAAGTCGGGGTTCACCGTCAGATCGAGGTTGAGGCCCGAGCCGATACCGATTTTGGCGTCGCCCCCCACGTTGCCGTTCCAGTCAGATTTGGTATCCGCCTCATAGTCTTTGCTGAACCCGCCACCGGCGTAGGGAATAACCGTCATATTGCCGCCCTGCGCCGTCGGTGCGCCGCCGATGAAGTCGATCGTGCCCATGTAGGCCAGGCTCATAATGATCTGGTTTTGCGGAATGCGGTGCCAGGTGGAGCGGGTGTTCGACTGGGTATCGAAGCGGTAGGAGTTAAAATACCACTCCGGATCGCCGTCGGGAAAACGCAGGCTGGTAAAGGGAATGATCATCTCGACCGACCAGTAATCCTCACCGATGTAGCTCTCGCCGCGCCATTTGTTGTCCCACTCTTCCCGGAAGTCGCCACCGCTTTCGCCGCCGTTGTAAATCAGGGCTTCACGGGTCACGCCGTAGGGGTTCATGCCGAAAACGATGGCGTTGGTCTTATCCTTGAACGGATTGAAGACCAGCGTCAGGTTGTCGTTACCGCCCGCCCGGTAATCGCGGCGCAGACTGGGAATGACGAAATCAGTGCCGCGTACGTAGCACTTCGCCGCCACGTAAAGGTTTCGGTCGTCAAAACCGAAGTATATCTCGGTTTGATCGGCCACCAGGGAGGTATCCGCCGGGAAAGTTTCCCAAAAATCGGTAGCGGGTTTGCTTGCCGCCCATTCCGGCTCGTCGAGGCGACCATCGAGCATAATCCCTTCGGTGATTCGGACGGCGGTGGCGGAGGGTGCCACGTCCGCCGTAGCCGGATCGAATTGAGCGGCCAGTACAAACGGGCACAGCAGTAGCAGTTGAAATAGCAGTTTCACGATGGTGGGGGGTGAGTGGTCAGTTGGTAATGTGGCGGGTAAAGGTATCGACTCTTTCAGGGGGGGATAAGATATAATAACCTCGGTCACCAAGGGTAAAACCTTTAAGAAAGAATTTAACCGGTGAATCCCGATCGCTGACCGGTAGGTGCCACCATTAAAAAAGCTCCCCGGAATCCGGGGAGCTCTAAAAACACATTTTGTAATTCGACTGTTCGTGGGATTCTAAATCTAACTTTCGGACTTTAAAAAATTCGGTTCGTGGGATTATGCAGGGAACATTCACTAAAAACGGTTGCTGTTCAAGTAGTATATTAGTTCGAATCTCTGAGTTTATTTAAAAAATAAATCATGTAACTCGCTTGGATTTGGGTTGTATTGTTCATACGTTTCGCCCTTGTGACGGGGCATTGTGTAAAAGGTAACATGAACACGTCAACTTTTTATCAGATAGCCGAGATCAAGGTCATCCCAGACGGGTTGCCAGCCCAGCGCGCGCAGCTTGTCGGAGTTGACGATCTTTCCATCCGCGCCGCCGGGGTCACGACCGGCAACCTTCAGCCCGATATCTTCGGCGGCGGCGGTATAGAAGTCTCCCTTGGCCGGGTGAGCGGCGGCCGCAACATTAAACGTGGCGCCGTTTCCGCACTTACGATCCATTAACAAGCGAATGGCGGAAATTACATCATCGAGGTGAACGAGATTGACCGGGGCGTCGGCATTGGGTATGCGCCGTTCGCGGCCGCCATAAAACCGACCGGGGTGACGGCCGGGGCCGACCAACCCCGCCAGCCGCAAACAGCTAAAGCCGGGGAAAGCTACCGCTAACCGGGTTTCCGTCGTCGTCAACGCCATAGCGGAAGGGGCGGCAAACAAGTCGAGCCCCGTCTTTTCGGTCACCACACCGGTTTCCGCTCCGTAAACGCTGGTACTACTGGTAAATATCACCCGAGCCGAAGAGGGTAACTCCGTACGTCCATTCGTCAGCGGAGCAAGCGCGGCGGACATCGACTCCATCGCCGCCGCCATTCCCAGTTTTCTGGCGCGGGGCGGCAGGGTGATGATCAGCACGTCGGCGGATGCCATGAAGGTAGCGGCGAGGTGATCCGGCAGGTCGATGTGGTACGCTTTGCCGCCGGCCACCGTGATGGCCGCCAGCGTTTCCGGTTTGCGGGAACTCCCGCTGACGGTGTGCCCGTCGGCAATCAGCGCGCGCAGCAGCGGCAGGCCCAACCAGCCGCAACCGAGAATGGAGATATTAAGGGATTTCATGGAACGAATGTAAAGTAATCAGACAATTCGGGCGCGAACGCGGGTACATGGGAAGAATCATTAAAAGCGTAGCGGTCAACCTAAACCAAGGTTTTCAAACGCCCATCGTCAAACCTTACCCGACCCCTCCAATGTGAACGCAAAATAGTGACAATTAGATCATCAAGCAAAATAATAATCAAATAAGTTGTTTTATTTTCTTCAACTCCGTATCTTTGTGTAGCAAGAAAGCGGCGGTCGTAAGACCATTTTACCCGCGCCGGCAAGACCTGACCATCCGTTTTGAGTGAGTTTTTAGGTAGGCGGAGTGACGGGCATGTCACTCCGCCCTTTTTTACGACGATTGCTGATACACCAACAAACGTACAAGCCGAAAGCGTATCGTTTTTTGCAACCTTTTAGGATCACCCCGCTCGCCGCTCGCGACGCGGGGTTTTCTTTCTCACCGACGCAAATAGTCGTACCAGTATCCTCGCCACCTCCGTTGCATCCCGCGTCCCCGCCCGCATAAACAAGAAGTTACTCAACAATAATGGCAGTCCGAACCGTTAACTAACTGTCAATCTGTCCGCGCGCATCCTCTGGCGCGTTATTCGCGCATCTACCGCCCGGCTGCGGTATCTTTGTGGTCCCAAATAATGTACCTATGTTTAAGAAGCTCCTGAACAAAGTTTTCGGCAATAAGCAGGATCGCGACGTCGCCACCTATACCCCCGTAGTCGAAGAGATCAACGAAGTATTCGCCGGTCTCTCCAAATTGTCTAACGATGAACTCCGTAACCGGACGCACGATTTTCGCGCCCGCATCGCCGAGCACCTGTCCGCCATCGACGCGGAAATCGGGAAGCTGAAGACGGAGGCCGAAACCGAAGACAGTTTTCGGGAAGTCGATAACATCTATAAAGAGATCGATAAGCTGAAGGAACAGCGCGACACCGAACTGGAGGTCGTGCTCAAGGAGATTTTACCCGAAGCCTTCGCCACCGTAAAAGAGGCCGCCCGCCGCCTCACCGAAGACGGCGAACTGCGCGTCACCGCCACCGACGCCGACCGTGACCTCGCCGCCAACCCCAAGAAAGACCACATCACCATCGACGGTGAACAGGCCGTTTATTCCAACCGATGGACGGCCGCCGGCGGTGAGATCGAGTGGAAAATGATTCACTACGACGTCCAGCTCATCGGTGGTATCGCCCTGCACGAAGGCAAGGTCGCCGAGATGCAGACCGGTGAGGGTAAGACCCTCGTCGCTACCTTACCCGCCTACCTGAACGGCCTCGCGCAGCAGGGCGTACACGTCATCACGGTCAACGACTACCTCGCCAAGCGGGACGCCGAATGGATCGGCCCGCTAATGGAATTCCTCCAGCTCAGCATCAGCTGCATCGACTACTACCGCCCCCACAGCCCCGAACGGATCGGGGCCTACGGTTGCGACATCACTTACGGTACGAACAATGAGTTCGGCTTCGATTACCTGCGCGACAATATGGTGCGCGCCCAGGCCGATAAGGTGCAGGGCAAACACCATTACGCCATGATCGATGAGGTCGACTCCGTACTGATCGATGACGCGCGGACGCCGCTCATCATTTCCGGCCCCGTGACCGGCAGCTCCGACGACAAAGATTACGAAGAGCTCAAACCTAATATCGAAACCCTCGTTGCCGCCCAGCAGAAGCTGTCCAACAAATACCTGATCGAAGCCAAAAAGCTGTTTAAGGAAGGCTACATCGGCGTCGAGGAAGGCGAAGCCGGTCTGCCGCTGCTGCGCGCCCACCGCGCCATGCCCAAGAGCCGCCCGCTGATCAAATTCCTCTCCGAAGAAGGCGTCAAGGTGCTACTGCAAAAAGCGGACAACACCTACATGGCCGAGAACAACAAACGGATGGGTGAAGTCGACGCCGAGATTTTCTTCTCCATCGACGAGAAGAACCGCCAGGTGGACCTGACCGACAAGGGCGTCACCTTCCTCTCGCAGTACAACGACGACCCGGAGTTCTTCATCATGAACAGCCTGGCCGACGATATGGCCGCCGTTGACAAGGACACCACGCTCACCGACGAAGAAAAGGCCCTGCGCAAGAACAAGATCTCTCAGGATTTCGGCGTGAAATCCAAACGCCTGCACGCCATCCACCAGCTGCTGAAAGCCTACACGCTGTTCGAGCGCGAAAGCGAGTACGTCGTGATGGAAGGCCAGGTCAAGATCGTTGACGAGCAGACCGGCCGGATGATGGAAGGCCGTCGCTACAGCGACGGGCTACACCAGGCCCTGGAAGCCAAAGAGAACGTCAAAGTCGGCGAGATCACCCAAACCTACGCCACGGTGACCCTGCAGAATTACTTCCGCATGTACCACAAACTGGCCGGCATGACCGGTACGGCCGAAACGGAAGCGGGCGAGCTTTGGGACATCTACAAGCTCGATGTGGTCGTCATTCCCACCAACCGCCCGATCCAGCGCGACGACCGCAACGACCTCATCTACAAGACCGAGCGGGAGAAATACAATGCCGTCATTGAAGATGTGCATAAGCTGACCGAGCAGGGCCGCCCCGTCCTGGTCGGTACGACCACCGTCGAGATCAGCGAGAAGCTGAGCCGACTGCTCCAGGCGCGGGGCATCGACCACAACGTACTGAACGCCAAGCAGCACCAGCGCGAGGCTGACATCGTTGCCGAAGCCGGTCGGCCCGGCAAGGTGACCATCGCCACCAACATGGCCGGGCGTGGTACGGACATCAAGCTTTCCAAAGAGGTCATCGACGCGGGCGGCCTCGCCATCGTCGGTACCGAGCGGCACGACAGCCGCCGGGTCGACCGTCAGTTGCGCGGTCGCGCCGGCCGTCAGGGTGACCCCGGCTCCAGTCAGTTCTACGTCAGCCTGGAAGACAAGCTGATGCGCTACTTCCAGAGCGAGCGCATCGCCAAATGGATGGACCGCGCCGGCCACCAGGAAGGCGACGTCATCCAGGCGGGCATCGTCACCAAATCCATCGAAAACGCTCAAAAGAAGGTGGAAGAGAACGCCTTCGGTACGCGTAAGCGGTTGCTGGAGTACGATGACGTGATGAACATTCAGCGGGAGGCCATCTACCGCAAGCGTAACAACGCGCTGAGCGGCGACCGGCTGAGCCTGGACATCAATACGATGTTCGAGAAGTTACTGGACGACATTACCTACAACAACAAGCAAAACGGCGACTACGAGAGCTTCCGCTTCGACGTGCTGCGCCTGCTGGGATTCGATACGAAGATCGAGGCCGCCGACTTCAACGAGACGAAAGACATCAACCACCTGGCCGACCGTCTGCTGGAGGAATTCCAGGCGTTTTACCACCGTAAGATGCTCACGCTGGTCGATCGCGTCATGCCCACCATCCGCCGCGTGCAGGAAGAGCAGCCGGGCCGCTACAAGCGCATCATCGTGCCGTTCACCGACGGCAGCACGCACCCGCTCACCATCACGGCCGACATCGAGAAGGCCATCGAAACGAACGGCCGCAGCATCATCGCCGACATCGAGCAGACGGTCACCCTGGCCATCATCGATGACCACTGGAAGGAGCACCTTCGTTCCATGGACGAGCTGAAAACCTCCACCTCCCTGGCGTCCTTCGAGCAGAAAGACCCGCTGGTCGTGTACAAGATGGAGTCCTATAAACTCTTTGAAGGGCTGGTGGGCCAGATCAGCGAGATCACCACTTCTTACCTGGCCAAGGGCGACCTCGTCCTTGCCGCTCCGGAAGACGTTCAGGAAGCCCGCGCACCCCGCAAGGTGGAAGCGCCGAAGACGGTCACCAACCGCGCCGAGGGCGGCGGTGGCAGCACGGCCGCCCAACAGGCCATGCGCCGCGCCGCCGAGAACTCGGGTGGTCCGCAACGCCAGAAGGTGGAAACCTTCCAGCGCGAAGGCGACAAAACGAAACGAAATGACCCTTGCCCATGCGGCAGCGGAAAGAAGTTCAAGCATTGCCACGGCCGGTAGCGCGTCGGGTCGCTTCCCGTTAAAAAAGCTTTAACGAATAAATGCGCGTTCGGAGCGGGGGCTTAGCGTATATTGCGGCCGGTCGCGGCGGCTTAATCCCCCAGTTTTTTAGTTCCACCGTCGCGATCGGTTGCTGTCATGCCTTTTTAAGTTTCGCAATAATCTCTCTTATACCGACCTGAACTTCGTTTTTTGGAACGCTACTGGGCGTTAAGCAAAATCTTTTTGAATAAGCTGATAGATCACACCTATTTAGCACCCGATTGTACGGGTGCGATAGTAGACCGTATATGTAAGGAAGCCATCGAGCATGGCTTTTACGCGGTATGCATCCCTCCCTATTTCGTGGGTCACGCCGCGCGGGTGCTGGCGAGTTCCGGCGTAAAGCTGGCTACCGTAATCGCCTTTCCGTACGGCTATGCGGAAACCGCCGTTAAGGTGCAGGAAATCCGTCGGGCGATGGAGGAAGGAGCGGACGAGCTCGACATCGTCGTTAACCTTTCCGCCATCAAGTCAGCGGACTGGGCGTACGTTACCCAGGACATTACGAGCGTAGCGACCACCGCCCGCCTGCGGGGCAAGGTGAGCAAGATCATCATCGAGGTGGCGGAGTTGTCCGCGGACGAGCGGGCGAAGCTCATGGAGATTTGCAACCAGGTGAAGCCTACCTTCGTCAAGACTTCCACCGGCACCCAGGGCGGGGCAACGGTAGACGACGTAAGCTATCTTCGCGCTAACTTGCACCCCGATATAAAAATCAAGGCCAGTGGCGGCATCCGCAACAAGCGTGCCGCCGCGGCGTTGGTTGCAGCGGGTGCCGACCGGATCGGCACCTCCTCCGGCCCGGCCATCGTCAAATAAATAACCTCCGCCATGCAGCGTTGCTTCTTCCCACTTTCCCTTTGCCTCTTACTTTGCGGTGGCTCTTCGCTCTTCGGCCAGTCGGTCACTATTACCACCGAGCCCGGCATCGACGCCCTGATGGAGCTGTTCCTGACGGAAAGCGAGACGGATACGAAGGTCGACGGCTGGCGCGTCCAGATTCTGGCGACGACCGACCGTAACCGGCTGGAAACGGTCGAAAGTGAGTTCAAGGTCAACTACCCCAGCGTCCCCGTAGACTGGGTTCACACCAAGCCTTACTATAAGTTGCGCGCCGGTGCCTTCCAGACCAAGCAGGAGGCCGAACGCCTCAAGTACACCCTTGGCCGCCAATTCGAAGGCGTTTACCTCGTGAAAGACAAGGTGCGGGAGAGCGAGTTGCTGCGGATGTATTAACCAAGTTGCGGGTTGCGGATCACGGGTTGCCACCCGCTGCTTTTAACCCGCAACCTACTCCCCGCAACTTGTAACCCGCCACCCGCGCCATGTCCCTGACCGTCAAAAAAATCCGGAACGACGTCCCGACCGTCGTGCTCTATTGCTACCTGGTCATCCTGGGTATGATGATGATGTATTCGGTGGGCCGCCCGCCGGAGGGTTATGGATCCGACCTGACGGAAATTCTCGCTTCCGACCTGGGCAAGCAATTCATCTGGCTGCTGATCTCGGCGGCGAGCTGGTTTGTCATCAATCATTTTATCGACCGCGACGTTTGGGTCAAGGGCTCCTACGCCTTTTACGGTGTGACCCTGCTCTTGCTGGTGGGGGTACTCCTTTTCGGTAAGGAGATCAACAATGCCCGCTCGTGGTACAGCCTGTTCGGGTTCACCTTTCAGCCCGGCGAATTGGCGAAAGTAGGTACGGCACTGGCCATGGCCGCCTTCCTCAGCCAGTGGAGCGAGAAGCTCAACAATCCGGGGGCCATCGGCAGCGGCTTACTGATCATGGCCCTGCCGGCATCGCTGATCGTTTTGCAGCCGGACCCGGGTTCGGCCCTGGTGTTTTCCTCCTTCGTACTGGTGATGTACCGCGAGGGGCTCTCGCCGCTGATCCTGTTGCTCGGCATCTTCACGGCGGCAATGTTTTTACTCGGCATCCTTTACCCCACCAAACCGGTGGGTGCCGTGCTGACGGGCTGTTTGATACTTATCATGGCCGTTTCGGTACCCCGCCGCCGGCGGTTGTGGCTGGCGGGCGTTACCGCTTTATTGGCGGCAACGGGTTATGCCTATTACCTCGGTCACGTTTGGTCTTCGATCGGTGTACTGGCCGCCGCCTTTGCGGGCTCGGTAGCTTACCACCTGCTGCGGCGCAACGTGCAGTCGGGTCTGCTTTCCACCGCCGCGCTGGCGTGGGGAACGCTGGTGGCCTTCGCGGCGAATTTCACCTTCTACAACGTATTGAGGCTACACCAGCAGAACCGCATCAACGCCTGGCTACGGCCCGACGGGATGGACGAACGGGGGGAGTTGTATAACATCATCCAGTCTAAACTCGCCATCGCCGCCGGCGGTTTCGGCGGCCGGGGGCTGGGGGAGGGCACCATCACGAAGTACGATTACGTGCCGGAGCAGGAAACGGATTTCATCTTCAGCGCGGTGGGCGAGGCGCAGGGCTTCCTCGGCTCCTTCGGCGTCATCCTCGGTTTCCTGGCCCTGCTGTGGCGCATCAGCGTGATCGCCGAACGACAGAAACGCACCTTCGCGCGGGCCTACGCCTACGGGGTGGCGGGCATCATCCTGATCCACATGCTGGTTAATATCGGCATGACGATGGGACTAATGCCCGTGATCGGCATTCCCTTGCCCTTTATCTCCAAGGGCGGCTCGTCGTTACTGAGCTTCACCATCATGATCGCGATACTGGTGAAGCTGGACCGGCAGCGGGTGGATGTATAAGTCAAGCAGTCTTAAAGTCAAGCAGTTCACGACTGTTTGACTGCTTGACTTTAAGACTGCTTGACTGACAAGGGCGGGGCCGCGGGATGCAAAGCAAGGTTTTTCAAAACGTCGGTGCAACCCTCCAAACCCGGCATCGTCCTTCCCGGTACACATCATAACTACGATCCCCGTGGGAGCTCAGCCAAACTTCATCACTATGCCAACCGCCGCCGAATATCGCGATACCCACCGCGAACTCGTGCTGGGCTGTCAGCGCAAAGACCGCGCCGCCCAACGCCGGCTTTACGGCCACTACGCCAAGCCGATGTACAACGTCTGCCTCAGAATGCTGAAGCACGCCCATGACGCCGAAGACGTGATGCAGGTAGCCTTCGTGGACATCTTCCGCAAGATCGACACCTTCAACTTTGAGGCATCGATCAGTGCCTGGATCAAACGCATCGTCGTTAACCGGTGCATCGACCACCTGAAGAAACGGCGGCTGCTGACGACCGACCTCGACCCGACGCGCCACGACGCCGCTTCCGAAGATACTTCCCCCGAACCCGCGTACCCCGCCCAAAAATTCAGCGTGGAGACCATCAAACGCGCCACCGGCCAACTGAGCGAAGGCTACCGTGTTGTATTATCGCTCTACCTGTTTGAGGGTTACGACCACGAAGAGATATCCAACATTCTGGGCATCAGCGTGGGAACGAGTAAAAGCCAGTACAGCCGCGCCCGCAAGCGTTTAGCGGCATTATTAAACGATCAAAAGTAAATCCTTATGCCTACCGACAAGCTGGAGGATTTCATCCTCAACAACAAAGAACGATTCGACGACGACGTCCCCGGCGCCGACCTTTGGGGCCGCATCGCCGCGGACCTGGAACCGGAGGGGGACGACGACGACAACGACCCGCTGGAAGCCTTCGTGGTTACTAACCGTGATGCCTTCGACGATGTCACCCCCCCACCCCGGCTCGAGGGCCGGATTTTCGCCGCCATGGATCAGGCGGCGGCCACCCCGGCCCCGCCCCTGCGCGCCGTACGCGGCACCCGCCGGCAGACCCTGCGCGTACTGGGCATCGCCGCCTCCTTTCTGGTGTTGCTCTTCGCCGCGTTCACCATCGGTAATCGCCAGGGTTACCGCGCGGCGGAAGACGATCTGATCGCCGCCGAAATACGCCAGATCAGCCCCGAGCTGGCCGAGGCGGAAAACTACTACCGCGGTGAGATCGCCGCCCAGTTCACCAAAGTCGAACTGGTCAACGACGACCCCCAACTACGAACCGACCTCGACGCTATCAACGCGGCTACCCGGGAGATTCGCTCCGAGCTACTCGAAGTGCCCGTCTCCCAGCGCGCCGCCCTGGTGGATAAACTGATCGAAACTTACCGGACCCAACTGGATATTCTGCTGCGAATTCAGCAGCACGTTCCTTCCCCTAAAGCTCCGGCTTCTACTACTCAACAACCAACCGATGAACTTTAAATTAATCACCCCGACGGCGGTTTTGCTCTTGCTGCTTTCCGTCGCCCTGTCCGCCGGGACGCCCTTCACGAGGGGTGCCCAGGATTTTGAAAAAACGTTTACCGAAACCTTCGACGTGGACGGCAGCGGCGAGGTTCGCCTCACCAACCGCTACGGTGCCATACGGGTGGAAACGTGGGAGCGCAACGAGGTCAAGATCGACGTGCGCGTCACCGTTTCGGCCGACAATCAGGAGCAGGCCGACCGCACCTTCAACCGGATCGAGATCAGCTTTTCCGGTGGCGGCAACAGCGCCTCGGCCATCACGAGCATCGGTACCGGCTCCCGTAAATCCAAGGGCATCATCGCCAGTCTGATGAACGGTGAGTGGCCCTCTTGGTCCGGTGGCAACAGCAGCAACGACTTCAAGGTGCATTACCTCGTGAAGATGCCCGCTTCCGCCGGCCTGGAAACCGACGCCAAATACTGCGACGTCAACCTGCCTGACCTGAGCGGTAACACCCGCCTGACCGTCGGCTACGGTAATCTCGTCGCCGGTGACCTGACCGGGCGCGGCGAAGTGGCCGTGAGTTACGGCTCGGCCCGCATCGACCAGCTGGGGCCGAACAGTACCTTTCGCGTGCGTTACTGCGATGGCAACGAAATCCGTAAGGCCGCTGATCTGCGCTACGACGGGCGCTACTCCGAAACGGAGATCGGCACCGTCGGTCGCCTCATCGTCGACGCCGGCTACGAAGAACTGGAGGTCGACGAAGCCCGTGAAATTCGTTTCGACGGTAACTACAACGACCTGACCGTAGACCGCGTCGAGCGGCTGTTCTTCGACGGTAATTACTCCGACCTCGTGGTCCGCGACCTGCTCAAGGAACTGGAGGTCGATGCTTCTTACGGCGACGTGGAAATAGAGGACGTCAGTTCCGAGTTCGAGCGCATCTACATCCGCACCAACTACATCGACGTTGAGCTGGACGTGGACGACGACGCCGGTTTCGACTTCGAACTCCGCACCCGCTACGGTGATATTTCCTTTGACCCGGGCGGCGCCCGCGGCTCCGATATTCGCAAAGAAAAAAGCGGATCTTCCAGTAGCGTGATCGGTAAGCGCGCCGGTAAGGGCCGCGGCTCGATCGACGTATCGACGAGCTACGGAGATATCGATATTGATTAGCTGGTGGCTGGTGGCTGGTGGCTGGTGGCTGGTAAAATAGTCGCCACCACCCGCCACCCGCCACCCGCCAAGAATATTTACTAGTCTCAAATTTTTTTCGGGTGCTCCGGCTTTAAGCCGGGAGCACTCTTTTTGCTTGAATTGCCGGGCGTACCTTACATTCGGTCATGCCTGACCACTACCGCATCATTGCCGCTACACCGGCAGATCATGAAACCATCCGTCAACTGGCGCACGCGACCTGGCCCGACACCTTTGGAGAAATCCTCTCGCCCGCTCAGATCACCTATATGCTGGAGATGATGTACAGCCCCGACACCCTGCGGGAGCAGACCGGTAAGGGACACATCTTTCACCTGTTACTGGAGCGCGTAAAGGAGGATAAGGCCGTCACCCCCGGCCGGCCGTACGCTGACGCCGGGGCGGATCGCTATCGCCCGGTCGGGTATTTCAGCTACGAAACCGATTACCTGCCGAACACCACGAAGCTTCACAAACTTTACGCGCTGCCGGAGGTGCAGGGGCGGGGCTACGGCAGAGCGATGATCGAATACGTCGCCGCCGTTGCCCGGAGGGCCGGCCAGCAAAAACTACGCCTGGACGTCAACTACAAAAATGCGGCCATCGGCTTCTACGAATACCTGGGCTTCGTGAAGATCGACCGGTTCGATGCCGACATCGGAAACGGGTATTTGATGGAAGACTGGCGGATGGAGAAGGGGCTTTAGTCTGTTGGTCTGTTGGTCTGTTGGTCTGTTGGTCTGTTGGTCTGTTGGTCTGTTGGTCTGTTGGTCAAGGAAAGTTCCAGGTATTAGAAAAGAGAATTTCCCGCTCGCTTTTTTGGTGAACCGATAAACATTTTCGTGCTTAGGTTTTAGCATGCCCGAAAGCGTAGCTCCACAAGACCAATAGACCAATAGACCAGATTATTGCTCCGAATAGTGCTTCTTACTCGTTAGTGTATCGCTGGGGTTACGCCATCCGTTGCCGTGGCCGCTCCAGAGCGCGTCGGATTGCAGCGGGCCCCAGGTGCCGGCGGTGTAGCTGTACAGCGGCACCTCGTCGTTCTTCCAGGCTTCGAGGATGGGGTCTACGAAAGCCCAGGCGGCCTCGACACTGTCGCCGCGGGCGTAGAGCGTCGGTTCGCCCTTCATGCAGTCGAGCAGCAGGCGGGTGTAGGCGGCGGGCACGTCGTTCTTGGTCAGGTCGCGGTAGAAGAAATCCATGTCGACGTTCTTGACGCGGAAGCCCTCGCCGGGCACCTTCATACCGAATTCGAGGGCCATACCTTCATCGGGCTGGATACGGACGATGAGCTGGTTGTCGCAACTCATAGCGTAATCGTCGAATTCGGAGAACAGGGCCTGGGGCGGGTTTTTGAAGGTAATGACGACCTCCGTCAGTTTCAGTGGCAGGCATTTGCCGGTGCGAACGAAGAAGGGAACACCGGCCCAGCGCCAGTTGTCGATGAAAAACTTCATGCCGACGTAGGTTTCCGTCTTGCTGTCGTCCGGAACGCCGGGGGCGTCGCGGTAGGAGACCACGTTGCCGTCCTTGGTCCGGCCTTCCGTATACTGGGCGCGGATGACCTGATCCTTCACGTCCTTTTTAGTGATGGGCCGCAGCGACTTGAAGAGTTTGAGTTTCTCGTCGCGGATGCTCGGCGCGTCGGCGCGGATGGGCGGCTCCATGGCCACGTGGGCCAGCACCTGCAGCAGGTGATTCTGCACCATGTCGCGCATCGCGCCGCTTTCGTCATAGTAGCCGCCGCGGCTGCCCACGCCGACCGTTTCGGCGGCGGTGATCTGGACGGACTGTACGTAGTTGCGGTTCCACAGCGGCTCGAAGAAACCGTTGGCGAAGCGGGTGACCAGCAGGTTTTGCACCGTCTCCTTACCCAGGTAGTGGTCGATGCGGTAGATCGTGTTTTCGCGAAAGTGCGATTGGATATCCTTATTCAGCGCGATGGCGGAAGCCTCGTCGTAGCCGAAGGGCTTTTCTACGATCAGCCGTGACCAGCCTTTATCGTTTTCATTCAAACCGGCCTTTGCCAGCGCGCCGGGGATGGTGCTGTACAGCTTGGGCGGCGTGGAAAGGTAAAAGATGTAGTTCTGACCGACGCCATGGTCTTTGTCCAGCTTTTTCAGGCGGGCGGCAAGGGCCTTGATGTCCTTTTCCCCGTCATAAGAGGCAAGATCCTGGTAAAACAGCTTTTTGGAAAAAGACTTTACGTCTTCGTCGCTTGCGTCCTTCTGATCGAAATGCTCGTTGTTGAATACCACCTTTTCGCGAAAAGCCTCATCGGTAAAATCGGTTCGGGAAGCTCCGAGCAGGGCAAAGCTATCGGGCAGGTAACCACCGCGAAAGAGGTCGAAGACGGCGGGGACGAGTTTGCGCTGCGCAAGGTCTCCGGAAGCACCGAAGATGACGAGAACGTGGGGGTCTAAAGTACTGGGCATTCGATAAAAGTTTTCATTGGGTGGGTGGGGTAATCGTAGCCTACAACAAGCTCTTTGTACAAAGGTGTGGACAATCGGGAAGGTTTACGCCCAAAGCGAAGTAATTTTAGCCCGAATCGTAAAAAACCGGCATTATGACTATTGGAATCGCAACGGACCACGGCGGCATCGAGCTGAAGCGGCAACTGCAAACATACCTGGAGAAGAAGGGCTTTCAGGTCAAAGACTTCGGTGCCTACGCATACGACGCGGCCGATGACTTCCCGGACTTCGTCGTACCCCTGGCGCGCGCCGTCGGTGCCGGGGAGGTGGACCGGGGCATCGCCTGCTGCGGTTCCGGCGTCGGCGCCAGCATTGCGGCGAACAAGATCAGGAACGTGCGGGCCTGCCTCATCAATGAGTCTTACTCCGCCGCCCAGGGCGTGGAACACGACGACATGAACATGATCTGCCTTGGTGGCCGCGTGATCGGTATCGCCCTGGCCGAGACCCTGGTGGATGCTTTCCTGGGCGCGGAGTACGCCGCGCTGCCCCGGCAGCTGCGGCGGATGGGTAAGGTGGCGGCACTGGAGGAGTAGGACGTAGACCGTCAGCGGTTAGTGCTTTAGTCTCTCCGGGTTTACTTATGGTGCTTTGCTTTCATAAACAATTCCGATCTTACCGGTAGATGCTTACCCCACACGACGCACCGAACCAAGATCGCGCTACTAAAACCTGGCTCGACTCCATCCAGCAAGACAGCTGGCAGTTGGAACTGCTGATCAGTGGTTTCTCCATATTCCTGCTGCTTGGCGTAAAGAGCACGCTGTGGGATATGGAGTATGACCTGGGCCTGCTCCAGCAGTCCTCCAAGCGGTTCTTTATCCTCGATGCGCTTTATTTCGGCGGCAGATTGGCGTACGCGGCGGTAACGGTTTGCCTGATCGTTCACGTGATTCTGCGGGGGTTATGGATCGCGGCGGTCGGCCTGCGCTCCGTGTCTGGTGACATTGCCTACGAGCGATTCCGGTACCAACCTTTTTTCATGAATCGCCTGCGGGACGGCATAGGCGGTTTCGACGGTTACATAGAGCGGCTGGAAAAGTATTGCAGCCTTCTTTTTTCGTTCGCCTTTCTGATCTTCTTTTGCTTTTTCGGACTGGCTACTTTCATCGTCTTTTCCAACTCTTTTTCGGGAGTGATATCTTACCTGGTGACGGGAAAGGGCTTCGAGCCGGGTCTCGGCAGCGTTTACAACATCGTGTCGCTGGTCATTCTATTGTTGGGCCTCGTCTACGCCATCGACTTTGTCACCTTCGGTTACCTCAAGCGCTGGCGGTGGTGGGGTAAAAGTTACTATTATTTTTACATCGTGATGGGCTGGTTGACGCTGGCGCGTTTCTACCGGCCGTTGTATTATAACATGATCGATAACCCTTTCGGGCGCAAATTCACCCGGGCGGTACCGTTCAGTATATTACTGCTCATCGCGTTTTCCTCCCTGCGCTATTCCGGAGAGACGTACATCCCCGGCTATTTTCAGGGGGGTAAAGCCTGGATCGCCGATAGTGTCTATGATGATCAGAACGACGGAGACAGTCGGGCACCCTGGGGGCTTTCCCTTGCCTCCCGCTACGTGCGCAACAACTACGTTGATCTCTTCATCCCTTACATCCCCATCAACGACGATGAGCTGCTCCGGCTGATCGACTCCACCATTACGCCGGCGCGCAGCAACGGTATCTACCTGGAGGGTGGCTTCAACATCGGCAGCCGCAACCTGCCCGATGCGGATAACGAGGTGCTACTGGCCGCCTTCCGGGCTAAGCATCGCCTGTACATTAACGACAGCCTCAGTAACGTCGCGCCCCGCTTCTACATCCACCCCGGCCGGCGGCAACACGGCATCTTGTACCCTATTCCCGCCCATGACCTGCCCGACGGGGAGCACCAGTTGCGAGTGGATTACCGGAAACATCTTAAGGATACAGTGGCCTATAGCAACGGGCCGACGATTTACTTTTATAAGTAGGGCGGGGAAACGCGGGATGCAAGTAAAGGTGGAAGGGCGTTGGGGCTTTGCCACCGACCGGAAGAGCCGAGATCCAGGCTTCCCCTCCCACCAAGGCAATCGCTTTTACTTGCCGGACGGAGCGAAGCGAAGTTCGGCAAGTAAAACGAAATTCGTCCTTCAAGCGTCCGGTCTGCCTAAAAGCGATTGCCCTGCCCCTCTACGCCCCACCCCCTATTCCACCGCACCCGCGGCCCCGCCCCAAAAAAGCGAACTTTCCGCCATAACTTACCTTTGCAACAAAGGGAAGTCTTTCCCCACCATAACTCAACAGCATATAACATGGAACACCAACTGTATGATTTCGGCATGATCGGCCTCGGCGTCATGGGACGTAATTTTCTGCTCAACGTCGCCGACGACGGCTTCGCCGCCCTCGGTACCGACATCGATGAAGACTCCGTAAAGGCCCTCAATGAGGAAGGCGAGGGGATGAACGTCAAGGGCGTCGGCACCCAAAAAGAATTCGTCAGCCTGCTGAGCACGCCGCGCAAGATCATGCTGCTGGTACCCGCCGGTAAGATCGTCGATAAAGTGATCGAGGGGCTGCTGCCGCTGCTCGACAAAGACGACATTATCATCGACGGCGGAAACAGCCATTACGACGACACCAACCGCCGCTACGAATACCTGAAAACGAAGAACATCCGCTTCCTCGGCACCGGCGTTTCCGGCGGCGCGGAAGGTGCCCGCCGCGGCCCCTCCATCATGCCCGGCGG
>ENA-ORXT01000199-ORXT01000199.1-marine-metagenome-genome-assembly--contig:-NODE-199-length-99319-cov-5.015155_pt1 | contig 99319 bp, 87 predicted proteins | sample MGYA00237868_ERZ511482 | MGnify/ENA metagenome assembly ERZ511482 | reverse complement strand
TGCAAATCGTGAAACATCCGCTACCTACATGGCTTCAGAAGCCGGTGGCGACATTCCTGTGCACAAGGGCGAGTACACCCAACAAAATGTTGAAATCCAGAGCGCAAGACCGATAAATGATAAGTTAAGTCTGAATCAGGAAGGTTTTAAATTACTAGATCAGGTTACCAGCGTTACCGATTTCTACGATGACAATCAGATCGCAAAAATCTACGAATCCGAAGTCAAACACTCGGTCCAAGAAGTACTCGCAGCCCAAGGTGAATCCACCTCACATATCGAAATATTCGACCACACTCGCCGCACTTCTTCTGATGCCATGCGTAAAGCGCTGAAAATCCGTGAACCTGCCTCAATCATCCACAACGACTACACCGATAAATCAGCCTTAAGAGTTCGTGAAGACTTCTTTGAGAAAGATACCTCGTTGCGAGAAAATTTAGAGCACAGACGCTTCTTCATTATCAACGTCTGGTGCTCCATTGGTGGAACAGTCCAGCAAGCCCCCATGACACTTTGCTCGGCAAACAGCATTGATCCTGAAGATGTAATCGGTGTTGAAAGACACGCTAAAAACCATCAAGGAGAACTGCAACTAGCCGTATGGAACCCAAATCAACAATGGTATTACTTCCCAGCAATGACTATGCAGGAAGCGTTGATCTTTAAGACCTTCGATTCTCTCAAAGATGGTCGCGCAAGATATACGATACACACCGCTTTTGACGATCCGAATAGCACGGCTGATGCACCCGCTAGAGAAAGCATCGAAACACGGTGTTTAGTATTTCTCTGAGAGTGCTGAAGCGACCGTACGACTAAAAGCAGATGGGCATCTCGAACACTGGACAAACGCAGCAATAGCTTTTGATCGTAATCGTAGCCTCATTGAAAACAATCTTTAAAGCCTTGCGCCAAATGTAACTAACTTGACAGCTGAAGTTCTAATTGTGCATTATGGTGCTATATAGCATTGTAATGAGTCTTGATTAATTCAGTTTAAAGTGGGTTTGAGATGATAAAAACGCAAGTAGAAATCATGGCGCGGTGTCTTTTCTTAAGCGCGCTGTTAGGTGTCGTGCTTACCTCACAGGCCAACGCAGGCTGGCAGTTAGAGTGGATCGATAATTTCGATGGTACTCGGGTCAATAAAGACAATTGGACGTCGCAAGTTCAGGCAAACTATAACAATGAGGTTCAGTGTTACACCGACGACGATACTTCCGCGGCTAAAAATTATGATGTGTCTGACGGCACCTTAAAAATCATATCAAGACGACAAGCGAATAACTGTGCAGGCTTGAATGGCACATTTAAATCGTGGACCTCTGGCAGGCTAAACAGCAAAGACAAGAAAGAGTTTTTATACGGCCGTATCGAGTCTAGGCTTAGATTTAATAACTTAAAAAGCGGTAGCTGGCCGGCCTTCTGGATGCTTGAAAACAGAATCAATGAACATCCCATTGCTAATGATGGGGATAATGTTAATTGGCCAAACCCCGGCGCGGGTGAAATTGATGTTTGGGAGTGGTATGCAGGGCGGCCAAGTACTTATATCACTAACTTCTTTAACGCAGGCGGCTGCGGCAGTGAAGTTCGCTATACCTATCCAAACGGCTCAGCCGATGTTCTGAATTGGCATACTTACGCGATGGAGTGGACTGAGGACGCTATTGAGTTCTTTATTGATGACTCGCTAGTGGCGTCTCAGGATGTTTCAGGTTGTGCGCAATACAAAGAGCCAATGTTTGTGCTGCTTAACGTGGCTATGGGCGGAAGTTTGGGCGGTGCGATTGACTCAACGTTGAATTCCTCGACCATGGAAGTGGATTACGTGGCGCACTGCTCAGCCACTGGCGGAAATAGTTTGACGCGCTGTATTCAAAATTCTACCACCGCTCCCATAGTCGTTGCCGATGACTTATCTATTTTTGAAAATGCTGAGTCCGCTAGCTGGGCTGCATGGGATTGTTGTGGTGGATCTAATCCTACATTGGTGACAGACGACGCCGCACACGCTGAGGCAATGGAATTTCGCATCAATGGTAACACCGTCGTTGGGTTTATTAGCAGAGCGCCACATGCCGCTGATGCTGCCCCTTTTGATGCGTCTACTTTTATGGCTGACGGTACCCTCGAATTTGACTTAAAAATGACCGCAGCACCAAGCAATGGGGGTAATCCTGATTGGCGATTGAAGCTAGAAAGTGATGGCGGCGCAAGCGATGGGGAGGTGTTATTGTCTTCAAGTGTTGAAGGCCATATTGTTCCCGTATTGAACACATGGCAGCACTATAGTTTTAAACTATCTGACTTAGCGTCTGCCGGTGTGAGCTTAAGCAAAATCGACTTGATCATGATGTTCCCAAGGTGGGGAGCGGGTGATGGGGCGGTGTTTCGGGTCGACAACCTGAAAATAGTATCTAACTACGTTCCCCCCGTTACCGTTATTACATCGACTGCTGTGGTGTCAGTTGTTAGTGGTAATGTTTATGACTACCGTCTAGAGGCAACAGGCTCTGATGGCCTTATCATGAGCGCACCCTTATTACCCAGTTGGTTGGCGTTCGATAGTGTTAGCGGTAGGCTGAGCGGCACGCCGACAGCAGAGGACGTTGGTCAGCACCAAGTGATCTTAGAGGTTGGTGACGGAGTAGACTCAGTAGCCCAGACTTTTATTATCGAGGTAACTGCCGCCGAGACGATACCGCCAAATACAGAGACAGACGCTAGTACAAATGGTAATGGCAGTGCTAATGGCGGTGGCGGAAATATGGACTTATTTCTAACCCTGCTACTGGGAGGATTATTGATAGTGAGGGCAATAACGTTTAGACAAAGGTCAATGGTTGTTGTCAAGCATTACAGGGAGACCTGATGAGTTGGCTGCTAGCTAAATGATTTGTCCTTATGGTGGAGAAAGTATTGAGATTTCTATTGAGATGGGTGCTCTGCGCTAATTATACCAACCAGTAAGCAGCGAAGGTTTGACTTGCAATATAGCGGCAGTCTACGTATACATCAGAAAAAATAGGAGAAAAATGTGAAATCTCATGTACAGGTAGCAGTTATCGGTGGTGGTGTAGTAGGTGCCAGTGTTTTATATCACCTCACTAAATTAGGTTGGAAAGATGTCGTTTTGGTTGAGCGTTCAGAGCTGACATCTGGTTCAACCTGGCATGCTGCGGGTGGGTTTCACACTCTAAATGGCGACACCAATATGTCGGCGCTACAAGGCTACACCATCGAGCTCTACAAAGAGTTGGAAGAAGTGTCTGGCCTGTCTTGCGGTTTGCACCATGTTGGTGGTTTAACACTGGCAACCACTAAAGAGCGAATGGACTACCTTAAAGCCGAGCGCGCTAAGCACCAATACATGGGTTTAAATACCAGTATTGTAGGACCCAATGAGATTCGTGATATTTCTCCTATTACCAATACCGAAGGTGTGATCGGTGCGCTATATGACCCGCTCGATGGGCACTTAGACCCTTCTGGAACGACTCACGCTTACGCCACTGCCGCCAAAATCCAAGGCGCTGAGATTTATTTGCATACTCACGTTGATGAGCTTAATCAGCGTGAAGACGGTGGTTGGGATGTGGTGACTGAAAAAGGCACCATTGTTGCTGAGCACGTTGTCAATGCGGCGGGGTTGTGGGCGCGTGAAGTCGGGCATATGGTGGGCGTCGAGCTACCGCTGCACCCCATGGAGCATCAATATTTAGTCACTGACGATATTCCAGAAGTTTATAACCACCACTGTGAACTACCCCATGTCATGGACCCTGCCGGTGAGAGTTATTTGCGCCAAGAAGGGCGTGGTTTAGTGATCGGTTTTTATGAGCAAAATTGTACGCCTTGGGCAACGGGTAAAACCGATTGGGGCTTTGGCCATGAGCTATTAGAGAATAATTTAGATCGAATCGGTGATTCACTAGCTATAGCTTATGACCGCTTCCCGGTGCTGGCAGAAGCTGGCCTTAAAACCATTATCAACGGGCCGTTTACGTTTGCACCTGACGGTAACCCGTTAGTTGGTCCTGTTCCCGGGCTTAAAAACTTCTGGTCAGCGTGTGCGGTCATGGCAGGCTTTAGCCAAGGTGGTGGCGTCGGTCTGACGTTGGCAGAGTGGATGGTAGAAGGTGAGCCTTCACGAGACGTGTTTGCTATGGATGTGGCGCGTTTTGGTAACTTCAGCACGCGTTCTTACACGCGTAACAAGGTTATTGAGAACTACCAGAAACGCTTTTCGGTCTCTTACCCTAACGAAGAGCTGCCGGCAGGGCGACCGCTTCATACAACGCCACTTTACGAAATTTGGAAGGCAAGGGGCGCGGTTTTTGGCCAAGGTTACGGTATGGAGCATGTTAATTACTTTGCCAAAGACGGTGAGCCACGTGTTGAAACACCGAGTTTTAATCGCTCCAATGCATTTGAGGCGGTGGGTGAAGAGTGCCGTGGCGTCAGAGAGGGCGTTGGTTTAAATGAAATCCACAACTTTGGTAAGTTTGAGGTAACCGGTGAGGGGGCAACTGAGTGGTTAGATACGATAATGGCAGGGCGTATTCCGGCCATTGGACGTCTTACACTGTCAGCGATGCTAAGCCCTAAGGGTCGAATTATTGGTGATTTCACTCTCTCACGTTTTGCTGAAAATCACTATCAGCTGACCTCCTCCTATGGGGCTCAGGCTTTCCATTCGCGTTGGTTTGAGAAGCATTTGCCAGAAACTGGAGTGACTGTTAAAAACATTTCAGATCAACGTATCGGTTTGCAAATAGCTGGCCCCAAGGCGCGTGAGTTGCTGGCACAGGTGAGCAATGTCGATGTGTCTGATGAAGCCTTTCGATTTTTAGATGTGAAAATGGGCGAGGTCGGTTTATGTGATGCGATTATTCAACGTGTGAGCTATACCGGTGATTTAGGCTATGAGATTTATGTGAATAGTAGTCAGGTCGTGAGCTTGTACCACACCTTAAATGACGCGGGTGAAGCATTCGGTCTTAAGCCGTTTGGGATGCGCGCCATGATGAGCTTGCGTTTAGAAAAAGGATTTGGGTCGTGGTTAAGAGAATTTAGTCCCGACTATACCCCCCTTGAAACAGGTTTAGATCGGTTCGTAAGCTATGAAAAGTCAGCTGATTTCATTGGAAAAGAGGCCGCTTTAGCAGAGCGCACTAAGGGAGTAAGTCGGCGTTTGGCGACGTTTGTTGTTGAGGTAGAGGATACGGATGTAAACTCCGATGAGCCAATCTGGCAAGGGGAGACGCTAGTGGGTTTTGTTACTTCCGGTGGGTACGCGCACTGGGCACAAAAGTCGGTGGCAATAGGTTTTGTTCCGCCAGACTTAATTGTTAATGGGGCTGAATTTCAGATAGAAATTTTGGGAGAAAAGCGCCCGGCAACAATCATTACCGAGACGCTTTTACGATAGATTCATATCGATGAGCGTTAAAACAACCTAGGGATAACCGCGGTTACCTTTTGGATGCCTTCAGGGAACCTTGTGGTGCTGTTTTGGGTATAGGTGAATGTCTCAGCCTGCGTTTCAACGATTAACGTCTCATTGGTTTGAGTCGGTCTTAACGCCGGTAGCGACTTAAGCTCAGTGAATTTGGCTTGTGCTAGATTGTACGCTACCCAATTATAATCATTGGGGGTCGTTTTAATCGTTCTGTTTGATAATACTTGGCCGTTGTTCGATTTGTCTGTGATGTTAACTTTCAGATCGTTATTGGTAATTCGCCAAGTTTTTGAACCCGAAGGGGATTGGGTTGTATAGATAAGTGAGTTTATCTCCTCGGGTACAGGAGTCGGAACAAAGTCGTAGCTAGCGCACGAGGTCACAAAGACGGCTAGTATTGATATCAAAATATTGCGCATGGGGAGGTTTCCTTGTCTGGAATGTTATTGGTATGTTGATAGGCCACGGCAGGGATAGTACATAAGTCTATAGTCGGTAAGGTTAACAAAACCGGACAAACGGTTCAATTCCCAATAGTTGCTCAAAGTTATATAACAGACTAAACTAACTTATCAAGGAAGATTGGATAAAGCGAACGACTTTCAAATCTTCTGTGTTGTTAACATTACCCCAGCTTGGCGACGTGTCATCGTCAAGTAACGGCATAAAATAGCGATCTGAAACCCTGTGTCAGGTTTTAGATATTATGCATTTGAGCTTTTGGCTTGCGCCGCTTGTCAGATATGTGATCAATCCCATATAGGTTGTAGTGTCACTACCACCCCTTGAGATCGTATACAGTTTGCTCACGATAAGGATATCGCCCTTGCAGTATAAGCTCATCATTACAGGTCCTGTTGGATCTGGTAAAACAACCGCCATAGAGTCACTGACTGAGCAAAAAGCAGTTAGCACGGACGTGGCTGTGTCTGATGAAATCACGCTAGAGCGCAAAAGTACCACGACAGTGGCTATGGACTATGGAACATTAAAAATCGACGATGCTGAGGCGTCGGTGGTACATGTTTATGGAACGCCGGGGCAAGAACGGTTCGACTTTATGTGGGAAATTCTCACCGAAGGAGCCAATGGCCTCATTATCTTGCTGGATAATAATAGAAATTACCCTTTTCGTGATTTAAAGTTCTTTTCTGAGCAGTTTGCTGATTTTATTAAAGAGACGGGGCGTTTAATTATTGGGATAACCCGTCTTGATGTACGTGAACCGCTTCTGCCGGAGGTTTACGAGGACTGGATGGAACAGCTCGGTCTTGAAGCTGAAATTATTAATATAGACCCGCGCCAAAAGCAAGATGTGTTAAACCTAGTGCACAAAGTGCTCGACCTTACGCCTATTGAGCGAGACCATGATTTACTGACAATCCCAGCCGCGGCCGATTCGGCAGAGTTCACTCGCCCCTCGACTTTAACAACTACCGATGTTATTGAGCCTGTGCTTACGCATTTAACCCCGCCGCCACTACCACGCTCTAAAGATTCTAGCTTTGCGCTAAATCAAAAAGCGATGGCTGCTATCAATGGCATGCGGGGCGTCACTGGAGTGTCTATAACCAGTGATGTGGGCGAGTTGATTGACACCACGATTGAAGATGAGTCCTTGAATCAATTCATTGCCTATCTATCAGGGATTACACCTAATTTAGTCGAAACCGCGGGGCTAGGGCCGGTCACTAAGATTATGCTGCGTGGCCCTAAAGATGACAATTTAACGGTCTTTGTTGAGGACGACAGGTCACTCGGCGTGTGTTCTGAGCGAACGGTGTCAGTGCCGGCTCTAAGCCAACAAGTTGAGGACATGCTTCAATGGTTGCAGTAAAAAATACAATGGGTGCTCATTAATATGCAAGCCACTGTTCAAACACTGACCGCGCTAAGTGGCGTGCGTAATGTGGGGGTTTATAAAAACGGGGAGGTGCTAAGCACTAACTTCCCTGAAGCGCTGCAACAAGCAATGACCAATAGCAGTGAGGTGATCGCACAGATCTTTCTAGCGTTAGAGGCGGTTGAGAAAACGCACAATGAGATTTTTATTGGGATAGATAGCGGTTACCTTGCAGGTTTTCGATTGTTTGGTGGTCATGTGGCCTTGCTATTAACCGATAAAAAAATAAACCTGCCGATGCTTAGCATGGGGATAAAGTCTGCTTCTGAGATGTTAAAACAGCAATTAGATGAGCTGCAGCAACAGCAAGCGTTAAAAGATCAGGTGAACATGCCTAATGAACGCGCCGTGGTTGTTGACCCTACCAACGAATTGCTGCTGCCTGTCATTGAGCAATATACCTATATTTTGACCGAGTTTTTAGGGCCCGCCGCCAGCGTTCTGGTTGATGACGCCATGGAGCAATGGAAAGGAACTTATGTTCAATCCCCCAATAATCTTGCTTACTTGATTGCCGCGTTAGAAAACGAGCTAGAGACGGATAAAGAAAAACAGCTATTTAAGTCGAGAGTAGAGAAAGTAGTCGTTCCTGCCATGTAAAGGATTACGTGCAATAAATGAGAAAAATACGCAACAAAATAATGCTGACGATGATGGTGCTAACGCTACTGCCTGCGATATTAATTGGTGCCTATAGTTTTCATACCACGTCAGAGGCTTTGCGAGAAAACGCGTTAATTGAGCAAAGAAGCCAGTTGGCGCAAGCCCAAAATAAGATTCAAGCAACCGTCTCTAGAGTCGAATCGGATCTATTGTTTTTGCGCGACTCAAGCGCCATACAGCTTTACTTGGCTGCAAAAAAATCATCGGCTAAACGGGGCAGGTTATTGTTAACTAATCTGCGTAGCTCGATGCAGCAGTTTGCTCAACGCCAGCAGATCTATTCATCGGTTCGTTATTTAGACTTAAGCGGTAAAGAGCAGGTTCGTATCGAAAAAGTGGACGGGCTTGCAAAAAATTTAGATAAAAAAAATGAATTGCTGAACCGTAGTAAGCGAGAGTATTTCAAAGAGAGCCTAAGCTTAAGAAGCAATCAGATTTATATTTCTCCGCTAGCCTTAAGAAAAAACCAAGACAAGCTCTTAGAGCCACGCCAAGCCACCATTCGCTATGCCATTGTTGTCGTGGATGCCAATGCTAATCGTCAAGGTGTTCTGGTCCTCAATGTAGATGCCGATGCGTTGATTGATACCATCATCGCTGATAAATCTACTCGATGGACGATTGCACTAACCGACCCCGATGGCTTTTATTATTACCACCCCGATGAGTCAAAACAGTGGAGTGGCCCTGACAATTTAGATACGAAGCTGAATATTTTTGACGACAAATCACTGGCATTAACGTCTGTTAAAGCGACCAAAACGACGATGACGTCAGAGAGCGAGTCGATGCTGACCCTTTCTAAACCACTGGTCTTGGGTGAGAATCGTCCTGCGCTTGGTTATTTATTTAGTATTGCTTCAAAAGATGCATTGTTTAAGCCGCTTGACGATTATCTAACGATTTCACTGGTTATTGTGGCAGTAAGTTTATTATTGAGTTTGATTTTTGCTGTGATGTTGGCAAATTCGCTTTCAGAGCCGCTGGTTGATCTTAAAGATAAGGTGGAAAGATTAAGTCGGGGCGACTTGGACTCACCCATTGAAAACCGTACTAACAATGAGATTGGTGATCTTTCTCGGGCGGTTGAACTATTGCGCAAGTCTATGAATATATTGATGAGTCGTGCGGGTAAGCCGAAGCTATGAAAAGCATATTACTCTTCTTTTCTATCATCTTTGTTGCACTTGGGGCGGGTATCTATTTTTATGAAACGCAGATAGCGTCTCCTAACGCTGCAGATGTGCTGATAAAGAGTAAAAAGAAAGCACCGGCAAAGGTCATGACGAATCCTGCTGCAGTAATTAAAAAACCGTCACTTGCCGCGTTAACTATCGACGATACAATGACAAATCCTGTGAAGCCTTCGAGAGTCTTTGACTTGGTCGACTACGATCAGCTTGACCAGAAGCAAAGAGCAGAGCAAATTAATAAACAACGAGACATTGAAAAATCAATTAAAAGTGCGATAAAGAAATCGACCCGATTGGATATTCAAAAAGCCGTTGTCACCCAGATGTCAAAAAAACGCTAGCGATATGTTGTTAGAAAAGAGGTCCCATCAACTGGGTCTCTTCACAGAATAACTCAGGGAAGAATAGATGAAATACTTAGCTCCTTTTGTGATTGTATTATTTGCAGCAACGGCCAATGCTGAGCCAGATGGCACTGAACAAAACCGTTCTGATACTGTGGCGGGTAGTCAGGCGACAATTCAGGCAACGACGCAGTCTGTTGCTCAAAAGCTAATAACTATCTTAGGATTGGCCAGCATTTCTGGCAGTGAAACGTCTACGGTTGATTTGAAAACGGTTGTAATAAAAGCCTTAGGTGAAGGCAAGTCGATGCCTGAAATTCGCCAAGCGACCAATCAAGCCATTAAGATGGTTACGGGTAAGACTTTGAGCATTGAGCCTACCTCAAGTGCGCAGACCTCATCAGCCGGCGCGCCAGCAGTATCGTCAGATGCCCAGCCACAATCCACTACTGTGGCAGCCAGTTCAACAGAAACTACGCTTGACCCTGAAACAGGTAAGATGATGGCAACCGTGCTGCCCGGTGAGTCAATTTTTCGTATGGCGCAGCGTGTTTATGGGCAAGAGAATGGCCGTAAATACTTAGAAATATATGAAGCCAATCGCGACAAAATAAGAGATATCAATGTTGTTGTGGAAGGGCAAGTGCTGGTAATGCCTTAGATAGGTGTTTAATGCACTGCCAGCATGTGGCAGTGCATGTCTAGACTACTCGAAATTAGTGAGGGTAATGCCGGTGCGCACTGACAACCTTTACGTGATACAAGTCACCGCCTGATTTTTTGGCGGGAGCTTTACCGTAATGGTGCTTGTGGTGGTTTTGTCCATTGGCATGTGAATGCTTCACAATTTTGGTGTAGTGGTTTGCTGGGTGCTTGTGCCAGACGCCTGGCTTGGGATTGCTGTGGACTTTCTTAGGGGTAATTTTTTCAGCAATGACTTTGTAGTGCGTTGAAGGCTTTATCTGATGGTCGCCAAGCATATGGCATCCGGTTAAAAACACGCTTAAAAGCGCAATTGTGATCAGTGGCTTTATAGTCATAATTAATCATCCTTGATTAGTTTACTAATAAAATTATTATTAATTGATGTAAGCCCATCGTTACCCTACTGCAGTAACTGCTTGTTTCGACTACTCTCAGCCAGTTAAGTGCTAATTTAGGAGGTTAAATATAGGTAACCCATCGGTAACCTGAATATGTAATATTCTATGATCTTTTTTTAAACATAGTAGTATACTCATTTATACAGTCAGCTTATGGGGTAAGTTGGCTGCCTTATTGCCATGTCGTTCGGTATAAAAACTCATCATGTGGTGTCATTCAGGTCGATTAATAGAGTAGAAATTATGGGGTTATCCTTAAGCAATATAAAAAAGGGCTTTTTTATATTTATCCTGATGTTATTTGCAGGAACGTGTGCTGCAAAAGCGTCTGAAACGACAAAACCACGGCTATCAGATTCTGTTGTTATCGTCTATGCAACATCTAAATCGAACAATCTTCAGGCGCCTTGGAGTTCTCACACGGCCTCTAGTTCTGGCTCGGGGTTCTTTTTAGAGGGTGGACGAATCATCACTAACGCCCATGTGGTTGAAAACCACACGTTTATTGAAGTGCAGCGCGACGGTGACTCTAAGCGATTTGAAGCAGAAGTTGAAGCGGTGGCACATGAGGTCGACTTAGCTATCCTTAAGCTAAAATCCCCCGGAGAGCTTAAGAACGTTCACCCCTTAACCTTGGGCGAGCTGCCGAGTGTTCATCAGGAGGTAACGGTTTATGGCTACCCCGTCGGTGGTGAGGCGCTAAGTATTACCAAAGGCATTATTTCGCGTATAGAGCATCAAATGTACGTACACAGCTACTTGGTGTTTCAAGCGATACAGGTCGATGCGGCTATCAATCCTGGCAATAGTGGTGGGCCGGCTTTGGTCAATGACAAGGTGGTTGGTATTGTCATGCAGTCAAGAAATGGTGAAGAAAATATTGGGTATATGATCCCCGTGACGATTTTAAAGCGTTTTTTAGCCGATATGGACGACGGCAAATACGACGGATTTCCAGAGCTTTCAGCGCACTTCCAAAGTTTGGTGAGCCCGGCGCTACGAAAAGGTTATGACTTAGCTGATAAGCAATCGGGGGTGTTGGTCAGCAAGGTTTGTTACAACACACCAACCGATGATTTATTGAAGAAGGGCGACATTATTACCCATATTGACGGTAATAAAATTGAAAACAATGGCATGGTGATTACCGATGATCGTCACCGTGTTGATTTTGAGCACTTCGTACAGATGCGTCAAATTGGTGAAGAAATTGAGCTTGAGCTGGTGCGTGAAGGCGAGGCAATTAACGTTAATGTACCGTTGACGAAGAATCTTAAATCCAGCTTCGTGTTTGACCAAGACCCTCGGTATTTGATCTATGGGGGGTTTGTGATTATTGCAAAGCAAAAGCCGGAAGAGTGTTTGACAGAAGACGAATTCGTTCAGCAAGAAGATGATATGCAAGAAGATGAAGTACTGGTGAGTCAGGTATTGGCCTCATCGAGCAATAGAGGCTTTCACGACAGTATTTATACGCGGTTGCACAAAATAAACGGTGAGTCATTTAAGAGTTTTAAGCAGTTCCATCAGCTTCTAAGTGAAGACAAATCCCCCGTTATTTTGCTTGAAAATGAAGGGGGCTATCAGATAGCCGTTGATCGCCAATTGGCTGTTTCTGAACACGAAGAGCTGCTTAAAAAATACAGAATCCAAAAGGCCCACTCAAAAGAGGTCGATGAGTGGCGCGCAGCGGCTAAAGATGAATCAATGGTTAAAGCGGCAGCCGTGCCTCAATAGCAGTTAGCATGGATGCCCAGCACGTAACGGTTGATGATGCCGATGCGTGCTGCGGTATTTGCGCCATCAAAACCTTTAAAAATGCTGTCTGTGAGCCGACGCTGTACCTGTTGAGTATAGCTTGACGATAACGGTTTGAACGACCAGTGCCACTTTTCCTCGTTATACCCGTAAGGGCGTGAGGCATCTTTTTGGGTATAAGGCTGACAAAAGCCGTACCGAGGTGCATTTCTTACCAGCCACGCATACACCTGTTTGCCTTTGCCTTGTTCAAAATATTGGTTGTTGAACGCATTTAAATCGATATCCGTACCCCAGTGGTGTCGTGAGCTGCCAGGCATTGAGCTGTATTCTAAGATTTTGATTGCACGTTTTGTGGGATTTTTGATTGAGCGTTTAATATTGCGTATTCCACCCACACGGCGTTTGCCATTCCACTTCCCTTCCCAGATAGACTTTTGATGATAAAAGCTGCGTGAGGCTGAGATAATCTTTAAAGAAATACCGTTTCTTTTTGCATCGGCATGCATGGCTCTAAATGCATCGTAGGGCAGTTTTTGCATGTACATGCCACCTCTGGATGCATAGCGCTTATTGATTTTAATAAAATCGCTGCGTTTGCTGGCACTGAACTTGCCCATTAAAAATCGATTAGAGACTTCCAGCTGAGGGTCAATACTAAAATTGGTGGCTTCTGCCCAGACAGGCGCCTGCAGTAGCGCGAGCGCTCCCAAAATAGGTAAAGCCATTTTGTAAAATGAAGATTTAAGCATGACATCGTTTCTTATTAAATTGCAAAATACTAGCAAGCGGTTATTTACATTTGAAGCTTCAAAAGAGTAGAAGTTCAACAACCTGTTACCCTGCTAGAGGCGTTGGACGTTAACGCAGTTTAGTTTGCTCGTGCATGAACCTTTGGTAGTAATAACAAAGAAATAGCAAAAAGAAAAATAACTGGGGTTATGCCGATGCGTTGGCTAGCAAAGGCTGTGGTAACAAACGCGATAGCAATCGGTGCAATGAAGCTGGTGGCACGGCCCGATAAGGCATAAAGTCCAAAGGCTTCGGTCATTTTTTCAGGCTCTGCTTGATCGACCATGAGCGTTCGCGATGACGCTTGCAAAGCACCGCCCGCGGCACCAATTAACCCACCACAGATGAAAAACAAGATATTGGGCAGATCACTTGGGTTGGTTGCAGTAGCCACTTTCAACCAAAGCACATGCTGTTGATCGGTGCTGATAATTAACATACTTGTCACAATGAGAATCACTATACAGACCGTCACAACGAGTTTGGAGCCAAAGCGGCTATCTGCGCGGCCACCCAGCCATGCACCCACAGCGCCGGTGAGGTTGGCGATAATACCGAAGATTCCGATGTAGACAATACTCCACCCCATCACGCCGGCGGCATAGATACCACCAAATGCGTACAGTCCATTGAGCGCATCGCGATACAGCATGCTGGAGGTTAAAAAGGCAAAGAGACTGGGTTTTTTAGGAAGATTTTTAATGCTATTCCAAAGCGATTTAAGGCTCTTTTTAACTGAGCCGGAGACTTTTTCGCGCCGTTTCTGGTCTGGGGTAAATAGCAGTAAAGGAATAATAAACAGGGCAAACCAAATGGCTGTTAGTGGTCCGCTTGCTCTGTCGCCTTCGTGTGTGGCGGCCTCAAGCCCTAGTATTGGGTTGTAACCTAAGATCGTTTTGCCGGTTTCGGGGTTGCTTACCATGAACCCCAGCATCATAATCAAACAAATTAAACCGCCGACATAGCCAAGTGCCCAGCTACTGCCTGAGAGTCTGCCTAGTTGAGCGCGAGGCACTAAGTCAGGCATCATGGCGTTATTAAATACCGCTGCAAATTCAAAGCAAATGAGCCCAATCGCAAAGGCCAATAGGCCCCAAATTAAGGTTGACGAGTCAGCGTCCGGTACGATAAACCAAAGGCTAAAAATACTGATTCCACCGACAATCGAAAAGCCGACTATCCAAGGTTTTCGTGGTCCGCTGGTGTCTGCTAGGGCGCCCAATATGGGTGACAACAGCGCAATGAATAATCCCGCGATGCCAACGGCGTACCCCCAGTAGCTTTGCCCAACAATCGCATTGGGTGCAACGGTGCTAGTAAAGTAGGGGGCAAATATGAAGGTTACAATGAGGGTATGAAAGGGTTGGGCTGCCCAGTCAAACAGCATCCAGCTCCAGATCGATTTCTTTGATACGGTTTGAGTGAGTTCTGTCATGAAACGTCTTTTCACTAATGCATATGAGTGAGTAAGCATAAACCAAGCATCTAGCGGATGCCATCTATCAAGCTTCTTCTGTCACAGTGGGTTTGACTGTGGCACTCTTTAATCAGGTGTTTATTTTACGTCTGCCATTAGACGCTTTCATCGCTAATTTGTTCGCTCCAGTCTCTGCTTGCTTGATTATTAGGCGATGCTCAGCTAGTTTTCCATAAATAACAAGCACCGAAAGTTGGTCTCCAAGGAGAAGCCAAAATGTCCATCGTGTCGAGCAACATGATATCTAAGCACTACTGCCCCACATGCGATAGTTTTGATTTAATAAAACTTCGCCGAAATTTCATCCATAAACACGTGTTGGATTCTGTAAACAAATTGCAGTGTCGAGACTGCGGTAGTGTATTTAAGCCAGATGTATTTGAAGACAATATTCCAAAAGAAGCCCCCGCTTTTAATGAAATGACCAAGTCCGTTATGGCCTCACAACCAAAAGCTGCGGTAATTGATCCGAGCGCGACCGAAGAGGTGGCTATTATTGTTCCAAAAAAGGCCGCTGTGGCGGCAGCGCCGACCGTGATTAGGTCAGGAAGTATGCGGACACATGATTTGATGTCTGAGGATAACTTTCAGGTGACAGAAACAGTGTTATCCAGGGCTAAAGATACGACACCACTATCTAAAAAAATTAAGGTTCACAAGGCGCCTCCTAAGCAAAGCGGGAGTGGCGATGAAAAGTTTGTTGATGAGATTATTCTGATTAATGAAAAAAAGGCCCTATGGCCTTATATGTTTGCCTCTTTGCTTGTCTTTTTAGGCACCGCCTATGCTTTCTTGTGGATGCCAATGACGCTGAATGCGGGAGAGAAAAGTGCCGCGCAGGTTGACATGACGATAGGTGAGCCGAATCAAGCGTTAGCTGCCATCAAAAAAACCGCGCCGGTAACCTCAGTCAAACCTGATGAGGTGAGTCCTGTGGTGCCAACAAAGCCTGCCCAAGTTATTTCAAAAGAACCGTTGGTAAAAGTTGCTGCTAACAGTACTGACAAACCGATAGCGAAAAAGCCACTGACACTACAAACAGATTCAACTGCCAAGATGGCTTCACTTCAAACCTTAAATCCTAGGCTGCAATCTGACTTAGGCACAAAAGCTGATAAAGCGTTAGGGGGTTTGTCCTTGTATAAAGATAACACTAAAGCGCCTAATAGTTTGCCGCCTAAAACACGCTCAGACGTGAGTGCTGTAACAAGCATTGCCAAAGTGCCCGTCCCGCAAATTATTGCCCGTGTTGTCCAAATGACCGTTACAAAAACCAACATAAGTTTGATGGACGTTCCTATCCCTGACGCATCGGTACGTCGCTATGTGACACCAAAAGTTAAAAAACCAACCCCCGCACTTGCCGCTAATGTGACCAAGCAAATTAAACCTGCTAGGTCGGTTAAGCGTAAAACGATAGATCAAGAAAATCTTAATAAGCAAACGGCTGACAGTAATGTCCAGCTACTAGAACAAGTTGCAGTAAAGTTGATGGAGCAGGATTTAGATAAGCTATTGCTCAAATGAGTCAAGGCGGTATTGCTTTTTGATACCTTAAGCATGACAGACAGCCACCTGACGTTTTATCGTTGAGATAAATTAGATTATTGCGCATGATCTTATCAACGATAATAACGAGGGCCAAAGGATGAGTGGAATACTAAAAACGATTGGAACCCTGCCGTTTTTAATGGCGGTGTTTCTTAACACTCTGGTGGATCTTGGTCACAAGATTATTATTCAAAACACCATCTTCAAAGTTTATGACGGCAGCGAGCAAGTTTTCCTGACGGCTATTGTCAACGGCCTGATTTTACTTCCTTTCATCTTGATGTTTAGCACAGCGGGCTTTGTCGCTGATAAATATCCGAAAAGCACGGTTATGCGGTTGGCTGCGTGGTTCGCAGTGCTGCTGACAATCGGCATTACCATTTGCTATGCGCTCGGATGGTTTTGGGCCGCTTTTGCGATGACTTTTTTATTGGCTGTACAGTCGGCTATTTATTCGCCTGCAAAATATGGCTACATCAAGTCTCTATATGGCAAGCAACGTTTAGCTGAAGGTAATGGCCTAGTCCAAGCCGTTTCAATCGTTGGTATTTTATCAGGAACGGTAATATTTTCGATCTTGTTTGAACGATGGTTTCCTACCGGATCTGTAGATAAAGGAGAAATTCTCAGTACGTTGGTGCCGGTTGGATTTCTATTAATTGCCAGCAGCGTTATTGAATTAATCATGATGTATCGAATACCTCAGTTCGATACAAAAAACGAAGCGCATCAATTTGACTGGCCAGCCTATCGCACGGGCCGTATGGCAATAGCCAATTTAAAACCCGTGTTTGGCAATCGCACGATATTATTATCCATTATCGGGTTAACGGTGTTCTGGTCGATTGCGCAGGTGCTATTAGCTGCTTTCCCAGCCTTTGTTAAAAACCAAACGGGCGAAACCAATACCATCGTTATTCAAGCTATCTTGGGCGCTTCTGGGATTGGCATCGCACTAGGTTCATTGATCGCTGCAAGATCATCAAAAAATTATATCGAGACGGGGTTAATCCCTGTTGGCGCAGCGGGTGTGGCGATAGGCCTATTTATATTGCCGACACTGTCTAGTCAGCTGTTAATGGGGTTGGACTTTCTGTTTATTGGTCTAATGGGTGGTATGTTTATTGTGCCATTAAATTCACTTATCCAGTATCACGCCAATGAAAATGCCTTAGGCCGCGTGTTAGCCGCCAATAATCTTATTCAAAATATTGGCATGTTATTGTTTTTAGTCATTACAGTGGTTTTTGCGGTGGCAGGTATTAGCAGTCAGAGTCTCTTGTTACTCATTGCTGTGGTTGCTGCGATAGGTTTTGCTTACACCGTTTACCATTTGCCGCAGAGTTTGGTGAAAATCATCCTGTCGTATTTGATGAATTTGAAGTACAAGGTCAATGTTGAAGGAATGAAAAACATCCCTGCCACAGGCGGGGTGTTATTGCTTGGCAACCACATCAGCTGGATTGATTGGGCAATTGTACAGCTAGCGTCGCCAAGGCGAGTGCGCTTTGTGATGCTTAAAAGTATTTATGAGCGTTGGTACTTGAGTTGGTTTTTTAAACTTTTCGGTTCTATCCCGATTGAAGCGGGCCCAGGTAGTAGTAAAGCACTTGAGCAAGTGGCGCAGCTGCTTAATGAAGGCTCTGTTGTTTGCCTTTTCCCAGAAGGGACTATCAGTCGTAATGGGCACCTCGGTGAGTTTAAACACGGCTATCGTAAGGCGGCAGCATTGGCTAATAGCGATGTGATTATTGTACCGTTTTATTTAAGAGGGCTATGGGGAAGTCAGTTTTCACGCTCTTCACAAAAACTCAAGTCAGCCACCAAAAATAGCCGGCGGCGCGAGCTCTTGGTGAGCTTTGGGACTAATTTGGCGATAGACACGCAAACGGAGGTTTTAAAGCGGCGTATTTTTGATTTATCAATCGTTGCGTGGGAGAACTACAAACAGTCATTACCCAGTTTGCCCGACGCTTGGATTGAAAGTGCCAAACGACTTGGTCCCGATATGGCTATCGCAGATACAAACGTTAAGCCACTGTCTGCAACGGATGCGTTGGTAACGTCTATTTTGCTGTCACAGCAAATCAGCCAGCTGAGTGCCGAGCAAAATATTGGCGTTCTCCTACCAACGAGCCGTTGTGCAGTGTTGACGAATATGGCGGCTTTGTTGAGTGGCAAGACCTTGGTAAACCTAGACTATCAACGCGGTGGTCGCTTTTTTGAAGCAAGCATTACACAATCAAACCTTAAAACGGTTTATACCTCTAAAGCGTTTCTTGAGCAGCTTAAAGACAGTGGCCACAACTTTGAGCGATTAGAAGATATGCAGGTGGTTTTTGTTGAGACCCTAATGGAGAAAGTTAGCCAAGCTCAGAAGGCCTTGACTTGGTTTGCTGTTAAATTATTGCCTGTTTGGGCGCTAAAGAAATTATTTAGTAAAAACCACAATGCCCGACTGCCTGCGGCGATTGTATTTGTCAGTGATGAAAAAAACGTACCTGTTGGAGTAGTGCTGAGTCATCAAAATATCTTGATTAATCTCAAGCAGGTGGCCGAAGTGCTCAATGCTGAAGGCAATGATGTGATTATGGCGTCGCTTCCGCTCCATCAAGCGTTTGGATTAACAGTGACGCAATTTATGCCTCTCATAGAGGGCTTGCCGATGGTTTGTCACAGTGACCCTTCTGATGGCGTCGGCGTGGGTAAAGCGGTCGCTAAATATAAAGCAACTATCTTGTTTGGTACCTCTGAATGCTTTGAACAATACAGCAATGACAGTGAACTACAGCCACTGATGTTCAGTAGTTTACGAGCCGTTGTTTCCGGTATGGGATTGCTAACAAGTGACACTCAAACGGCCTTTAAACTTAAATTTGCTAAAACAATACATGAGGGTTATGGCACGACTGAAACGTCTCCGGTTGCAAGCGTCAACCTGCCTGACGTTTTAGATACTAGCTACTGGAAAGTGCAATTAGGCACCAAACAAGGAACCGTTGGAATGCCGCTGCCTGGTGCGAGTTTTAAGATTGTAGACCCCGATACACTAGAGGAGCTGCCAGTAGGCAACAGTGGTATGATTCTGATCGGTGGCCCACAGGTGATGCAGGGCTATTTAAACGATCCTGTTAAAACAGCTCAGGCTATCGATGAGCGCGAGGGAATACGCTGGTTTGTCAGTGGTGACAGGGGGAGTTTAGATGAAGATGGTTTTTTAACCGTGACTAAATAACATTAGCACTAGGCTCATTTATGCAAGAGACACCCCATAAGCCCAATGTCCTTTGGTTGATTGTTGATCATATGGCGTTTGCCGGACACTATCGTCAGCACCTTCCAGATTACCATTGGCCGCACTTGGAAAAACTTGCGCGCCAAGGAATTTGGTATGAGCGCGCCTATACGACCGTGCCCGTATGCACGCCAGCTCGGGCGAGCTTAATGACGGGTCAACGGCCGGGCAAGCATGGCCTGCGTTGGAATCCTGAATATAATATTTTACAAAACCTGCAGGACTTTAGACGTGATCAGCGCCTGTTTAACCATCGTTTGGCCGAGCAGGGCTATCAAACGTCCTACATTGGCAAATGGCACTGTGGTAGACAGTACTTACCGTCAGATTACGGTATGTCTGGCTGGAGCATGCCAGACTATGGAAATGTTTACGGATGCGATGAGTACAAAGCTTACTTGCAGCAATTAGGTCTCGCACAGCCGAGCTGCCTGTTGGACCATCAATTGTTTGACCCTTCAATGGACGGGCGAGAAGTTTTAATGGACCCACCGGAGCCTTGGACTTATATGGATGGTTGCGGCGTGTTGCAAGGTGATACGCGGGCTCAAGAGCAGTTTTTTGTCGCACACCGTGCGCAGCAAGAACTTGCAACCCTACAAGCAAGTGAAAACCCTTGGTGCATGGTGGCCAGCTTTTGGGGGCCACACCACCCCTACATACCAAGCGAGTCTTTTGCTCAAAAGATCGACCCTTTGGCGATTAAACCCTATCCCAGCTTTGATGAAGATTTGTCAGCCAAGCCGTTTCGGTTTGGTGTGCACCGGGATTTACGTTGTGATTTTCGGGCACATGAGCGTTGGCCCGACTGGAGTACATGGCAAACGGTTATGGCGCGTTGCTATGCGCAAGGATTGCAAACCGATGCGGCGATCGGGCAGGTGCTAGCAGCACTAGACGCCTCTGGGCAGTCAGATAATACCTTGGTGATTGTGACCGCAGATCATGGCGATGCAATCGCCAGTCACGGAGCGGGGTGGGATAAATACTCAACCTACACTGAAGAGGTCGGACGGGTGCCACTAGTGATGCGCTGGCCAAAGCACATTGCATCAGGCCAGCGTTCAAGAAGGTTAGTCAGTGGTTTAGATATCGCTGCAACTATAGTTGGCGCCGCTAACGCCGACGCATCAGACCTTGACGGTCGAGACTTACTGATAGCGCCTGTGGAGGGTGAAAAAGACCATCTCATTGTGGAGCATTACGGGCACAGTGGAGATGTGGCGTTTCAACGTATTGTTTATCAAGGGGATTGGAAATACGTTGTTGCGTGGGGGGATGATGATGAATTGTACAACTTGACCGAAGACCCCTATGAGCTAAAAAATAGACCCAATGATGAAATGGCGTCGAAGGTATTGCGCACGCTTCAGCAGCTTGCATTTGATGATTTGTCAGAAGAACGTGCGGCGCGCGAAGCGAAGTTCCCGCCGTCAGAGATGGAGCATAAGCTCGTTGTTTCAAATGATCGCTGGCCCCGAGAAGAGCGATTGCTACTTTATAAACTAGCGCGTGCTTTAAACTGATGCTGCCGATTTTACAGATTGTATTACCCGTTTTTTTGGTTATTGGCACCGGCTACCTGGCGGCCTATTTAACGCTATTTACCGCAGAGCAGTCAGGCGCACTGATGCGTTTTGCCACTCAAGTAGCGATTCCGTGCCTGCTGTTTTTAGCCATTTCACGGCTCGATCTACAGGCTGAGTTTAGGCTAACAGTGCTTGCTCCGTTTTTCATCGGTGCCTTGATTAGTTTTGCACTAACCGCCGCTGGCGCTTGGTTTATTTTTGGCCACAAACCTGGGTTTTGCATTGCCATCGGTTTTGCCGGCATGTTTTCAAACCTAGTACTGATTGGCTTATCGATTGTAGAGTTAGCCTTTGGGGTGGAGGCGCTAAAACCTGCCTTTGCCATCGTCGCGTTGCACGCGCCGTTTTGCTACATTATCGGGATTACTGCGATGGAAATTTCGCGCGCCGATGGTGTTGGCTTTGTCGCAACCTTAAAAGCGGTGATCAAGCAGGTGTTCTCTAACGCAATCACCATGGGGTTACTGCTTGGAATCATCGCTAACTTATTAAATTTCACGCCACCAGAGGCAGTGACGACGGCACTTGAACTCATCGCGCGTGCCGCCTTACCGGTTGCACTCTTTGCGTTAGGCGCGGTGCTGGTCAAATATAAAATCTCAACCAGTGTGGGAGAAATCAGCCTGATTAGTTTTAATATGCTGATCCTCCATCCTGTTATCGCTTACGTCTTGGGGCGCTATGTTTTTGGGCTAACTGATGACTTACTAAAAGTTGTGGTACTCATGGCGGCGATGCCACCGGGCATGAACGCCTACGCTTTTGCAGACCTTTATGACCGGGCTAAAGGCATTGCCGCCTCTTCTGTGCTGGTTTCGACAGCTTTATCGGTAATCAGCATCTCCCTCTGGCTAATCTTACTGAGCTAAGCCATTTGAACCACGCGCACTTATTTTAGGTTGAGTAATTTAAACCAGTTGCGAGATGCCGCCTCGTATTCCTCAATGCACAAATCTGCACGATCATCGGAGATGTCCGTATTCTCTATTACTGAGGCATAGTTGTCTGGGTCGCTACCGTACACGTGACACAGCGTCGTGTAATAACGCTGAGCATCCAAACTATGCTCATCCCAAAAATCAGCTTCCTCAAAATTGTCAATATCTTCGCTTTCTAAATCGAATAAATCGGCTGCACTGAGCACGGTCTCTTGGCCGTTATCGTATAGCTCAATAAGCAACACGTTGGCCAAACTATCAACAGCGTCTTCCTCTTTACCAACGATTGGTAACTGGTACATCGCAATTAAAGCATGTCCCAACTCGTGAAATAGGGTGTGCATTAAGGCATCGTTCGTAGCTTCGTCCGGCGTGACGCCCGTTTCTGAATATTTAGCCTTAACAAATCGCTGTTTTACTTCATCGATAAAAGTATAGGGGATAAGAATTTTATTGATTTCAGGGTCGTAAAGCGGCCCCTCTTGACCGCCAAAGACGATTGCAAGCGGTTTGGGTAGGCGAAATTTTTCATTGATTAAACCGACCACTTCACGCGCATCGCCCGCTTGGCGCAATTGTTTCAAAATGGCCGTTTCAGCGGCATTAGTGGGTTTATCAAAGACTAAGGTTGCGTGTGGTCGAGCGTATGCTGCGCTCATTAACCCTAAACAGCATAGCAGCAGTAATAAATTTGAGAATTTAATCATTTTATTCCTTAATAGATGGCTTAACGATGGCAACTGTTTGGCAGGTGGTGCTGTCACACATAATAGTAAATGGTGTGAAAAATTAATATATCGGTGAGTGTTCGAGACTATAATTGCAGATATAAAAATTTTCAAATCGATATTGAAAACAAGGAGTGGTTGAAATGAGCTTGAATCTAAAAGATGCTGCGTTAGCGAGCGCCTATCCGCGTACCTTTGGCAGTGTTGTTAAGCGCAGATCATCCGGTAATCGAGTGGTGGCGCTGCAGTATGCGTTGGGTCGACTCGGATTTTTAAAAGACCTTTGTGATGGCAGCTTCGGGCCGATCACAGAATCTGCGCTTAAGGCATTTCAACGCTCAAGCAACAGCGTGCCTGAAACCGGTGTTGCTGATGAACCCACGCTAATTGCGTTGGACAATGCTTTGTCCGCAAAAGACTTTCGAACGCCTGCGGTTAAAAGTGGTAACGCCATGGCCTACTTATCCGACTTTCAGGCACTGGGTTTGCCTGTAGTGCATGTTGAAGGTTCACAGGAGAATATTACTTGGGATCACCGCGTCCTGCAGGAGTCTTACGGTCGTTTTGTTGCCGACTATTGGGAGGTTATGAAAGAAAATCTCGTGGAGGGCGATTGTAAAAATATTGCGCTGTTTTTAATGGATCAGTTTCGTAAACAGCTCAAAGAAGATGCTTTGATAGACCTTCCGCATCCTGTTTTAGGGGCTGGCCGGCCTGAAAAAAAATGGATTGTTGCAACCTCTGATAAAACCACGGGGCTATTTAGTCACATGGATAAGCTTAGAGTCGGTCGCTATGACTATCCTGCAATGAAAAAAGTCCAAGCGCTGGATAAAAATCATTCGATGATTTACGGGGTGAATGTTCACTACCCCGAAATTCGTACCGATCGTGTGGCAAAGTCAACCAAGCGCCTGTTTGAGTGGGACCGCTCCTACGAAAACTGGGGCGATACTACCAAGCCTGAAGTGCCGGTTAATCAGCTAGAGCCTGGGCATATGATCTTCATCGATCATACGGGTGATGGCAGTTATGATCACACGGTCAATGTGGTTCGTGTTGAAAAAGATAGCAATAGTCGTGTGCGGCGCCTGACACTGGCGATGGGCTCTTATGACGATATGAAGGACAATAGCAGTGCAACCATTGTGACTTATAAGGCTTTGAACCCGTATGCTGAAGAGATTATTGTTGAGTTAGATGCAAATGGGCGCATTACTAGCTCTAAGGTGAGCTATTCATCTGAGCCTAGTTATTTGGTAAAAACGCGTTATCGTGCGGTAACTGCTTTGATGGAGCGTAAGCGCGGTGGTGTATTAATGGTGGGTCGTTGGGGTTAAAGATTATGAATACTTATTTGGTGGGCGGTGCGGTAAGAGACCGTTTACTAGGTCTTGTCGTAAAAGATCGAGATTGGGTGGTAGTTGGGTCAACCCCACAGGAAATGTTGGACTCAGGATATAAGTCGGTAGGTAAGGATTTTCCAGTATTTTTGCATCCAGAGTCTAAAGAGGAATATGCGCTGGCTCGTACGGAACGTAAAACTAAGGCGGGCTACCATGGTTTTGAATTCGATGCCTCTTGCGTGACCTTAGAGCAAGACTTGGAGCGCCGCGATCTGACGATTAATGCGATAGCGCAAGACGCCGCACAAAATCTAACGGACCCTTTTAACGGTCAGGCTGATATCGATAATCGTATATTGCGGCATGTGTCTCCATCATTTGCCGAAGATCCGGTGCGGATTTTACGCATCTGTCGCTTCTTAGCGCGGTTTCACTATCTGGGTTTCACTATCGCTGATGAAACGCTACAGCTCATGCGTAATATGGTGGCAGCGGGAGAGGTGGATGCGTTAGTGCCTGAGCGAGTTTGGCAGGAAACACACCGGGCGTTGGGTGAAAAAAATCCGGAACAATTTATCTTAGCCTTACGTGAATGCGGCGCGTTAAAAATCTTATTTCCTGAAATAGATCGCTTATTTGGTGTGCCTCAAGTTAAAGAATATCACCCAGAGGTAGACACCGGTGTACACGTGATGATGGTGGTGCAGCAATGCTGCCTACTGACCGAAGACACTGTGACGCGCTTTGCAGCATTAACTCACGATTTGGGTAAAGGCATTACTGACCCTGAGATCCTACCCCATCATTATTATCACGAAGAGAAAGGTGTCGCGTTGGTTCAGGCACTTTGTGAGCGACTAAAAGTGCCTAATGAGTATCGCAGGCTGGCAGAGCTTACCTGTCGATATCACACCCACGTGCATCGAGCCTTTGAGTTAAAGCCTAAAACCCTACTCAAGGTCCTTATGACGTGTGACGCCTACCGCAAACCGGCACGTTTCAAACAGTTTTTGCAAGCTTGCAAAGCCGACAGCCGCGGGCGCCCGACATTTGAAGATCGTGAATATTTGCAGGCTAACTATTATGAGGCGTTGTATGAGGCAACTAACGCTATTCCTGTTAAGCCGATTATTGAGGCAGGGTTTACTGGGGAGCAGGTTAAAGAGCGGCTACGTTTAGAGCGTTTACGCGTGATTGCAGAGATTAGAAAAACAGCAAAGGGCCCAGAAGGCATTTACTAGGCGCTTTAGCTGGATTAGTTTGCGCATGTGCTAAGTCTTTTGTAGGCTTGCGATACAAATAATAAAAATAAACGGCTTAAACGCCCATGTTAGATTCACTAAAACGCTTGCCGCTGCTGTTTTTAATCATCCTCATTGTTGCGGTTACCGTATCGCTTTGGCTGCGCGTTCAGTTTAATTTTAATGCAGGGCACATGGATGAATATGACTATTTGTTCGTGGGCAAACGGCTTTTGTCGGGAGCGACTTGGCCATCATATAGTTACATTTTTGGTTCAGATTTAAACTGGTATGTATTGGGGCTAGGCGATCGTTGGTTGGGTGGGCTAAGCGGGGCCCGCACTGTTGCTGGACTGTTTGGCTTACTGTCTTTGGCTGGTGTCTACGGGTTTGTTTATTGTCTATGGTCGCGCCATATCACGGCGTGTCTTGCGGTTGCCCTAATGTCACTTCAATCGATACAGCTATTTATTAGTCGGTTTGCCACCTACGATATCATTAGTTTTGCTTATTTTTCTCTGGCACTAACACCCTTGCTGCTCGCCTGTACTAGGGACGGCCGACGAAAATACATATACCTGTTAGTGGCTATTGCGTTGATGAGCCTAGCTATCACCAGCAAGTATATTGTGATTTTATATTTGCCGTTGCTTGCAGGGCTTGCCTTCTTACGTGCGCCGCATATTGGTTTGCTGTTTGGCATCGCGGTTGGTGTGATTTTACTGTGTTATATCCAATGGCATTGGGACGCCTTGCAAACGCTTTATCGAGTGCAGATTCAGGGGGTGCATGGGGTTGGGAATGGCAGTGTTCAGTATATTGTCACCACCACACTAGGTTATCTTGGTGTCTTGCTGGTGGGTTGGTTAGTTGCCATGATGTGGTCAATAGGGTGTCGTTCAGGCCCTGCTCGATTGACACCTGATTTGAAAAAACTGCTGCTTCTTTTGCTATTAGCACTACCCATGGCGGTTTATCATCTGAATGCACACAATATGATTTCACTGTTTAAGCATTTAGTTTATGCCACGCTATTTCTGATTCCAGCGGTGGCTTGGCTGCTAACAAGATTACTGATATCGCAAAAGCACAGTGGGTTAAAGCAGGTCTTGGCGAGCATTTTTATCATTTTTATCAGTGTCATTAACTATCAGCAATTAAAATCGATGGAAAAGGCGTATGCTAATGTGACGCCTGTCATCAAACTTGCGCGTTTAAATTTAAGCCCAACAGCGACGGTATTAAGTGAAGACCCTTACTTGTTTAGGTACTTAGGGGAAGGGGTGTTGCCTCAGGCTCAGATTAAGGAATCTGGATGGTTAGATAATAACCTTGATGGCAACTATGAGGCGCAGGATGTTATCGATGCGATTTGGGATAGGAAGTTTGGCTATGTTTTTTTAAACGATCAGCTTCATCCCACACTCAATAAAAAACTACGTAAAATTCTTAAAATGAAGCGCTATAAGCCGTTAGTGAATGAGACCTACCAGATTACTGACGTAATGAGTCGGCAGGTGACGGGCAAGCTGAGCCTATATCAGCGCGTGCCTCCTAAGCAGGAGAAGTACAGTGACAATTAGCACTGAAGCGAAGCGTGTGGCTGCCAAGCCTTATCTATCAGTGATCATCCCTGCCTACAACGAGCAAACAAGAATTGCGGATTCGCTTTATGTCATAAAAGATTATTTATCCAATCAGTCTTATCGTAGTGAAATGATCGTGGTAGATGATGGCAGTAACGACCTGACCACCGAGATTGTGAAATTTATTGATATTTACGGTAAAGAGCAGCTTGAGCATGATGAGGGTACCTTGATTGAAAATAGTAAAAATGTTGGCAAGGGTTACTCCATCGCTAAGGGGATGCTGCGATCGTCAGGCGATATTGTGCTGTTTATGGATGCGGATCGCTCAACGCACATCAGTGAAGTTGAAAAGTTATTACCGTATTTCGATGCGGGCTTCGATATGGTCATTGGCTCCAGAAAGATGAAAACGTCTATTGTTGATAAGAAGCCATGGTATCGGAACTTGATGAGCTGTTTGTTCAACGTTGCAGTTCGTCTGATTTCTGTCAGCGGAATTCGCGATACGCAATGCGGTTTTAAGGCCTATCGGGGCGAAATTTCCCACAAAATAGCAAAGCAGCAGCGCATCCGTGGTTTTGGTTTTGATGTGGAGCATTTATACATTGCGCAAAAATCAGGCTTTAAAATAAAGGAGGTCGCGATTAAATGGACGCACAGCGAGGGGTCAAAAGTGGGTCCAATTAAAGACTCCGTTACAATGTTTTTAGACCTGATTAGAATCCGCTGGATTCATCGAATGCTATAACAATCAGATTAGTGGTGTTGATTAATTCACAAGTGGCGACTAGCATTGTTGTCAGTTAAGCAGTAACAAGTTCTTAGAAAAGAACCCCAATTATAAAAATAAAGGTATCCCCCGATGCGCCGATTATTACTAGCCAGTAGCCTGCTATTGTGCAGCCAAGCTGTCCTTGCCGATGCTTTCACTGAGTGTCCTTCCCGAGCGTTTCTAACGCAAGATGCGGTTGCCAAAACTTATGGTGTAAACCTTGTAACGGGTGACTTTGGTTTACTTCAAGATAACATGGGCACTAAAAGCAAAGTCAACGCGACCGGTTTTAATCCAAATGATAATTTCCTCTATGGCTGGGGTTATGAGAAGCATAAGCCCGTCAGAATTCACAGTGACCTTACGGTTGAGTATCTAGATGTTGATGTTATTTCAGAGGGACTAGACTTTTATGTCGGTGACGTATCACTCACTAACAATACCTACTACGTTTACCGACGTGGTCAAAACAACGGCCTATATGGCATTTCCTTAGACAGTGGTACCGATGACTACTTGAAAATGAAACGTGTCATTGACGGTAAAACATTGGACCTAAAGATTTTCGATATTGCATTTCACCCGTCAGACGGCTTTGCTTATGCGGTTGATAAGTATGGAAAGTTGCATAAAATTAATGCAGAAACGGGCACGTCTACAGATCTTGGCAGTACCGGTGTGACGGGTACTTTTGGTGCGGTTTACTTTGATGTCGATGCAAATCTTTACATCAGCAGTAATCGTGACGGTAACGTCTATAAAATTGCAATTGACAGCGGGGCATATACCGCACAATTATTTGCGATTGGACCGTCGTCAAGCATCAATGACGGTGCGCGCTGTGCACTGGCCCCTGTTATCGATGAGTCTAATGTCGATGTTGACTACGGTGACGCGCCTGACTCTTACGGCACTTTATTAAAAGACAATGGTGCTCGTCACGGCTTACTAGCAGACCCTGCACTATTTTTAGGTTCGCAAGTCGATGGTGAAAGTGATGGAAAGCCAGTGCCTCAATCCGATGATGAATCTGATCGCAATGATGATGAGGATGGTGTTCAGTTTGCGACGACTATGCAGGCAGGTGAACAAGCCGTTATCATGGTTGAGCCATCAAAAGCTGGAATTTTAAGTGCTTGGGTCGACAGTAACCAGAACGGTGTGTTTGACGACAATGAGCAAGTGATTACTGATAAAGCGGTTGAGGCCGGTAAACAGCCAATTTATATCACTATTCCTGAAGGTGCTCGGGCAGGCTCTACGTGGTCTCGTTTCCGTTTGTCATCAAGCGTTGGCATGACGCCAACGGGTGGAGTGAGTGACGGTGAGGTTGAAGATTACAGCGTCAATATTAGCGTTGAAGGCTCGGCTGTGACGTATTACCCGTCAAGCTCAGGCTGGACAACCGTTGCATTTGAAGATAATTGGCCGTTTGAAGGTGATTACGACATGAATGACTTGGTTGCACATCTTCGCACCTCGGTATTTAAAACAGATGGTAAGGTCACATTAGTTAATATTACCGGTGAATTGTCAGCCGTTGGCGCAGCATACCACAATGGTTTTGGTGTCCGTCTTCCGGGTGTCTTGCGTGACCAGATCGATGAGGGAAATATCAACTACACCATCAACGACCGCGCCGTTAATAACTACTCACCGCTTGAAGCAGGTCGTCATGAAGCCATTTTCATCATGGCTTATAACACTTGGAGTTATGTCAGTGCGGGTGAAGATTGTACTTTCTACCGAACTGAGGAAGGTTGCGGATCAGATAAGCAGATGCGTTTTAACCTGACCATCCCCATGAAGAGCGCGATTGATAGTGATATCTCAGGTGTATTTGACCCATTTTTGTTTGCAACACCGGGTGCTTGGCACGGCGATCACTTTGCCTCACCTCCAGGGCGCAGCTACGAGATCCACTTGAAAAATCAACATGCGACAGAAGCCTTTGACTACTCGTTAATGAATTTCTCAGGACAGGACGCTTCAAACCCGACTAACAAGCATTTCTTCCAGACAACGAACGGCATGCCTTGGGCGATGGAGATGGGTAGCGAATGGTTCCACCCGAGAGAGTTCCGTGACGTAACACATGCATATCCTAAGTTCCCAAGCTATGTGCGCAGTAATGGTGCTGAAAACCCTTCTTGGTACACCAATACCAATGCGGTTCAATCGATCTTGTTTAAAGACTAAGGAAATAATAACAATGAAAAACTTAATAACTTTAGCGTCTTTAACGCTACTCTTAACCGCTTGTGGCGGTGGTCCCGGCGGCGATACCTCAGCGAGTAGTGGAGCATCAAATGGTGGTGCAGTGACAGGTTCTGAAGGTCAAAGCCCAGACACATCACCCGCTTTGGAGTTCACTGCTGACCTTAAAAGCTCTGCTGATTTTGATTTTAGTAGCTCGCGGGCCATTGCAATCGATTTTGATGTGGCATCAGCAAGTACCTCTCCAGGTCTAATGTCGCTTTGTACAAAGTATACAAAAACTGACGACAGTTATAATGTTGACTACAGTAGTTGCACTGTCCAAGCACCGCTAGTGAATGGCACATACAGCGGTAAGATGGACGTCACTAATGACATTGATTCAGTGGTGGGTGTTGTATGGTTTAAAGATGAGTCGATTCCTCCGGTTTACAAAGAGTTCTCTTTGGAGGTTGGTGCAAAATTAGCGCGCCGAGGAGAAGGTGTCCAATCCATTGTTTGGCGTTAAGCTTCAACAACGCTAATGGTTAGATCTAGGCCGGACATTGTTCCGGCCTTTTTGTGTCTGTCGTACTTTTACAACAAAGTTCATGACAATAGCTTGCATGCTATGGCAAATAGTCGTTAGTATTATCCGATATTATTACCTGTGATTAAGTAGTGATCAGGTGAATTGAAGCAGTGATTAAGGAGCGTTCTGTTTGAACAAAGAGGAATTTGTAAAACATTTTGGCAGTGTTTATGAGCACTCCGCGTGGGTTGCGGAGCAAGCGTTTGAGCGTACTAACGTCGATATAGCTGATTTGCCTGCGTTAACTCAGGCACTTCGCCGTGAGGTCGATGAGTCTGGGCAACTGCATCAACTTAAGCTACTGTGCGCGCATCCCGATCTTGCTGGAAAAGCGGCTGTAACAGGTAACCTTACGGCTGACAGCACTTCTGAGCAGGCCGGTGCAGGCCTTGACCAGTGTACATCAGAAGAGTTTTCACGCTTTGAGCAGTTTAATACTCGCTACACAGAGCAGTTTGATTTTCCCTTTATTATGGCCGTCAAAGGTGCCAATCGGCATTTGATCTTAGAGGCGTTTGAAAAAAGGCTTAAAAACGACCGTGATACCGAATTTAAGACCGCACTTGCAGAAGTGCATAAAATAGCTGGTTTTCGTTTAGCTGCTTGGTTTGAGGAGAAGTCGGGCAGCGTCAGTTAAACGTTATTCAGTAGAATACACAATAGGAGAGAAATACTTATGGCTACAAAAGAGCAGTTACGAGATCCAAACTATATGCCGCCGATTGCATCCGCGGTTCCTTTAGGCATACAACACATTCTGGCGATGTTTGTCAGTAACGTCACACCCGCGATCATTGTTGCGGGTGCTGCAGGCTTTGGCTTTGGTAAGCCAGATATGGGCCAAATGATCTATATGATCCAGATGTGCATGTTTTTTGCAGGTATCGCAACACTGATCCAGACGATTGGATTAGGCCCTATCGGGGCAAAACTGCCGATTGTTCAAGGAACGAGCTTTGCGTTTATCCCTGTGATGATCCCTATTGTGGCCGGTGGCGGTGTTGATGCGATGGCAGGGTTAATGGGAGGAATTGTAGCCGGTGGTATCTTCCACATATTCTTAGGGACGATCATTAGTCGTATTCGTAGCATGCTGCCGCCTCTCATTACCGGTCTGATCGTGCTTATGATCGGTTTGGCGTTGATTAAGGTGGGTATCCAATACGCTGCAGGTGGCGTTCCTGCCATCGGTAAGCCAGAGTTTGGTAGCCTTGGAAACTGGGCAATGGCGAGTGTTGTTATTATCGTTACGCTATACCTTAAATTCTTTACTAAGGGCACGCTGTCGATGGCTGCGACCATCCTTGGTTTGATTGCAGGTTATCTGGTTGCTTTGGCGATGGGTGAAGTCAGCTTTGGCAACATCGGTAACGCAGCTTGGTTGGTTGTTCCTAACCCACTGCATTTTGGTATTGAGTTTAATGCCGCTGCTGTGATTGGTATGTGTTTGATGGGTATTATTTCAGCCATTGAAACGGTGGGTGATGTGTCAGGTATCACTAAAGGGGGCGCAGGTCGTGAGGCGACGGATAAAGAAGTCACGGGTGCAACGTATGCTGACGGTTTAGGAACGACCATTGCGGGTATCTTTGGTGGTTTACCTAATACATCGTTTAGTCAAAACGTTGGTCTAATTGCAATGACGGGTATGATGAGTCGCCACGTTGTGACAATCGGTGCGGTCTTCTTAGTGCTTTGTGGTCTAGTGCCTAAAGTGGGTGCGGTCATCTCGACTATTCCTATTGAAGTATTAGGAGGTGGTGTCATCGTTATGTTTGGTATGGTGGCAGCCGCGGGTGTGAATATGCTTTCTGCTGTTGCATGGGATCGTCGTAGCATGTTGATTTTCGCTATCTCATTGTCAATCGGTTTAGGATTGCAGTTAGTGCCAGAAGCACTGCAGCACGCACCGCAGACCGTTAAAGTATTAATGACATCTGGCCTATTGCCAGCGGCATTCATTGCTATCTTGTTAAATCAAATATTGCCTGAAATTGACTAAGTTTTCTTAGTTGGCAAGTTAATGAGCCGGTGCATTGAAAAATGTATCGGCTTTTTTATTAATTATTTTTAGCCGGAGGAATTGAGTAAGTGCCGGTAGCATGAGCGACGGTTTTCATTGTGGAAGCATCGACAATTGTTACTTCTAGCACGGCTAAGCGCTTGCCTATTTTAATCACTTCGCCCATTCCCAATAAGTCGTTAGGTGTCGGTTTTCTAAGAAAATTAATATTTAGATTAGTGGTTACTGCAAGTTTTACCTCACCAATCACGCTTAGCACCACCGCAAACATGCAGGCATCGGCTAGCAACATCATGTGCGGCCCCGAAATACTTCCGCCCGGTCTTAATGAGTTTTTTTTGAAAGGTAGGCGCATGGTGGCTTGGCCATGATCAATACTATCTAAGCGAATGCCTACGTCATCCGCCCACGTCAGCTCGTTTTTTATAATTTCATGAAATTGTTGGATACTAACTTTAGACATGATCAAGGCCTCAAATTGGTTGATGATTAATCTTTGTGTATCGATGGGGTTGTCATTTACAATCTATCAATATAAACAAGAATTTAGCTTACCTTTACGTAAAGGTAAGTACAATTAATAACGTGATTAGAATAAACAAGGTTGAGTTATGAGCACGAGTGCTGAACGCGAAAGTATGGAATATGATGTTGTTGTCGTTGGTGGTGGTCCTGCAGGGCTTTCAACGGCTATTCGACTAAAGCAATTAGCGGCTGAAAACGATCAGGAAATTTCAGTTTGCTTACTTGAAAAAGGCTCTGAAATTGGTGCTCATATCCTATCAGGGGCGGTTATCGAAACCCGTGCCTTAGATGAATTATTGCCGGATTGGAAAGAAAAGGGTGCGCCGCTAAAAACAGCGGTAACGCACGATGAAGTGCATTTGTTCACGAACGAGCGCAAGTCGGTGAAAATGCCTAACTTCATGATTCCGCCAACGATGCACAACGAAGGCAATTACATCGCTAGTTTGGCTAACCTATCGCGATGGTTAGGTGAGCGTGCAGAGGAGATGGAAGTTGAGATTTATCCGGGTTTCCCGGCGGCTGAAATTTTGTACCATGAAGATGGCAGTATAAAAGGCGTTGTCACGCCTGACATGGGGATTGACGAAAACGGTGAGAAGAAAGACAGCTACGAGCCTGGTATGGAGTTGCATGCTAAATACACCGTATTTGCTGAAGGGTGCCGGGGTCATTTAGGCAAAGAGCTGTTAGCCAAATTTGATCTAAACGCTGACGCAGATCCTCAGCATTACGGCATTGGTTTAAAAGAGCTTTGGGAAGTAAAGCCTGAAAACCACCAAGAAGGTTTGGTTGTTCACGGTTCAGGTTGGCCGCTACAAGATGCCACGGGTGGGTCTTTTCTTTATCATCTTGAAAATAATCAAGTCGTCGTCGGTTTAATTGTTGATCTCAACTACAGCAATCCGCACCTAAGCCCGTTTGATGAGTTTCAGCGTATGAAGCACCACCCTGTGTTTGCTAAGGTGCTAGCAGGTGGTGAGCGCATCTCTTACGGCGCAAGAGCTATTGTAAAGGGCGGCTTAAACGCGTTACCAAAGATGAGTATGCCGGGTGGTTTATTGGTCGGTTGTGATGCTGGAACGCTAAACTTTGCCAAGATTAAAGGCACGCATACGGCAATGAAATCTGGAATGGTCGCTGCAGAAGTGCTTTATAAGCAGCTGCAAGGCGAGGCGAAAGCGGGGCTTGATTTAACGCACTTTAACCAAGCATTTCGCGACTCATGGGCTGGACAAGAATTACATGCGTCACGCAACTTTGGCCCAGCCATGCACAAGTTTGGCATGATCATGGGAGGTGCGTTTAATTGGATTGATCAGAAAACCTTTAAAGGCAGCATGAACTACACCATGCACGATGATAAACCCGACTATGCCTGCATGAAGCCTGCTAAAGACTGCCGGAAAATTGAATACTCAAAGCCTGATGGGAAATTAAGTTTTGATAAGCTGTCTTCTGTCTTTTTGACTAATACTTTCCATGAAGAAAATCAGCCGTGTCATTTATTGCTAAAAGATAAATCTATCCCTGTTATGCACAATCTGCCCGTGTACGATGCACCAGAGCAACGCTATTGCCCTGCCGGTGTGTACGAAATTATTGAAGAACAGGGCAAGCCTGAGCTACAAATTAACAGTCAAAACTGTATTCATTGTAAGACATGTGACATTAAAGATCCGAGTCAGAATATTACTTGGGTTGTGCCTGAGGGTGGCGGTGGGCCAAGCTATCCAAATATGTAACCCAGTCATCTTATAAGAAGCGGGTTGCAATAAAAAAGCCTGTCACTATGAAGTGGCAGGCTTTTTTTATTGTCTAACTAGCAAAGAAATTTACAAATCTACCATCAGCTGGCTAGCTTCCTGCTGTTGTGAGGCATTTCCTTCGCTAATCACTTCAGCTAGCATCTCACGCGCTGCGCTCACGTCACCTGCTTCGATGTAGGCACGTGCAACATCCATTTTGATACTGACTTCAAGTTGAGGCTCCTGCTCAATTTCAAATTCAGGGTCGATGGGCTGGTCATAATCCACAAACGCTGCGGTAGTGGCCGGTTGCTGCACACGGCGTGGCGTTTTGTTTTTAGTGCCGCGTAGCATTTTCCAAAGCATCCACAAAACACCTAGTATTAATAGTACTGGTAAGAGCCAGATCAGCCAGCGCAGGTTCTGAGGGATAAAACTTAAATACTGATCGATCAAACTTACTTGAGCCGGCTTTGCCGCTGTTCCATCATTTTGAACCGGTGCAATAATCTGACTTGCATCGTTTGAAACCGCAGCGGCCCCTTCAGTTTGTTGAATAATATCATTGGGTGAAACGCCTTTTTCTTTTAAGGCTTCTGCTAGTAAGCTGTTTTCCCCTTGAATGTCAGTCATGCGGCGCTCAAGCTTAATCTCCATGCGCGTGCTTTCTGCCATCTCGCTACGAGCGCTTTGCAGTTGGGCATTTAGGCTTTGATTGCGCGCTTCAAGCTCTTCTAGAAGCTCTGCGCCATCGCCGGTCAGTTCACCGTTAGCTAACTTTAGCTTCAAGTCTGCGGTAGCGGAACCGAGTGAGTTAGATGAGGATTGGAGTCCTTGGATTTTGTTTTCAAGCCCCCTAAGATCAGTGTCACGCTTCGCTTTTTCATCTTCCAACCGCTTGACCATCGCCCTTAATTTAGCGCGCTCCTCCTCCATGGAATCAAGCTTTTCAGACTGTTGTTGCTTTTCTTTGACCAGCGTATCGACTTGCTCAGAGCGAATAATTGAAATAAACGCAGGGGGTGGCAAATTACCCGTTTTACCTTGTTTAAAGAGTCGATAGTGTTGCTTTAGTAAATTGGTTGCGTCTCGGTTAGAGATACTTTTAATTGACTCAACGGCAGGCAAGCTTAAGTCGGCATTGCGAATCATGTAGTTGATATTACCGCCCCTAAATGCGTCAGGGTTCACTGCTAATATCGCCACCATGATCTGATTGTTTGAAACATCCACATCAAGGTAGTTCTTGTTAACGATGGCCGTTAGCGTGCCAATAGCCTTTACAGTGCGCGGGGCATGGTTCTCAGCTTTTACTATCGAAAAGCTGCCTGCAAAGCAAAGCACAAGTGCTAAGAAACAAGGAGATGATAAGTTGAACAGTTTGGTGATTACTGGCATGCGAATAGGGTCCATACTGAAATTTTTAATTAATTAGTGGGGTCCTTCCCAAGAATCGAGCGATATTACCACTGCTTGGAAGATTCAAGAACCTGTTTCCAATGTTTTGACAGTTTGAAGCGCTGACCTTGAAGCTTATCTGCAAACACGGACAACTTTTCTTTTTGTCGGGTTGCAGCGTATAAGCTCATCAGCTCTTCGACGTAAACCGTTTCTGGTTTCTTTTTGTCACAGGCAGCTTCCAGTAACGATTCGGTGACATCTACGCGTCCATAGGCAATGGCGTGTCTGCCTTTTTCGATTAAACTGCCGGTTGTGAGTGGAGAATAGGGGTCAGTATCAATCGAGCTAGGCTGGCAGGTCTGACTATTAAGCACGGACCCTGGAAACCGGTGGCATTCCAATGTGGCATCGTCATTGTGCGCTAACCATTCGTGAAAGTACTCTCTGTCGTTGTGGTCAATAAGCGGAACTACAAGACTGTACATTCTCTCTCTTAATGGTCGACCATGTTTGCCCAAAGCAATGAAAAGATCTTGCAAAGCGCCGGGTAAAAAATGATGAAGATTATGCTGTAGCGCAAATAAAATACGTTGGCTGTGCTGTTGAAATTGGTTAGGCTGACCTTTAACAATGAGGTTTAGACGTCGCCAACTATCCAGTATGGCTGGGTCGTCGTTACGTTTTGATGAAGATTGATTATTTGGGTTTGTACGGGAATTCGTCACATTCGCATCCTTGTGGGAACTAGCTCATTTGATTATACGGATTATGGGTTAAAAGGTACAAACAAACCCCATCTAAACACTGATAGGTATAAATTCTAAGACAATGGTATAAGCGTGTTTGTTCCGAGGCGCTGTTAGTTGGGGAGTTGCTAACATTATGTGTAGGTCGTTGCGATTGATCAAAAGGTTTGAAAATTGAGAAAAATTATTCATATCGACATGGATTGTTTTTATGCAGCGGTTGAAATGCGAGAGAACCCTTCACTTCAGGGAAAGCCCGTGGCCGTTGGTGGGTCAGGTTCTGGACGGGGTGTGGTCGCAGCTTGTTCTTATGAGGCGCGCAAGTTTGGGGTGCACTCTGCGATGCCGTCTTCGCGCGCACGTCGCCTTTGTCCTGAGCTAATTATGCTGCCGGTACGCATGAATTTGTACAAAGAGGTTTCACGTCGTATACAGGCGCTATTTTATCAATACACCGATTTGGTTGAGCCGTTGTCATTAGATGAGGCCTTTTTGGATGTTAGTCACAGTGAGCATTGCCGTGGCAGTGCCACCTTAATTGCCCAAGAAATTCGTAGCCGCATACTCGCCACCGAGCACTTAAACGCATCGGCAGGCGTTGCGCCCAATAAGTTTCTAGCTAAAGTTGCAAGCGATTGGCAAAAACCCAATGGTCAGTTTGTGATTAAGCCTGATCAGATTGACCGTTTTGTTAAACAACTGCCGGTTAAACTGATTTTTGGGGTGGGCAAAGTGACGGCGAAGCGCTTGTCTGAGCTGGGTATTGAAAATTGCCAAGAGCTGCAAGCGTTTAGCGAGGCAACACTAACGCATCACTTTGGTGTATTTGGTCGGCGGTTGTATGAATTATCACGGGGGATAGATGAGCGTCCGGTGACAACGCATCGAACACCTAAATCATTAAGTGTTGAGGAAACCTATGAGGTGGACCTTCCTAGTCTTGAGCGTTGCCTTGCAGAAATTCCACCACTTTATGACGCGTTTTTAGTGCGTTTACTAAAAACACAAAAGCGGATGAATCTAAGACCCAGGACCTTGTTTGTTAAGCTGCGTTTTGATGATTTTGAAACGACCACGATTCAAATGGCAGGCACCTCACCAAGTGAGGTGGGTTTTGCCCATTTGTGTGAGCAGGCATGGCAGCGGGGCAGGCGTCCTGTTCGGCTGATTGGTCTTGGCGTGCAGTTCTTTGCACTAGATACGCCGGAGCAGTTGGAACTACCGTTATAAAGAGTAATCAAGCATTAAGCCTAAAAATACCACTAGACCAAACCAGTTGTTATTAAGAAAAGCCTGAAAGCAGGGCACGGGGGCGCGATGTCGAATGAGGTATTGTTGGTAAACAAAGAAACTAGTGGCTAGCGCCAGACCAAGGTAATAAAAGCCACCCAAGGATTCTAGTAAGCCGATAGCGATTAGCATCAGGGTTACCAGACACTGCAAAATACCGACAATAATTTTATCTTTATCACCAAACAATATGGCGGTTGATTTGAGGCCTAGCTTAATATCATCGTCACGATCGGCCATGCCGTACAGGGTGTCATAGGCCGTTGTCCAAATAACTGCCGTGAAGAAAATTAACCAATTGCTAAAATCGGGCAGCTGATTGTGCACGGCGGTGTAAGCCATGGGGATCGACCAGCCAAAGGTGACGCCTAAGTGAACTTGCGGCAGCATGTGAATGCGCTTCATAAAAGGGTAGCTCGCCGCTAACGCCAATGCAATCAGCGACATGGCAATGGTCAAACCGTTAAGCTGCAGCACCAGTATAAACGAGGCAATCGCCAGTGCGGCAAACACGCCAATCGCCTCTTTGGCTGTAATAGCGCCCGTTGCTAGTGGACGCTGTGCTGTGCGCTTAACGCTTGCGTCAAAGTCTCTATCGGCATAGTCATTAATAGCGCAGCCTGCTGAGCGCATGAAAAACACCCCAAGAATAAAAATAATGAGAATTTTTAGGGTCGGCACACCGTCTGAGGCTATCCATAGCGCCCATAGCGCAGGCCAGAGCAGCAAATAAGTACCGATAGGGCGGTCAAAACGAATCAGTTTGAGGTAGTGAGGAAACTGTTTTTTTAAGTCAATCATGGCCGATTTGTCTACGCTCTATAGTGTTTCATGTGGGTATTGTTCGCGTCGATTATACGCAAATTATTTGCGCTGGCGACTTGTGCCGCTGAGTATGCGATTATTCGCCAATTATTTAGCCTATTTCTTGAGGTGCAGGATGCAACAACAGCTGGAGACTATCAGTGACTTTTTGGTATTAAGTGGCTTTCAATATCGAATCTTTGACTTGGGTCGAAAGATTCAAAAAATCTCTAACCAGACGTTTGCTGCGATTGAGCTACAGCAGGCTCAATATCCTTATCCGTTTCAACAAAAAGCGTGGTTAGCGATTTTATTTTGGGACAGACAAAAAAAACAGGCGCCGGTGATTTGGTTTCTCAGCTTTCCAATCGATGAGCTAGGTTTTCTTAAACTGGAGTCTCGCGATAGCTTCGTGATGGATTTGGTCTCAAACATTGGTGAAAACATGCAGGCTCATTTAGAGGGAGGTATCGCTAAAGACTCACTAAAAGAAAGCCCTTTTTCGTTTAAACCCCGAGAGGATCGTTTAGCGATGTTTCATGCGCTTGCGACCGTTGAGCTGGGCGATGCACCTTCTCAATATTATGCGCCTACACGAAATTATTTGGCCGATAAAGCGGGCTTTGAGCACTGGCAGAGCCTCGGTTTGCAGGGAATCTCCGATGTGGTTGCTCGATTGGGCGAACAAGACAATGCGCAGGTTTTGGCCGGCGCATTGCCACACCTGCCCGATGTTCCTCTAGACCGGTTTATGCAATGTTTGGAGAATGTCTCTTATTCTGGAAAGCTTAGTGCGGCGCTTGCAGCACGTGTTGTCGTCGAAATGGCAAGCGAACCTAAACAGGCGCCACTAATGGCATCGTTGCTGCGGGCATTATCTGGCAGTGAAGCAAAGCATGAACGGTTGCGCTTGATCAGTGAAATTCTTGATACGCAATGGAAGCACGAAGTGGAGGTGTTAGCCGCCATTTCAGGTAGGTCTTGGGGCGATTTAAAAAGCGATGCACTGATGCAACAGTTTCTTGAAGCGACTGCATTGCAGGAGCAGGCGGTGTTTAATATTTTGTTGGTTGACTTAATGACAATACCTGACATGCGAGCAAAGGTGCTGGTGGGTCTTCGAGCGCCGCAAAGAAGTACTGAACTCAGTCAGCGAATTGGTGGGTTTATGGGGGGCGTTATTCACTAACAAATCAAAGGGGTGGTTGATAATTGTTCAAACGCACCGGTTGAGAACAATTTTGTTATCGATAATGATTTTTTTTGCTATTGGCTAACATAAAAGATTATTGCAATTTGGTAATGTCAGATAAAAGGTTTAAGATGCTCGATAAGCTGCCAGCTAGGCGCATCTAAATGTAAGTAGCAGCGCCCGTATTATACAACTATAAAACAGATAAAACTGAGGAGTATTATCTCATGAAAATCAATCGCCATAGCATTCTGGCTATGTCCATATCACTCTGCCTATCTTCCACTGCCTATTCGGGCGGTTTTACTGTAACGGTACAAAGTGCATCAAGTGGTGGAACAGCCTCTACCAATCATGCAATGGCAGAAGATGCCTCAGCGATGTTTTACAACCCAGCCCTGTTATCGTCAGTTGATGGTACACAGTTTAATGTGGGCTTATCATTAATCAGCCCTGACATGACGGTAACTAACACAGGGAGTGCGTTACCGACCGCTGCCGGTGGCACGCCTATTGTGGGCGTAAATAGTGCTGAGCCGACTGACCTTGCTGCAACGCCAAGTTTATTTTACAAGCGTGACCTCTCACCGCATATGGCATTTGGTTTAGGCATAAACATTCCGTTTGGTGTCTCATCTGAGTATGAAAAAGACAGCTTTGCACGTTATGAGGCGACCGAATCTGGCCTGACAACGGTCAACATTAACCCAGCGCTTTCTTGGAAAGTAAATAGTAAGTTTGATATTGGTGCAGGTTTAAACGTTCAGCTTGGAACGGCAACACTGGCCAAATCAGTTGATTCGTTTTTGGTCTGTGCTAGTGCTATTGGCGCGGCTAATTGTGGTTCTTTAACGGGACCTGGCGTACAGGCAAATGATGGCGACTCTACGGTAGAAGCTGACGGTGTTGCATATGGTTTTAATTTAGGCGGTGCTTATCACCCTAATAAAAACACAACGATTTCGGTAGGCTATCGCTCTTCAACTAAGTTTGAGCTTGAAGGTGATGTAGACTTTGACCACAACGCGACGTTGCTTGCGACCGTCGGTGGCGCTGCTTATTTTCAGCAGACAGGTACCGCCGCACCTAGTGTCGCTGTGGCAACTGCCGCAGGTACATCAGCGCTAACGGCGGGTGGATTGAACGATAGAAATGCAATGGCAGATTTGGAGCTTCCTGCATCAGCATCTTTTGCATTGTCAACTAAAGTCAGCTCAAAGCTTACGCTGCACGGCGATGTAACATGGACTGATTGGTCCTCTGTTCCTGAAATACGCATTCAGTTCCCAACAACGACAGGCTCTGCCGCGTTAGCAGATTCGGTCACTGATCTACAGTGGGAAGATACGGTTCGTGTCGGTGCGGGTATGACTTATCAGATGAGTGAGAAAACAAAACTCAGAGCGGGTATTGCATACGACCCAACTCCAACACCAGGTCCAAATAATAGAACACCAAGAGCACCTAGCTCAGACAATATTTGGCTGTCGGTGGGTATGGGTCATGATTTCAGTAAGAAGCTTAGCGTAGATGCCAGCCTTGCTTATATTCACCCTGATGACTCATCAATCACTTACACCTCACCTAGTGCAACACTGAATTATTTGACAAGGGCTGATGTTGAGACCAGTGCAATTAGTGCTGCGCTCTCACTTAACTACAAATTTAAGTAAGCAGGCTATGGGTCAAAAGATCAGGCACGTTGCTTGATCTTTTGTCAGCCTCAAAGAACACATTGAGAAGGAAATTAACGAAATGTTTAAAACAATGAAAGTATTGTCAATATCGGTTTGCGCCGCATTGATGCTGCAAGCCTGTCACGACGATGATGATTATGTAGCAACTATCGATGCGCCAAAACAAGTGCTCGACATCAATCCAAGTATTTATGCACGTTTAAGAGCCAGCTCTCCTGCGGCGAATAATCTGTTTGCTCTAGCAGGCACAGTGGCTGGCACAGGCGCTGCTGTTGGCGATGAGCCATGTCAGGTCAAGCTGCACAGAATGTCATACGACACGGTGGGTGGTGCAGGTGAGGCGACAACCTCGACAGGTGTTGTAATGGTTCCTCATGGCGCAAATGCTGCCTGTAATGGCCCACGCCCAGTCGTTTTATACGCACACGGAACAACGGCCGATCGTGACTACGATTTGTCAAAAATTATCGCCGATGATACAAACTCTGCAAACAATGAGGGCGCTGTGTTACTGGCGATGTATGCCTCACAAGGTTACATCGTGGTTGCGCCAAACTATGCAGGTTACACCGATGATTCTGCGCTTAGTTATCACCCATACCTTGATAAGGTTCAGCAAAGCACAGAGATGTATGATGCGTTGATGCACTTTAGAACGCATGCAGACAATATTGGTGCTAGCGCATCGTCTAAGCTGTTTGTTTCTGGTCTTTCTGAAGGCGGTAACGTTGCTTTGGCGACACACGAGGCACTAGAGGCTAGAGGTGTTTCTGTCACAGCGTCCATGCCAATATCTGGTCCATATGCGATGCTAGACTTCTTAGACACAATGGTTGTTGGAGGCTACTTAAATGCTGGCGCGACGCTGTTTTCTCCTATGTACCTGACTGCGGCTCAAAAAAGAGAAGGCATTTACGCGGCGCCAAGTGAGGTTTATTCAGCGACTTATGCTGAAAATGCTGAAAACTCATTGCCTCGCCCAGGTGGCTTTGTCGCTGCGGTAACAAACGGTATATTGCCTGAGCGTGCGTTGTTTAATATTGCTTCTATCCCGACGCCTGTGAGCCCAGCACCTGCTTTTAACGCGGTTAACACGGCAGGATATGGCAACCCTTACCTGCTGTCTGATGCGTTTAGAAATGCATACATCGCAGACTTCGCTGCAAATGGCAGCACGCCTCAAAACAGTGTGCGTAAGGCGTTGAAAAACGATGACCTTCGCACAAGCTGGAGACCAACTTCACCAGTCTTCATGTGTGGTTCTGCAAGCGATCTGACGGTCTATTACAGTAATTCCATTAAAATGGCGGCACATCTAGACAGTGCACTAGTCACCAATTTAGAGTTAGGTGATGCAACGACGGGCACGCCTGCCGCGATTCAAGCTCAATGGAACGGTGCGCTTCAAGCCGGTACTATATCGCCAACGGACATTCACGGACAAACAGGTCCATTTTGTTCGGCAATTGCTTTAGGTTTGTTTGGTAGTATGTAAGTCGTAAAAGGACGCGGGCGGACCCCTACCTGCCCGCGTATCCTTTTTCATTCTCAACTTTCCCTTCGCTTATCTCTTAAGTTACTATTCAAGTTTATCCAAACTTCGAACTATACGTCTCATGACTGATCAACTACAGCACCGCCCCTTGCGCACTTTTGTATTAAGGCAAGGTCGCCTAACGTCGGGCCAAAAACTTGCACTAGCGTCACAGTGGCCAATCGTTGGTGTTGAGTTTAAAGATTCCCCAATTGATTTTGATGAGGTATTTGCGCGTTCAGCGCCCACAACATTAGAGATTGGGTTTGGTAACGGCGATTCTCTGGCTCAGATGGCTAAGCAAGCACCGGAGCGTAACTTCTTTGGGATAGAGGTGCACAGACCTGGCGTTGGTCACTTATTGCATTTAGTAGAAGAGTACGAGCTCAGCAATGTGCGCGCGATGCACCATGATGCAGTGGAAATCATTAACAAAATGATTCCTGAGAATAGTTTAGATCGCATTCAAATATTCTTCCCCGACCCTTGGCACAAAACGCGCCATAACAAACGACGTATTGTTCAGTTAGAGTTTGTCGCCTTGCTCGCCACAAAGTTACAACGCGGTGGTGTATTGCACTTAGCAACCGACTGGCAGCATTATGCCGTGCAAATGCTCAAAGTAATGACGGCAGCGCCTGCCTATAAAAATCAGTCTTCAGGCGGTAGCTATGCCGAGCGGCCTGATTATCGCCCGTTGACAAAATTTGAAAACCGAGGACTTAAGCTAGGTCACGGTGTGTGGGATTTGCTGTTTGAGAAAATTTGATCATTAGTTGCTGATCAAGCTTTCATCTCTCTAGATTAAACCGCCTGCTAACCATCACTTCCATAAATCAACCGTCTTGCCTGTTTCACGGATAGTATCCGCACGTTGGCTGATATACGTCTGAAAACTGGGCTCATCTTTGTAGGCTTCGCTGGCTACATAATCAAATACTGACTGTATGTGAAAAGATTTGAACATGGCCTCGATGCGAATAATCTCATTGCCTTGTTTGTTAAACAATACAATAGAAGGTGCGTAATTTACCCCCAGTTTGTCGGCCCACTTTTTTGCCGTTGTGCTAGTGCCTTCAGGCGTAATGATTGGTGTGTCCGCCCACCTGTCTAACTGTAACGTTTTGAACTGTTTAATGGTTCTAATCGTATCTGGGTCTTGACTGATCTTGCGATGTAATTGATCGCAGTTTGGGCAGCTTGTTTGTTCAAAAAATACCGCTAACGGTTGATCAAATCCTTTTTTTGGCCGTGTTAAGTCGCTTGATGGGTCAAAAAAACCTTGCCGATTGAGCTTCTCATTCGTTTTTTTGACACGGTTTGCGGCAACATAGTCTGCATAGCTGGTCTTAGTTTCCAGCTTTTGTGCAACGTAATCTAGCGCACGTTTAAACGCTGCTGGTTTTAAATAACCGTTTAGCCGTAGCGCTAGCGTCCCTTGCTCGTTAAAAAACAAAATGGTAGGGGTGTATTGAATTTTTAATGCGGCTGCAAAATCGCGCTCGGTATACGTTGTGCCAGAAACACTGATCAGTTCACGTGCTCCCCACATGTTAATTGCGATGACATCAAACTTATCTTTCATTAGTTGTTCAATATCAAGCTGCGAAAGATTGCGTTCAATCAATAAATTACAATAAGGGCAGCCGTCTTGGTGAAAGAGAATAGCGAGGCGTTTTCCATCGGCGGTAGCCTCATCAACATCCTCGGCGAATTCTAAAAAGCTATCTTTGAACCATTCCGGATATTGTGTTGGCATCGCACCTAAAAATTCACCCACCTTCTTTTTCTGGGTTTGAAGTTTGGTCAAATCGAATGATTCGCTGCGCACCCCAGGCTCTAGGTAGGCATTAAAAACGTCTTGTGTCGTTGGAGAATGAAAGCGCAATGCAATAACACCAAAGTCTCTTTTCCAGCGCCAACTAATCGTTTTGGCGTCTTTAGGGAGTTTGGCTGCGAGCTCAATGGTCGACTCTCGCGCTGTTTTAGGATTATTATCTTCAGGGATTTGGCTGCTTTGCAAGCTGCTGATCAGCCGTTTTTCATCTGCCCGTATTTCAATGCCTTCAAGCAAAGTGCCTGTAAAGTCGTTGAAGGCTTCTTTAAGTTGGGTGGCGGGTAATTTACGCAGCGCCGCATAGCGAGAGGCTTTGGCAAACTCTCCGGGGTTATGGTCAGGGCCGATACCGGCGATCATGGCTTCAATATTAGCGGTTAAGGCAATAGTGATTATCCCTTCATCGCTAATATTAACCGTTGCAACAGCGGGCTTGCCTTCATGTGCGTTAGTCTTAACAGCGCCCAACACTAATGTCAGCGAGAGCAACATTAAGGTCAAGACTTTAAGGGTTCCTTGCAGCCTGAATCGTTGTGGGTGCATACTAATTGCCTGAATAATTAATTTCATAGGTTATCTTACGTGTTAACGACAGTTTTATACAAATTACGATATACCGTACTGGGCTTGGCAATGCTTTTGAGTGTTTCTGCAACGTCGCATGCACATGAATTTTGGTTGGAGCCCTTAAGTTTCAAAATAGAGCAAGGCGCTAACATACAGGCCAATATTAAAGTTGGGCAAGGTTTAGAGGGTGATACCTACGCTTTCTTCCCTGCTAACTTTGAGCGATTTGATCTGAGTGTCAATGATACTACGCGTCCGCTGAAGAATCGGTTTGCGCAAAAGCCCGCAGTTGATCAAATGACGAAGGCTGAAGGGCTACATGTTCTTACTTATCAATCTCGGCCGTCTAAGCTGCGCTATGAAAAGCGGGAGACTTTTGAAAAATTTCTTCATGCCGAAGGGCTTGAGTGGGTGCTTGAGGCACATAAAAAACGCGGTTTACCCGAGCTAGATTTTTTGGAGCTATTTAAGCGGTTTGCAAAGTCATTGGTAAAAGTAGGATCAGGGCAGGGCGAAGATCGTCTAATGGGAATGCCTTTTGAGTGGCTTATCTTAACCAACCCTTATACAGACTCATCGATAAACAAAGTAAGTGCGCAGCTTTTCTTTGAAGGCAAAGCGTTTCCAGGCTCCACTGTGAATGTGTTTATTCAGCGAGAGGGCAAGATTAGTAAACTACAGCTAAAAACCGACAGTGAAGGTAAAGTTGACGTGCCAGTAACAGAGGGCGGGCTGTTTTTGGTTAATGCAGTACACATGGTTAAGCCCAGTAAAGGCTTGGTTGCGGCAACGGGTGCAGCTTGGATGAGCTTGTGGGCATCGACTACCTTTGCGATAGACTAAGTTAATGACAATGATCGCATTGATGCGTGATTTGGTACCCTTGGTCTAGGTTGAAATATCCTATGATTTACGCATTTGAGATAGTTATTTTTAGCGTCTAATAAAGATTTAGAAGTTGCTGTAACTATCTGTTTTTGTTGTTTTCAAGGAGTGATTATGCCCCACCTTAAGTTGCTACTAGCTACACTGATTTTTGCCATCGTACCTTCTACCAGCAGCGCTCAAGATACTCAAAGAGAGTTATCTGAGGCACTGTTTATCGCAGCGCATCTTGGCCATATGCCGTCTATAGTTGACCTAGTACAGCGCGGAGCCAATGTTAATTATCTAAACGTAGATAAAGAAACACCCATGCATGCCGCAGCGGCCCGCGGCCACTTGCGCGTGATGCAGTATCTTAAAGGTCAGCGTGCCTATTTACACCCCCGTACCGTGCAAGACTGGATACCATTACACCACGCCGTTCGTTTCGGGCATCAAAATATTGTTAATTATCTGATGGCTAATCGTGCACCACTGTATGCAAGGACACGTACGGGCCAAACAGTTTTTGATATTGCCAAAGGTACCCGAGATGTTCGTATGCTGAATTTATTGGAACGTTATAAGCGTTAATATCTACGCCAGTGCATCTATTTTGAGCCTAGATTACACTCGATCCCTTATTAAATCGCTTCAGCCAATGTTCGATGGTATGTTTGAAATATCAAAAAACAGTTAAATTAGCAGGAGTGTTTTATGGGTCTACTTTCGGATCTGAGTGTATGGCAACTAGTCGCGATCACCTTGGTGCTTACACATATTACGATTATTGCCGTGACCGTGTTTTTACATCGGTCCCAAGCGCACGGCTCAGTCGAGCTTGGATTTATACCGTTTCATTTTTTCCGCTTTTGGCTGTGGCTAACAACAGCAATCGTCACTATCGAATGGGTCGCCATACATCGTAAGCACCACGCCAAGTGCGAAACGGAAGAGGATCCGCACAGCCCCCAAATTAAAGGGTTGAACAGGGTGTTGTGGGGTGGTCTATTTCTTTATCGTAAAGAGGCACAGAACCTTCAGACGCTTAATAAATACGGACGTGGTACACCCAAAGATTGGTTAGAAAATAACGTCTATAGAAAGCACCCTAATGCAGGCATCGCTTTAATGCTGGTCTTAAACGTCGTCTTATTTGGTTGGGCTGGCCTAGCTATTTGGGCAACACAAATGCTGTGGATTCCGTTTTGGGCGGCAGGTGTTGTTAACGGGGTTGCACATTTTTGGGGCTATCGTAATTGGAACACGCCTGATCAAGCGCGCAATATTTCCCCGATAGGAATATTAATTGGCGGGGAAGAGCTACACAATAATCACCATGCATTTGCATCTTCTGCAAGGCTTTCAAATAAGTGGTATGAGGTAGATATCGGTTGGTTCTATATTCGTTTAATGGAAATGCTTAAGTTAGCTAAAGTTAAAACAGTTGCCCCTAGGCTCACGGTTGATACCAAAAAACTAACTGTCGACCTAGATACAATGACCGCTGTACTTGGAAATCGCTTGCAAGTAGTGTCTAACTTTGGAAAGCAAGTGATGCGTCCTGTGATGCGCCAAGAGCTTTCCAGCTACAACAAAGCAGATCGAACCTTAGTGCAGCGGGTACTAAGTGGCGCCGCTGAGTTAGATGCCTCTGCAAAAGCGCGCTTTTCTGCACTGTTAAAAGATAGTCCGGTGTTGCAGTCTGTTTACGACTCACAGCAACAGCTGCATGAGCTTTGGGGTCGCACGACTTCAAATCAACAGTCCCGTCTTGAGTCCGTCCAGCAATGGGTTCAAGATGCTGAAGCAACGGGGATACAGTCACTGCAAGAATTTGCTCAACGGCTGCGTGGTTATTCCATGGTTGTTTAACGACCTTGCGAGCAGGGGGAGAAAGGGTGGCGTTTTTGTCTGTTTAGGCCTAAAAAATATTAGACCAACTGATGATATAGGTATACATTGCAAGCCTCTATATTATTTATAACTCCGTTAAGGCGTGTTTACTAATGGCTCATCGCTTACCCAATTTAAATCTACTGAGAGCATTCGAAGCGGCTGCTCGTCATCGAAGCTTTACGACAGCCGCCGACGAACTTTCACTAACGCCGGCCGCGATTAGCCAACAGGTTAGAGCCCTTGAAAATAACCTTGGTTTTTTGCTGTTTGAGCGGCTACCTAGGGGGGTCGCTTTAACACACATGGGCGCCGCCTATTTGCCACCGATACGTCAGGCATTTGATGACATTTCTGCATCGACTGCGGGCTTGTTTGGTTTAAAAGGCGAAAGCTCGGTTAAATTAAGAGCCCCGATCTCTTTTTCCATTCTTAACTTAGCGCCGCGGTTAGCACGTTTTAACCAAGAGTACCCTGACATAGAGGTGCGCATCGGTTCATCTTTGTGGGCGGATGAGGTAGAGGCTGAAAGTTACGACATCGACGTGCGCTTTGGCGATGGTAACTGGTCGGGTTATCATGCTGACCTATTAGTAAACGAGCCTTGTATACCGGTCTGTTCTCCTAAGCTTGACCCCATGCCTCATGATCTTGAAAGCATGGCGCAGGGTAAGTTAATTTCTGTGATGGGCAATGAAGGGGCTTGGCTGAGTACGGTTAATATCAATGGTTTAACTGAAATTAACAGTAAGCGTGTGCTGCGAGCAGATACTTATCTAGTGGCCGCCGAGCTTGCAGCTGAAGGTGTCGGTTCGATGCTGTTGCTTAAAAGTATGGCCGATTTCTACGTTAGGCAGGGGCGTTTGGTTAGTCCGGTTGATTTTGAATTGCCTGTCGCGCAATCGCATTATTTACTGCGCAAAGAAGATCACCGTAGAACGAAGCCTGAAATTACGATTTTGCAGCAGTGGTTAGTGAATGACTATCAGCAAAATGAGGCAACTGAAGAATCTTAAGCTAACAATCAAAAAAAGCCTGAAATATTCTATATCTCAGGCTTTAACTTTGTCAGTCAACGGCATTTGTTGTTTTTATTTTTATTCTAATTTTATTTTGTTACCGTCTAGCCCCTAGAAGCTGATGTCTATTCTACAGTGTGCTACTGAACGATTTATTAACCTCACGATTTAAATCAATCTGCTTTTCTGTCTGTGCTCTAATCGGTACAGCTAGCATTCAGTCAATGGCTTAACACGTCAGCTGCGTTAAAATGTCGCTAGGTATTTCGCTTATTCGACAATAACTAAAAACTTATTCTTCTTACCTTTCTGCACTAGAATAAATTCGTTATTTAACAGATCCTTTTCAGTAATGAAGCTATCTTCAGTCACCTTCTCTTTATTAATGCTAATGCTGTTTTCTTTGAGACTACGGCGGGCTTCACCTCTTGAAGGCAATATGTGGGTCTGATCAGACAAAAAGCTAATCATGTCTAAGCTGTCACCATGGGCCTCTCTATCGAGTGTGTAAGTGGGGACACCTTCGAGCACCTCTAGGAGCTCAGATTTGCTCAGTGCCATCAATTCCTCTTTGCTTCCTTTAAATAGGGCCTGTGAGGCTTTCACGGCCTGCTGGTAGGCCGCCTCTCCATGTACCATCACCGTAACCGTTTCAGCAAGTTTTGATTGCAAAGCGCGTAAGTGAGGCGCTGTGGCATGTTCTGAAATGAGTTGCTTGATTTCTTCTAAGGGCAGTAGTGTAAAGCGGTTAATAAAAACTGCCGCATCATCATCTGAGGCATTGAGCCAGAATTGGTAAAATTTGTAGGGGCTGGTTTTATCAGGGTCTAGCCAGATATTGCCGCCTTCGCTCTTACCAAATTTGCTGCCATCAGCTTTAGTGATGAGCGGGCAGGTAAAGGCAAATGCTTCGCCGCCGCTCATACGTCTGATCAGTTCAGTTCCTGCCGTGATATTGCCCCACTGGTCTGAGCCGCCCATTTGCAGCTTAACGCCACCGTGCTTGTAAAGGTGGTAAAAATCATAACCTTGAATTAGCTGGTAGGAGAATTCTGTGAACGATAGTCCGGTATCGACACGGCTTTTCACCGAATCTTTGGCCATCATGTAGTTAATAGTTAAGTGTTTGCCCACATTACGCAAAAAGTCGAGCGCGCCCATGTCCTTAAACCACTCGTAGTTATTCTCCATTCGCGCGGGATTGTCTTTAGCGTCAAAATCCAATAACTGTTGCATTTGTTTTGCGACACCTGCTTGGTTATGCCGCAATGTTTCTTCATCTAGCAAATTTCGCTCAGCACTTTTACCCGAAGGGTCACCAATCATGCCCGTTGCTCCGCCCACCAATGCGACGGGTGTGTGACCATATTTTTGTAGAAATATCAATAGCATAATGGTTGCTAAATTTCCTACATGCATGGAGTCAGCCGTAGGGTCAACCCCTACATACGCAGCAATTTTTTCTCGTGCTAATAATTCTTTGGTGCCAGGCATTATGTCCTGAATCATGCCACGTTGTTCTAACTCGTCGATTACGTTCATGAGGTAAGTGAACCTTGTTAAATGCTAAATAATTGCGAACTTTGCCGCGAATTGCAGATGCTTTCAAGGAGGGAATGCGATTCTTATCGCTGATAGTTTCGGGTTATGATGACGGTCGTTGATAATATATCTGTAACCTATTGTTTATAAAGATTTTATTAAAATAAAAAATATAATTGAGCCTTTTTAAGAAAAGCTTGCGCATAGCCTAATAAGTGTAGAAATAATATTCCTACATCACCCCCACATTTCATTAATTAAAAGGATTTAAGTGATGAAACTAATAATGACAATGATTCTGAGTGCGTCATTCATTGCCGCTAGCGCTGGCATAACCGCTGAGGAAGGCCTCATGAAGGCGATCGGTAAAGTCGATAATAGCCAGAAGCCACTCATTAACGTGACGGTGTCTCGCCCGATTGCTGCCTCTGAATATATCCGAGAATTACACGGCGATAGTGTCGCACCATTATCGCTAGCAATGACGACATCTAGTAAGCGAGCGCGCAGACTTGCTAAGTTTAAAGCAAAACTTAGGCAGCAAAAGCAGTCTAGACGTTTAGGATTAGCGCGTTCCAAGGTTACAAAGGCATACTGATATAAATAGCTATTTACTGGCAAATAGAGATGATAAACCGCTGTTTTACATAGAAATTATAAAAAATTGACTAGAAAATAAGATTTATTTCGACTTTTCGCGGTCATGTAGTAAAGAGACGTTAAGGTGTTAACGCTCTGTTTTTCATTAATAAAAAGGACTTATACAATGAAAATTGCAATTACAACTGTCATCGCCACTTCGCTGTTAGTTGGCAGCACATTAATGTCTGTGGCATCCGCAGGCAATCTGACGGCTCAGCGTGAGGCGAGAACCGCGCGCATTGAAGCACTGATGCAAGATGTTTCTTCTGACCGTCTTACTCGCTCGCAAAAAATACTGGCCAAGCTACAAATCGCCAGTCTTCAAGCCGAAGGAAGAAAGGAGCGTCGTCAGGCTGATCGCGTTCGCGACAGACAAGCTGCACTGAAAAGGCGCGGGCTGCTTTAAGCCAGCAGTTCGCACTTAATAATAAAAATAAGATTGAGCCCTCAGCTTTTGTGAGGGCTCATCATTTGAGTATACTGGGTGCCTAATTCAAAATAAGGTCTCTTGTATGAGCAAAAGTATTCGTAACATCGTCATACTCACTGGAGCGGGCATCTCAGCCGAATCCGGTATTCAAACCTTCAGAGCCAGTGATGGTCTCTGGCATGACCATCATGTGCAAGACGTGGCAACGCCGGAGGGTTTTGCGGCCAATCCTCAGTTAGTGCAAACCTTTTACAATGACCGTCGCCGTCAACTTAAAGACCCCAATATTAAACCCAATCCTGCACACCTAGCATTAGCGCGTCTTGAAGCCGAGTGGCCGGGTGAGCTATTACTGGTAACGCAAAACGTTGATAATTTGCATGAGCGGGCGGGCAGTAAACATTTGATCCATATGCATGGCCAGCTGGATCAAGTGCGCTGCAGTGAGTCCGGTGCGATCTATCATTGGGAAGATGACATTCAAATGGATCACGCGTGTGCATGCTGTGAGAAAGTGGGTACCTTGCGCCCCAATATTGTATGGTTTGGTGAAATGCCGTTTTTAATGGATGATATCAACGAGGCGCTCATAAAATGTGATTTGTTTTTATCGATTGGAACGTCGGGAAAGGTCTATCCGGCAGCAGGCTATGTTGAGGTGGCCAAGCACATTGGGGCGAGAGCGATTGAACTAAACCTGGACCCAACCGATAGCAGTTCCGTATTTGACCTGTCGGTAAATGGCAAGGCGGGAGAAATTCTTCCTGAGTTTGTCGACAAGTTGTTGCTGACAGGTGCGTCATAAATAGTGAGCTTAGTTTAATTACTTAAGCCTAGGGGGAAGTACTTTGTAAAGCTGCTGGAACTTACCGAACCGCTCGTTTATGATTTCTGCAAACGATACGTCTGTCAGTATTTTAATTGGAAATCTCATATGAGCCGTGTAAAGCCGTTGGATAAAGCCGTTATAAAAGTTTGGGATCTTCCCATTCGCCTGTTTCACTGGGGGTTAGTGGTTGCTATAGCCGCATCGTTTATCTCCATGGAGTTAGGAAATATGGAGGTCCATGTCATTAGCGGTGCCTGTATCCTTGGTTTGTTGATTTTTCGGCTTCTCTGGGGGCTCTGGGGCGCAAGCACTGCACAATTTCATCGCTTCATACCCTCACCAACAAAGCTGTTCAATTATTTGAAGCATCAGGGGTCAGAGACGATGGTTAGTCTTGGCCACAGTCCGTTAGCTGCGCTTTCTGTCATTGCGATGCTAGTGGCTATTGGCTTTCAAACATTAACAGGCTTAGTTGCAGATGATGATGTTTACACAACAGGGCCTTTAGTTAGCTATGTAGAAGATGACTTTAGTGAGTGGGTAACCGGCCTGCATGCGACCAATTCGGATATTGTGCTGGGACTAATTGCGCTACACATTGCTGCAATTTTGTTTTACAAATTTGTGAAAAAGCGTGGCCTGATTAAGCCAATGATTACGGGTATTAGCACTGAGTATAACCAAGAGGCTACGATTTCTAACCCCTTAGTGGAGCGATCATTTGGCGCATTTTTGGTCACCGCTGCTGTGTCCGCAGCGGTCTCTTACGCTGTTTTCAACTTTATGTAGCGAATAGTTTTAAGCTGCTAACGTTGGGACTAAGTGCAATAAATAGCCTTTGCCGACAAAAGTCAGGCGGTAGCAAGGCTCACCGCTTTTTACGTCTTGTTCCAAAATCCCTTTATCGGTTAAAAACTCAAGTGTGTTTGATGAGAGTTTGCCAAGCTTCACCCTAGCGGCAATCTCCACTTGAGTTGCCATACCCTTGAACGAATACAAAGCCTGCATAATGTCAGCGTCTGCAGCCGATATTTCAGGCATGGGGCCGACATACCTTGGGAACTGATCATCTGGGAATTTGCCGTAAATGCTGGTGTAAGACTCTTGAATCGATCGGATGTCATCTTCTTTATCATCGGTCAAATGATAGCTGTGAAAGACGCCAGACTCTTTGATTTTATAATCGACTTTGGCAAGAAAGATAGGTAGTCCAGTATCTTTGGCCACGTGATAAAACCCTGTTTTCCATTTATTGGATTGTCCACGGGTACCTTCAGGTGTGAACAGAAAAAAGATATCACTGGTTTTATGGCGCTGTACAAATTCTTTGATTAACTCAACTTGCCCGCGTCCACCGCTTGAACGGTCGATTGGGATGGCGCCCAGCCACATAATAAAGCGACCAATTAGCGGTATTCTGCACCAGCTATCTTTGATAGAAAAGTAGATTTTTTTATCAAGTAAGATAGCAGCGCCCAAGGCATAGACAAAATCCCAATTTGACGTGTGGGGCGCTGCAATAGTCACCCCAGCACCTTGTGACACTGTGTTTGTAGTACGCCAGCCGGTGGCTTTAAACCAAACACGAAAGAAGTGTTTCAGTAGGTACTTGCTAATAACACCATCAAATATTGTCTTGTCACGTATTTTTAATACTTTCTTAGCCATCAGTGAGACTACCTTGTCGCAATGTTATAGATCGTCAGCATAGCATGCTGACGTTACTCAAGGCTGAATAAACGGTATACCGTCAGATATCAAGCATCAGCACTTTTAGGTTTTGGTCTGCGGCGTCTAGGCGGCTTTGACCCAGTGGGTTTATTGCGACTGTCAGATTGCTTAGACCGGTTTCGGTTGTTTGAATTCCCCGGTGGTTTTGGGGTTTTAGGGTGGTGTTGTTTCATACCAAACATCGACGGCGGTACGTCGTGAGTGGGTTCAAACCCATCTATCAACTTACGATCAAGCTCTTTATTAATTAAGCGTTCAATATCTTGCAGCAGCTTAATTTCATCGGCAGATACGAGTGAAACGGCTAACCCCGTTGCCCCAGCGCGCCCCGTTCTTCCGATGCGGTGAACATAATCTTCTGACACGTTAGGCAGATCAAAATTTACCACATAGGGTAGGTCTATGATGTCGATTCCGCGAGCGGCAATGTCGGTTGCCACTAAGGTTTGTACCGCGCCACGTTTAAAGTCTGCCAGGGCTTTGGTGCGGGCCCCTTGACTTTTATTACCGTGAATAGCTGTCGCAGGGATGCCCGCCGCGTCTAACTGCTTGGCAATGCGATTCGCGCCGTGTTTAGTTCTAGAAAAGACCAGCACTTGGTGCCACTGATTGTCTTTAATGAGCTGCGCTAACAGCCCAGACTTTTGCTTTTTATCAACAGGACAGATGTATTGCTCAACAGATTCTGCGGTCGTATTGCGTGGGCTCACTGATATTTCAGCAGGGTCGCTAACGATTGTTTTAGCCAGTTTGCGAATATCTGGTGAGAACGTCGCTGAGAACATCAGGTTCTGACGCTTCTCTGGCATTAGCGCGAGTATCTTGCGAATGTCGTGAATAAATCCCATGTCTAGCATGCGATCTGCTTCGTCCAGAATCAACACTTCAACCTGATTAAAACGCACGGCATTTTGGTTGTATAAATCTAGCAGGCGACCGGGCGTTGCGACTAGTATATCGACCCCTTTGCGCAGCTTCATCATCTGGGGGTTAATCTTTACCCCACCAAAGACAACAGCAGATTTTAACGATAGATTTTGTCCGTAGGTCGAGATGCTGTCGGCCACTTGAGCCGCCAGTTCACGTGTGGGTGTTAATACTAGCGCGCGAATCTGGTTAGGTTTAGCAGGTGCACCACCGGATAATTTTTCTAGTAACGGTAGTGTAAAGCCGGCGGTTTTGCCCGTGCCGGTTTGCGCCGCAGCCATAACATCTCGGCCTTTAAGGACGAGTGGGATGGCTTGGGCCTGAATTGGGGAAGGTGTATCGTATCCTTGCGCTTTAATTGCGTCGAGGATGGGGGCCGAAAGGCCCAGTGAGTCAAAGCTCATATTTTTTCTCATTTTTTACTGCGTAAATAGTGCCGCTTGCACAGCGGATTCGCATCTTACAGGATCTGTAGTGCAATCGCTATTAAAGCTTTTGCCAAGAAAAGAGATCATTCGTTGTCACTTAAGTTCGCGGAGCGCTTGATTATTTAGTTTTTTTAAGTAGCGATTGAACACTGCTGGCTGTGATGGTTTTAGCGTTTTCGCGGTAAGTTTCGTGATTGGTTTCAATGTCACTGAGTTGGTATAAATAATTAACCATGATACCTGCTGACTCATTTAGCCCTTTTTGTGAGGTATCGGCCAGCCAGTTAATGCGCTCAAGACGGGCACCGTTATTTAGATGAAAGTTTGCCACAGGGTCTATGGCACGGTTTCGATGTTTACTGTTAATCAGATACTCTGCCGCTAACCGCATTAGTGGTTTTTTGAGTGCCGCTGCTAAGGGCTTATTGAGATGCCAATTAGCTTGTTCCAGCGTTTCTCCAAGCGTTGTAAATCCGTCAATCTTTCTTAATGTTTGTCGTTCACTAACAGACAACAAGCGCTTCTCATCTTGAGCACCAAGCCATCTGCGTAACCCCGGGATCGGTGAGAGGGTCGAGAATGTTTTAATGTTTGGAAGCTCTTCCTTCAAATCGGCAACGACGCGCTTTATCAAAAAATCGCCAAACCCTACGCCTGCTAATCCGCTTTGAGCATTGGTTATGCTGTAAAAGATGGCTGTGTTTGCCTCGAACGGATCTTCAAGCGGCACCGACTCATCCAATAACATCTGAATATTGCTAGACAGTGATTTAACCAACGCTACTTGAACGAATATTAATGGCTCATCTGGCATGCGAGGGTGGAAAAACGCAAAACAGCGCCGGTCAGTTTGTAGGCGGTTTTTTAAGTCACTCCACGAGCGAATCTTATGCACCGCTTCATAGTGAATTAATTTTTCAAGCACCGCAGCAGGGGTTGACCAAGAAAGGCGTACCAAGTCGAGAAACCCCACATCGAACCAAGATTTTAGTAAGTCTTTTAAGCTTTTATCCAGCTCTTTGAACCAAGTGTCGTCGCGGCTACCTAGCCGGTGCAGGTCAGCGCGCATGTCGACAAGAAACTTTATCCCACTGGGTAACGAGTTAAACTGCGTCAGCAATTTTAACCCTGCAGGCTTAAGTGCATTGCGCATTTTTTGATGAAGTTTACCTAGGTTCTCAGCATCATCACTTAATATTTCATTAGCCAATAACCTGATTTGTGCTTCATCCACCCCAAAGTCTTCTGCTAATAAATGCAAAAAGCGCAGGCGTCCTTTATCGTTTAGACAAAGGTAAGCCTCACCTAATATGGCAGCTCTTGCGCGAGCTGAAACGTTGCCCCCTTTACCTTGCAGGCAATCACGCATTTGCTGTTTAAGAGTAACGATATCAGCATCGGGCAGATCAGGCTTTAACGCTGGTTGATCAGCATTTAAAAGGTTAATCTGCTGCCAAGCGTTACGTAAATTGAATAACGTTCGGTCAAATATTTTGGAAGTGATGGTTGGGTTCATGCGTAAAGATTAAGACAGTCTTAGCATGCTAGCAAATGAAAATTGAGCAGCCTGAGCAATCTTTTGATAGGTGAGGCCGCCCGATAGTTGGGCGGCGCTGGCCGCTTATATTAACCAAACACCGTGTCTGATGAGTTATGACGATGTTTCAATCGGCGCAGAGATTGCTGCATAGTAACAATGCTTTCCCGAGACATTGTGGGGCTGTTGATTGCGGCATAGTCGTGATGTTGCGCTTTGGCGATGGTGAGCTCATTGCGGTAATGGCCTAGGGTGCTAGCCGTGTTTTTTAGCACTAAAAGTGCATTTTGCTCGTGCTGTTTTAGCTTCTTAAGTTGTTGCTGGTTGTCTTCTAACCATTGCTCGAGTGCGAGTAGCTCAGCGGCAAGCTGTCTTGCCGTATCCATTTGATGTTGTGACCGGGTGGTCTGAATCGCCTCTAGCTTGTTCGCGATATTTTCACGCAGATTGTCCAGTTTGCGTTTGGCAACCGTTTTGTTAGCAATTATTCTAGCTAAATGCCGCTTTGACGCTTGTAAGCTGGACTCACATTTTGCAACTTCGCGTTGAAACAGTGCCAACGATTCGTTATCAATAGTAACTGTATCCTCCTGAGTCACTGAGCTACACAGTGCCACGGAAATTTTCTTAAAGAAATTAATCATGAATGCAACCTCCAAGCGGGGACTCTACTGCGATAGGTTTTAAGCTTATATGACTATTCATGATTTCTCTCTCCTCTTTTTTGCTTTGTAACTGGATGAGATAGAGGTTAAAAAATAGTAGTGAATTAAGCAATAAAGCCGTTATATTATTAACATATCACGACCTAAAGTATCGCTATGTGATACCTGGTCTGTGTTGTGTTAGGGGTGTATGGCAGCAGCATGATTTATTTGTAGAATTTGTTTTTGTCGCCAAACACACGATCATAGTTCCAGCCACGTATACCCTGTAGTAAGGTGTAACCCTTTCGCTCACCGATCGGTAGCCCAGCGTCATCTTTACTTAGGGTGTCAAAGTCTTTGGCGAGCTGCTGCATTTTACGTTGGAACAAGGCATTACTGGCATCGCTGAGCATGCCATTGAGAACGACCAGTTTTTCAGTTTCTTTGGTGAATTTAGTTCGGAAAAATTCATTTTCTATTTTGGCACAAAATAACTGCATAATCGGGCCATCGTTTCGCCACTTGAAATTTGGGGAGACCAGCAGCTTAATGCGATTACCCGGTAGCAGCTCGATAATATGAATGCGGTCTAAGTGCGCGAGGTAGCGTATACACTGGGGCTCGGTAAAGTCGTGACGGCTGATAATGTCATAAAGTTTCCAGCCGTTTAGCACATAGACTGTAATCATTAGTAAATTGAGGTCGTTGGCGATTTCTTTTTCTTGTTCTAATGTCAGTTCGCTAATGGCCGTGTTGTGTTCGATTTCCATTTCCCTCACCAAATCAGAGATTTCGATCTCCATCAGGCTGCAAATGGTATCGAGGCGCTGCAATGAAATATTTTGCTCTGAAAATAGACGCTTCACACTAGCTTCTGATAAGGATAAGCATTTAGCGACATCGACGTAAGTGTTGCCATTGTGCTTGAGTAGGCGCTTAAGGGTTTTTACGAGCGGTGCGGTCTGAGACATAATTTAAGCGGCCCTAAATAGCTTTGCCACCGCCTCTGCATTGGAGGGAAAGAACATATGCAGGTAAGTGGCCGTTAGTTTGCGATCCCGATAAATGGCTTCACCAGGGGCAGGGTGTCGTTGCCTTTTGCCGTGACCAATTGCCTGCGGCGTGCCTTCGCTACGAGAGCGGTGATGGGCATGTGCTCTAACCTCACCTTCTGGCAAAATGGCTGTTTGCATGCCTTGGCACCCACTGCGCCCACGCATGGCGCCATGCCCGTCTAAAATTCCCAGCATGGGAAAGCAATTGCCCTGCAGGTCGGTTAATGTTTCCATTGCGTATAAAAAACCGCCGCACTCTGCGAGTATGGGTTTGTCTGACTCAAAAAATTGGCGCACGGCGCTAGCCATAGCGTTATTGCTAGCAAGTTTTTCTGCGTGTAGTTCTGGATAACCGCCGGGAAACCACAGTGCGTCAACTTCTGGTAAGGCGCCGTCATGCAGGGGTGAAAAGTAATGACATTGTGCGCCCATTTTCTCTAGCAATCTGACGTTAGCGGCGTAGATAAACGTAAATGCCTCGTCTCGGGCAATACCAATGTTTATACCGTCTAATAGTCGCTCAGGGTCAGCGATAGTCGCATCATCAAAGGCAACGGGAGCGGGTAGGCAGGTTAACCCCGCATCAGCTATCCACTGTGCACCGCGTTCAATGCAAATCTCTAACTCATCACGAATCTCAGCGGCCTGCACCAGCCCAAGGTGGCGTTCTGGCAGGCTGACCTCAGGGTTGCGTGGCAGCGCTGCAATAAGGGGTAGGCTTTCAGGTAAGGCATCTCGGATAAGCTGTGAATGGCGCTCTGAACCGCAATTATTGGCGATTAAGCCAGCAACGTCATAATCGTCTCGAAAATTAGCCAGTCCTGAGGCCAAAGCCGCCGCCGTTTGTGCCATGCCCTTAACGTCCATAACGATAGCAATGGGGATACCAAACGTTGCCGCAAGGTCAGCGCTGGAAGGGTCGCCATCAAACATCCCCATCGCTCCTTCGATGAGTATTAAGTCAGCGTTACAGGCCGCCTCATAAAGCTTGTGCTTGCAATCGGCTTCACCTGCCATCCATAAATCCAATGGCTCTACAGGCTGCCCAGACGCCTGTTCCAAAATTTGGGGGTCTAGATAGTCCGGCCCCGTTTTAAACACACGCACGACCTTACCTTGTTGGGTGAAATAGCGTGCCATGCCTGCTGTAATGGTGGTTTTACCTTGGCCCGAGGCGGGTGCTGACAAAAATAGAGCGGGGCAATGAGTGGTCATATCAAAAGGCCAATATTAATTGAAATTAGAAAATAACACGGACTTCAGCGGTGTGACAGACTTAACGTTTGTGATTGGTTCAATAAATGTTGGCCCTTAACCATACTCAGCGCGAGTTAAATCAGGCGTGCTTGCGCCTCGTTAGTATTCAATCCCAGCCTGTGCTTTTACGCCCAATCGAAAGGCATGACGCTCGTCGCGCACTTCACTAATCGTGTCAGCAATTTCTTCTAACTCTTTGGGCATGGTGCGACCGGTAATAATCACATTTTGTTTGTCGGGTCTTGATTGAAGTGCCTCAATGACTGGCCCAACTTCAAGGTTTTTATACTTGAGGGGGTAACTCATCTCATCAAACACAATTAGCCCATACTCAGGGTCGTTCAACATATCTACCGCGATCGCCCACGCTTTTTCAGCGGCTTGGGTGTCTTCGTTGTGATCTTGGGTTTCCCATGTAAATCCATGCCCCATAACGTGCCAATCGATCATAGGGTGGTCTTTAAAAAATAAAAATTCACCCGTCACATCGCGACCTTTTATAAATTGGATGACGCCGCACTTTTGACCATGACCGACGCTTCGTGCCATCGTGCCAAGGGCTGAGCTGCTTTTTCCCTTACCATTACCCTTAAGGAGAATCAACACGCCGCGCTCTTCAGTGGCGTTAGCGATGCGCTCATCGACGATTGCTTTTTTACGTTTCATACGCGCTTGATAGCGTTCATTTTGTTCTGGCGTTAACATATTGATTCCTAAAAATGTGAATAGTGCTAAGCGGGTTAGGCAGAGGCAAAAATTGCCCATAAGCTAAAAATAATGACGAACAATATAAACAGTAGTAGCCCAATACCCGCTAAATAGCCTAGCAGCCCCAGCATTCTTTGTAAGGAGGTGCGTGGTGTATTTTCTTCACTCATGAGTGTATTCCTGCCGTGTTTAGTGAGAAGTAGTCTGCCCCTAGCAATTTAGCAATCGCTTTGGCACGGCCACGTTTGACGGTGGACTGCTCTGTGTCGATTAGTGTGCAGTGACCTGTTAAGTGAAGACCTTCAAGGGATTGGGTAGTGCGTCCATCTGTTAACAGATAAGTTTTAATAGCCACCTCAGGGAATTGGCGCCTCACACCAAGCAAATACTGCTGTGCTTGGTGTAACACGTCATAAATGGGAGTGCCGCCGCCAGCGGGCGTTTGATTTAAAAGAGGCGTGAGTTGTTTGGGGGCACGCACTTGGGGTAGTAGCCAAGTGACTTGTTCGTTGCCGAAACTCATTACTGCTAACTGTTCACGTAATAAATAAGCCTGTTCGGCAATCTGTAAAACAACACCTTTAGATTTTGCAAAAGCTTGCCCTGCCAAGGTTGAGGCTGAGGTGTCTAGCAAAACCAAGTGCAATACCTGCCTGCCCGTGCGCGCTTTTTTATACTTCCACTGCCAATGTTTAACCGCATCTTTTTGGCTTAGGTTAGCGGCAAACGTTGCAAACCAATTAACCCCAGAGGCTTCCTGTGCGCCATTTCGTGTGCCTCCCAAGTGCCCGCCTTTTTGTTTGCCGGCTAGTAATTTGCTTGCACCGAGTGCAGCGGTTACTTGTGGCGATTTGATTGTTTTACTGAGCGGCACAGAGTTGATGCGCTGACTAGTCTGTTGCTGTGGCGGCATGCCTCCCCAGTCGCTATCACTACTTTCTGGCTGCCCCTCAGTGTTATTCTCACCTATTGGTGCTTGAGATTGCGGCGGCTTCTGAGGAGACGGCTGAGGCGTTTCGTTGCTTTGTGGCGCAGGAGGCCTTGAGAACGGAGGAGGAGGAGGAGGAGGCGGTTGTGGTGATGGCACGCTGCCATTTTGACGGTGCTGCAATACTAAAGGCTCCACCGCGTCGATATCGCTAAGTTTAATACTATCACGACCTTGCCACGCGGCATGGGCCAGCGCTGCACGGTACCAAACGATGTCCGCTCGCATGCCATCAACGTTCGCATCATGGCAGCGCTCAGCAATTGCTTTTCGCATGTCACTAGCACAGTGAATGGTTAAGAGCCGCTGTTTAGCTGCTTGCACTTGCTCGACTAAGGCGGTCTGCTGCTGTGTGTATTGCTCGATAAAGGCGTCGGGAGATTGGTCAAACGCTTCGCGCAGCTTAACAATTTCGATGCGCTCGTCAATGCTGTAATGGTTGCTCAGTTGAACACACAGCCCAAAGCGGTCTTGTAGCTGTGGGCGAAGTTCGCCTTCATCAGGATTCATAGTGCCAATGAGTAAAAAATCAGCGGCATGTTGGTGGCTAATGCCGTCACGCTCGACAAGGTTAATGCGACTGGCCGCGACATCGAGTAATTGGTCGATCAAGGCATCGGGCAGGAGATTCACCTCATCGACATACAGCACGCCTTGGTGAGCCTTTGCCAGTAAACCGGGGTTGAATGCGACCTGCTGATCACTCAGGGCTTGCTGTAAATCGAGCGAGCCTGTGAGCATTTCCTCACTGGCACCAAGGGGGAGGGTGACGAACTGACCCTGAGCGTCGGTTAGTAAGTCAGAAAGCCCGCGGGCTAGGGTCGTTTTAGCCGAACCACGGGGCCCACTAATTAACACGCCACCAATGAGGGGGTTGATTGCCAGAAGTGTCAGCGCCAGCTTAAGCATGGTCTGTCCTGTCACGGCGACAAAGGGAAATGTTGGGGAATCCGACATCGTTTTTTTTAGGTTAAATAAAGTCGCCTAATGTAGGGAATGTCCTCTTCAATTGCAAAAACTATTCTACAGGCCAAGGCTTAAGGGCCTGTGTGACCATATGTAAGGTTACTCCACCATGACTCTGAACTTCAGGCTAAACGTTGGCGGTGCGCTACCCGTCATGGGTTGAAATTCACCAAATGTGGGGGCGGCTAAATGAGTGACTGAAGTATCTGTGCCATAGCCGTCAGCGCTCGGTGTGTAACTGTAGGATGCACCGTTAGTGTCAGAATAAACAAGGCTGCCAATCGTTAAGCCACTGCTGGGTGATCCATCGACAAAGTAAGGCGCCACACAGTCACCGTTATTTGCGACGCACAGTTTTGTTTTGGCAGGAATTTTATCGGCAATACGAATGGTATTGTTATCCGCCCGATAAGGGCCGCTGTTAAACGCGGTAATGGTATATTCCAAAATGCTGCCGGGTATTGCTTTGGGGTTACTTGCACCGTTGTAAGGATCATAAATAGTATTGACGGTCTTTTTTAGCGTAATGATGGGAACATTATTATTGTTCTCCCCCTGACTATGGATGAACACTGAAGGACTGGTATCGGAGGTTATAACGTAACCTGGACAGGCGCTGGCCTCCCCACTGGTCGTAAATTCCCAACACACGCTGGTATCAGAGTCCGCTGCGTTGGGTGTCAAACTGATTGACTGACCTGCAGGGGTTGAGCCTAACCGCGCGACATCGCTAAAACTCCAGTTGACCGTAACGCCATCGTTGCTAGTGGGGACAGCATCCGTACTGCCCGCACCATAAGAGATATAGTCCACAGGGACAGCGTTAACGGTACCTGACCCGTTAAGAGTGGTAAGGTCGGTGCTGGAAGGTTTTAGCAAAACAATATCATCGCCCGTATTGGCCAGAGGTGTTGAGGTGCTTTGTGTATAAACGTGATGCACGTTGCCGACAGTATTAGGAGTGCCGATATTGGAGTGCAAGATGACATAGTCTCCTGCCACAACCTCCACATCAGGAAGATAGTAGTTTTGTGAACTGCCATCTTGACTGCTCACGACATAATTTAAAATAGAGCCATCGGTTAGCGCATACAGCTCGATGAACTCTCGAAGTGCCGTACCCGACTGCATATACATCACCTCATTAATCATTAAGTCGGCGTAGTTTTTGTTGATGGGTTCCATTGCCCAATAGGCCATTTGCTCTGTGGTATGAGTACGAGTCGTGTCACCTGCCGCCGTTTCCTCCTCTACCGCGAGTTGCAATACTGTTGAGACGGGTGCATTGCCATAAAAAACAGCCCATCCTCCGTTTCCTCCATCTTCGGCGGCCTGCGTGGCGGTTGCATAGGTGTAGTTTCGTGGGAGTGAGTAATTATAGGGAGGGCTGTTTCGGGTTCCTGCGACAGAGTCAGCGCCTAACTCGATTTTTACATAGGCATTGGCCATGGCGTATTCAGCTTCTTCAGCTATAAAATAGCCTAATGTTTCTGCGACAGGGTTATCAGGGGTGACGCTACCGGTGTGCTTGCCTACACAAATGGCCGTGTCATTGGGAGGGGTTGTCCGAGAAGTACAGTTATTTGCCCAGAAGACAGAAAAATTTACATTGTCATAACTCATCACTTGGCCAATGACAACTGGCCGCTTATAGCTTTGACGTTTATAGGGGCTGGCTGAGACGTTTTCCATCTGAGCATCTGTCCAGTTTGAACCATAGTTAGTGCCATTTGATAAAATGGTGTGCGCTTCGTACTTTATGGGGTAAGTGTAAACGCCAGATTCAGAAATAGTACAGTACACATCACTGGCAGTCACCGCCGTGCTAGCAACAGGGCGCTGAGCCATTACTTGAAAGCCTGAGCCCATTTTTCTTACGCGAACCACCGCTGAGTTATCTGTGTTGGCGGGTAAATTGTAAGTGCAAGCGATAACAGGGTCTGTGTAGGTGTTGCTTAAGGAGACACTTTTCCACGTACCGCCTACCGCTGAGACAGTCACCATCTCAAGGTAGCTGGTAATTGCATAAGCGTGCAGCGGTTGACTGGCTAGCAATATTGCCAGTGTAAAAAGCAGTCTTGTCATCATTTGATTGATTTTTTATTTTAAGCCTATGGGTAAATTGCTGTATCGTTTCTGAACGGACTGATTTGCCCGACAGCCTGCAGTAAATCCACGATAGCATTGACCTTCTTTTATTCGTTTGACAGTAGTGGGTAGCGGCCGGATAATCTTGTCTTTATTGATTGGTGCTGGCAGGCTTTAAAGCGATTGTCAGTTAAATGGGAAGTCGGTGCGCTCATGCGTTGAGCAATTCTGACACTGCCCCCGCAACGGTGAAGGAATCGTAAGATTCATTAGTCCGAAACCAGCCAGTCAATCGATAAACCGACAGGTGTCGCGGAGGGCTACACTACGCGGGATACTGACCGTTTGTTTCCGCTACTCTCTCCCGAGCCTCACTGTAAATACCATCAGCTGATGCTGATTTGGGAGATATGGACGTGCACATACGTCATTTTTTTGTAGGGATGCTACTGTCGCTACCGCTCGGTCAAGCCGCCTTCGCACATTTTCAAATGCTGCATACCGATCAATACATGCGAGCCAAAGGCGGCGCCATCACGCTGTCTATGCCGTTTACCCACCCCTCGCGCGGTGGCCCCATGATGGAAATGGAAGAGCCTTTTTCATTAGTCATGCACCATCGGGGTAAACAAACGGATCTAACCGATCAGGCAACAGCGCTTTCGTGGCAGGGCATTGGAAACCAAGCACGCGCCTATCAATCCAGTGCTAAGCTTAGAGGCCTAGGGGATTACATTTTTGCGCTCACGCCTGCGCCTTATCTTGAAGAAAGTGAAGATGCCTACATTCAGCAGTTCACAAAAACGATAGTCAATGTGGGTGGGCTACCAACGGGGTGGGATAAGTCTTTATTGTTAGACGCTGAGATTGTGCCCGACCAGCCGCCTTACAGTGTTTACGCGGGTGGGTTATTTAGTGCGGTTGTGATGGCAAAGGGTAGGCCAAAGGTTGGGGTTGAGATTGAAGTGGAGCTTATGAACCATCCAATTAATGCGGCTAACACCGGTTTTGAAGTGGCGCCTTTGGTTGAGTACCCGCGTGATAATCTTAACATCGTGACATTGCGAACCGATAACAACGGTCGGTTTTTCTTTGGAGTACCACTGGCAGGGTATTGGGGTTTTGCCGCATTAGGGGTGGGTGAAAAAGTGAAATATATGGGCAAAGACTTGTCACAAGATGCAGTGCTTTGGATTCAGGCACATCAATTGAAACGGTTGAGATAGCACGTGCACATTGTGGATGGGGCCTTATCCGATTCGGTAGTGATCGGCGGAGCCGTTGCGGCTGTTGTAGGCATCGCCTATGGTTTGAAGCGGATGGACCTTGATCACATTCCACAAATGGGTATTTTAAGTGCCGCTTTTTTCATTGCCTCACTAATTCACGTGCCCGTTGGCCCGACGAGCTTACACCTGATACTAAACGGTTTAATAGGGCTTGCGTTGGGTTGGACGGCGTTTCCTGCGCTCTTTGTCGCGCTACTGTTGCAGGCGGTGTTCTTTGGCTATGGTGGATTAATTGTACTGGGGGTTAATACACTGAACATTGCACTGCCTGGCGTTATCGTTTGGTTGCTATTGAGCAAGCAAATATTAACCAGTCAACCAAGGTCAGCGGCGATTTGGGGCGGCATTGCAGGTGCTTTATCTATAATTCTAACGGCTGTTATGGTGAGTTTGTCTCTGGCGTTAAGTGGTGAAGCATTTGTGAGCGCGGCAAAATTGGCATTACTTAGTCATATTCCAGTCATGGTGGTTGAAGCGCTGGTGACCGCAGCGGCAGTATTTTTGCTAATAAGAGTGAAACCTGATTTTTTTGATCACTCAGGAAAACCTTAGCATGACCCTGTCATTGGTTAATTACCGTTTAATTATCTTGTTGATATTTTGCTTAGCGCCCGCTGTTTCGGCGCACAACGTGGTGTCTGGGGTCTATGCAGATGGCATGCTGATCGAGGGGGAAGTCGGTTTTTCTAATGGGGATATGGCCGCGGCGGGCAGCCCGGTAAAAGTGTTTAATACTGGGGGCGATTTAATTGCTGAACTTGTGTTGGGTGAGGCAGGTGCCTTTTCATATGAGGCTGAGACGATTGGACGGTATATTTTTAAAGCCAATTTGAGTGCAGGTCATGTCGCTGAAATGGTGATCGAGCCAGATGAGCTAAGCGCGCCTGCGGTAGTGAATGATGTGAGCAGGCAAATGGCTACTAAAAATACTTCACTAAAAAGTGAGCCACTCAAGGTGTTCGTGCCAATGAATAAGACTACTCAAACCGTAATGCTGGGCAATAATATTACCGTAGAACAACTACAGTCTATTGTACGAAGCGCTGTGGCGCAGCAAGTGAGGCCATTGCAAAAGGAGCTTAAAGCATATAAAGAGAAAGTCATGTTTCGTGATATCACCGGAGGCTTAGGGTTTATCTTTGGTTTGTTTGGCGTGGCCGCTTGGATGGCTTCTAGACGGGGCGATAAGCCATTAAAGGGGGAGAACGATGCCGCAGTTTCTTGAACACAGTATGACCTCTTGGCGTGGTCAAGAGGTTGAGCACAAGTTTAGTCTGGTTGATCAATTTGACCCGCGCGCTAGGGTCATTACCGCGCTAATTTTTGCAATGGTGGTGGTGTTTTCAAAAACGTTATGGCTGCCGTTTTTAGGTTTATTGTTAGCGTTTGCCTTTGCGTTATCAGCCGCGTTAAATATCAAGCGTACCCTGCGGCGAGTGATTGCCATGGATATGTTTGTCTTGCTGATGATTATTATGCTGCCGTTCACGGTGCCCGGCACGCCGCTGTTTCAGGTATTTGGCTTTAGCGCGAGTCAAGAGGGCTTTATTCACGCGATTGCCATCGGGCTTAAAGCCAATGCCGTAGTGCTCACTTTGTTGGCATTGGTGGGCACTTTGGAAGCTAGCGTGTTAGGGCATGCATTGGGCCGCTTAGGGGTACCTGAAAAATTGGTACACCTATTGTTGTTTACGGTGCGGTATTTAGATGTCATTAGCCGTGAATATAAAGCAATGCGCAAAGCCATGAAAGCGCGGGCGTTTGTACCACGAAACAATATGCACACGTGGCGCTCGTTTGGGTATTTGATCGGTATGTTATTAGTGCGCAGTCTTGAGCGGTCTGAGCGTATTTACGCGGCAATGAAGTGCCGGGGTTATTGCGGTAAACTGTACCTCTTTGACACGATGCAGTGGCAGCTGCGCGATACGTATCTCATTGTCATCGCTTTTGTGTTCACACTCTTTGCTATTTTCTCTGGAGCTTATTTTGTATGACAGCCTTACTTCAGGCGCAACAGGTCTCCTACAGCTACCCTCAACGTGGCATGGTGTTAGACCAAGCTAACTTAAGCGTGTATGCCGGTGAGAAAGTTTCACTAGAGGGCAGTAACGGGGCGGGTAAAACCACGTTATTTAACCTATTAGTCGGCTTAAATAAACCTAAGGCTGGGCACATTTTTGCGTTTGGTAAAGCGCGAATCGTTGAAGCTGATTTTGTCGAAGTACGCGCTAAAGCGGGTTTTCTATTTCAAGACCCCGATGACCAGCTGTTTTGCCCCACGGTATTAGAGGATGTGGCGTTTGGCCCAATGAATCAAGGCAAAACGCCGGATGAGGCCAAGGCGGTTTCGCTCAAGGTGTTAGATTGCTTGGGGATGTCAGGGTTTGAAGACCGGGTAACGCATCAGCTGTCAGGGGGTGAAAAGCGGCTGATTACACTCGCTTCTGTGTTAGCCATGAAGCCTGAGGTGTTGCTATTGGATGAGCCATCAAATGCGCTGGATAAGGAGGCACGAATTCGTTTAATCGACGTGTTGCAATCACTTTCTCAAGCCATGATTATTATCTCACATGAGCCTAGTTTGTTAGAGGCCCTAGTGACACGCCGCACGCGTTTGGAGGGAGGCAAAGTCCTCGATGTCTGACAACCACCCTGTAACCTCTCAGCCTCTCACCCCATCTTCTCCTTTTAGTCATCAAACCTTTGTTAAGCTATTTGCCGCACACGTTACGTCACTTATTGGCAGTGGCTTCACGCAAGTTGCGCTAGCGCTATTGGCGTTTGATTTGATGGGGTCGCAAGCGGCAGTGGTTTTAGGGGTTGTTTGGTCTGCTAGGGTACTCGCTTTTGTACTATTTGCGCCCATTTTTGGCGGGATGGCACACAAACTGCCGCGCAAAGCCTGGTTGATTGCATTAGACGTGGGCCGAGCGCTATTGGTGTTAGGGCTGTTTTGGGTTGAATCGCTGTGGTTGCTGTACCTTATTATCTTTTTGGTTAACGTTTTATCGTCAGGTTTTACACCGGTTTTTCAGGCCGTGCTCCCTGATATTCTGCCTGATGAGGCTGTGTATACCCGCGCACTAGGCTACTCACGATTAGCCTATGAAGTTGAGCGTGTGTTAAGCCCTGCATTGGCGGGACTGGCATTGTTAATGTTAAGCTTTAACGCGCTTTTTGTCTTAAATGCACTGTGCTTTATTGTTTCAGCGGGCTTACTTTATATCGCCAAAGTTCCTGCCACGATCATTAGTGAGCGAGTTGGAGGGATTTGGCACAATATTGCGTTTGGTATTAAGGGGTATCTGCTCACCCCACGTTTGCGCGGGTTGCTAGCACTTTATTTGGTTGTATCGGCAACGGGGTCGATTGTCATCGTTAACACAGTGGGCTACGTGCAGGGCGAGTTGGGTTTAACCGAGCAAGCCACGGTTTGGGTGATGGCAGCCTCAGGGATTGGAGCGATCATTGCCGCACGCCTAACTCCCACATTATTAGTGCAGTATGTTAGCGATCGCCGTTTAGTGCTGGCTGCTGGGTTTATGATGCTGATGTGTTTGCTGCCCATGGCCTTTAGTGGGCCTAGCATTATCTTAATAGCCTTAATGTGGGCAGGGATTGGTTTTAGCGCGTCCATTGTAATGACCGCTTCGGGCCGTTTAGTGACACGCTCTTGTCGGCAAGCGGATCGCAGTGCCTTTTTCTCTGCGAACTTTGCTTTATCTCATCTGATGTGGCTGATATGTTACCCACTTGCAGGATGGCTCGGGGCTAGTAGTATGGCATCGGCGGCGATGGGCTTGAGTTTGCTGGGTGGCATCGCGCTGATAGCCGCATTTTACTTGTGGCCACAGCACGATAAAGAGCGATTAAAACATCATCATGATGAAATGGATCACCAGCATCCACATTATCACGATGAACACCACCAACATGAACATGAAGGCTGGGAAGGTGAGGCACCGCACATACACCCTCACCACCATGTGGCCATGGAGCACCGTCACCGTTTTGTCATTGACGAACACCATGCCCGTTGGCCAAGAATTACCGACTAAGGATAAAAGGACTATGCAAAACCCCTACGCTGCACCTGAAGCTGCGTTAACTGAACCCGAAACCGATGAGCTTCCTAGAAGCCCCAAAGTAATCGGGGCAATCTCGATGCTACTGAGCATTGTGAGTCTGTTAATGATGATTGTGATGCTGATTGCATTAATTGCAGGGTTGTCTGCCGTGATGTCAGATATGAAAGCGTCAGGCCTGAGCGGACCGCTTTCATACATTACGGTAGGGCTGGGATTGTTTTCCAGCCTTTGGTTTCTCTTTATCGGTTTTAATTTATTCAGATACCGCGATATTGGCCGGCGGCATTTTAAGTTTTATATTATCTTTCAGGCAGTTTCGTGGACCATCACCACGGTCTATCAGTATTTTCAAATACCAACCTACTCAGACCCCGTTGATGTTCTAATGGTCGATGTCATCTCAATGGCGGTTGTATTGGTGCTAATGGGTTGGCTGTTAAGTATTTTAAATAAGCCGCACGTTAGAGCCAGCTTAAGCTGATCTCTGTTAAACTTACATTGGTAACATGACGACTTAATTATTTAGGAGAAAACCATGGCTGGGTCATTGCAAGATCAGCTCTTAGGCGCGGGTTTGATCAAGGCACAAGATGCCAAAGCGATCAAAACGAATAAAAAGAAAGCGGAAGCTAAAAATCGTAAAAATAAGGTTGAGCTAGACAACGAAGCGGTTGAATTGGCTGAAAAGGCGCGAGAAGAGCAGCGGCAAAAAAGTCAGGCGCTAAACGAGCAACAGCAACAAGAGAAACTGCAAAAAGAGATTGCTGCGCAAATTAAGCAGATCATCACGGCCAGCAGTATTTTTAAAGGCAAGGGCGATAACTTAATTGCCTATAACTTTACCGACTTTAATAAAGTTAAATCCATTTATGTCACTGCAAAAAACCATGACTTAGTGGCACGTGGGCGAGTGGCCATTGCCCGTTTGAGCAATGACTATTATTTGATTCCAGCCGAAGCGGCAATCAAAATTTTGGAGCGAGATGAGGGGTCGATCGTATTATTGAACGACGCCCAGCAGCAGGACAATGAGGCGATCGAAGATGACCCTTATGCAGATTACCAAATCCCAGATGACCTGATGTGGTGAATGCAACGATTTGTGATTACGTTTAGACCACTTATCTATACCGTGGCAAATAACTACCCGAGTTAAGAAGTCATTCAGTAGCACACTGTAGAATGGTCAACAGCTTCTCGGGGCTACAGCGGCATATAATAAGAAGTAGATATAATAACAATAAGAAAGACGCCGTTGTTTTTTGCTGTAGAAACGGGAACCCTATGAGTTTTTTTCATTTCCTCCCTCAAGGGTTCCCGCTTTTTTAATCCATTGTAAATTAAGCTCAATGACGGGTTATTACATTATCAGTGGTCTCTCTACCTGCACCGCGGCAGGCACTTGCATTAATCTTATAGTATTTCTTAAACTGCCTAGAAAAAGCGGATAACGAGTTAAAGCCTGTTCTTAGCGCAATTTCTTGCATTGGTAGCCGTGTGTCTAAGACCAGTCGCCGCGAGGCCTGTAGCCTTAGACGTAAATAAAATTTCCCCGGTGATATTTGTACGTTTTGCTTAAAAAGATACCCCAGCATCCTGACTGATAAGCCGACTTGTTGAGCAATCATCTTAAGAGGCAGTGTGTCTTCTAGGTGCTGCTCCATTAAACGAATGGCTGTGGCAATCCGTGGTTCTTGTTGTTCTAGGCTGCCCAGTGACAATAGGGGTTGAGCATCGCTGCCGGTATGCACACCATCATAAATAAAGGCACTAGAGACCTCTAATGCTAAATGGTAGCCATATCTTAACTTGATGAGGTGCAGCATGAAATCAAAGCTAGGGGATGCACCAGAGGTGGTAAAGACAGCACCGTCAATCACAAAGCGGTCGGGCTGTACCTGAGTATTGGGAAATTGTGTTGCAAATTCTTCAAGATCTTCCCAGTGAGTCGTGGCCTTTTTATGGTGTAATTTTCCCGCTCTGGCCAGTATCCAGCTTCCTGCCTCCACGCCACCTAAGACATCAAATGCACGCATAATGGTTTTGACACGTTTGAGCGCGGCTTCATCAACGTGTTTATCCTGCCCAAATCCGCCAATGATGATGAGTATATTTCCACGACTGTCCTGGCTTAGTGACGACTGTGGGTAGATAGGGAGGCCACAGGTTAACGTGGCCGGCTCTCCATCTAGTGTGACCAGTTGCCACTCAAAGAGTTTACGGCGAGCCAGTCGGTTGGCGGCGCGCATTACGTCTAATACAGATGCAAGCGACATTATCGATGAGTCAGGCAGTAGCAGTAAAGTGACCTCTAAGGGTTGATCGCTGGTGGTAAATAGTGTCATTGCGTTAAGATGTCTCTGATGCATAAAATCGATCGTACATTTTTGATGCCAGGGATCTTATAAATTTTCTGTTTTAGAAATTGCTCGAACTCATCCGTATCTTTGATCGCAATCTTAATTAAAAAGTCAAACTCTGCCGCACAAAGGTGGGCTTCTAACACTTCTGGCAGTTGCCGAATCATCGCTTCTGCGTGCGAAAAGCTTTTGTCGTCATGTCTGTCCATTGAAACCTGCACCATCATGATCTCCTTGCGCCCTAATGCCTTCTGGCTAATGACCGCTTTATAGCCTGCAATGATCCCTCTGTTTTCTAGATTTTTGACCCGGTTCCAGCATTGTGATGGAGATAGTCCAACACGTCGTGCAAGTTCTGCATTACTGATGCGGCCGTTATTTTTTAGTGTCTGAATAATTTTATTATCCAATGAATCTAGGCTATGCACATCGTTCATATCAGTTGATCCGTTATTCATAATTCATCTTCACCATCGTGATATGGCAGAAGGATGTTCTGTATCTATGGTTCCACTTCACAATAATGGAAGCACATTCTGTAAACAAGCAGGTATCGTTGTTGATAAGAAAAGGCGTTCTTCAACGCAGAATAATGACAATCGACTATGATGCAATGATTATGGTTGATGATTGTGATGTCATTACCGATCGCTTACCGATGAATGCATTTGAGTCAGGATTCTTAAAAATGAACGAGGGCAGTTGTGGAAAGGTTGTGCTGGACTGGAGATAGCCTGTGAGTTATTGCCTTTTTTAACAAAATTATTGCAGTAATTGGCAACCATGGTGCACTTTCTCATGCGATTATTCTTGATTGAATCATCGTTTGTTAATTTGAGAAATGCCCGTATGAGCCTACAGCCCAATAGAGATGTCTTCATTACCTGCGCCGTGACCGGTTCTGGTGCTTCCACCGACCGTTCTGACAAAGTACCTGTCACGCCAAGGCAAATTGCCGATAGCTGCATCGAAGCGGCCCAAGCGGGTGCTGCCGTGGTACATATTCACGTTCGCAACCCTGAAACGGGTGCGCCATCGCGCGACCCTGCTTTATATGCTGAAGTGGTCGATTATATTCGTGAATCAGGCGTGGATATGGTCATTAACCTTACCGCGGGGATGGGAGGTGATTTAACCCTGGGCAGTACAGAGAACCCACTGCCGCCTGCGGTTGAAGGCACGGATATGTGCGGTGCCACTGAGCGTTTGGCGCACGTTAAACAAATCCTGCCAGAGATTTGTACTTTAGATTGCGGCACCATGAATTTTGGTGAAGCTGATTATATTATGACCAATAGCCCGGGCATGCTAAAAGACATGGCAGGGCAGATTCAGGCAATGGGCGTGCGTCCAGAAATTGAAGCGTTTGATACAGGCCATGTGTTACTGGCTAAATGGTTACAAGACCAAGGCCTAATCGACAACCCCACCATGATTCAGCTTTGCATGGGAATCCCTTGGGGCGCGCCAGATGATTTGAGTACGTTCCAAGCCATGGTCAATGCCGTACCGGATGATTGGACCTTTTCAGCCTTCTCCATCGGGCGCAATCAACTGCCGTATGTAGCGATGGCGATTAACGCAGGGGGAAATGTCAGAGTTGGGCTGGAAGATAATATTTGGTTAAGCAAAGGCGTGTTGGCCACCAATGGCGATTTGGTGTCGCGTGCGGTAACGATTGCGGAGGCGATGGGCAGTTCGATCATGGGCCCTGAGGCGGTTCGTGAGCAAATGCAACTAACCAAGCGGTGGTAGGCATGAACCAAATTAAACAAGCAGCGATTGTCGGCGGTGGGGTGATTGGCGCAGGTTGGCTTGCCCGCCTCATCGAGAATGGCATTGATGTAAATGTGTATGACCCAGCTCCCGATGCGCAGCAGAAAATTGAAGCGGTGTTGCTCAACAGTCGGCACGCCTATAGCAAGCTGACGATGGCACCGAGCGCTACAGAAGGCGCTATTCATTACGCCAAGAGTTTGCAAGAAGCGGTTACCTTAGCGGAGTTGATTGTTGAGTCCGTGCCGGAGCGTTTAGATATCAAGCAAAGCGTCTATGCAAATATCGAAAAGTATGCCGCGCCCAATGCGTTAATTGCCTCCTCTACCTCGGGCATTATGCCCAGTGATTTACAATCTGAAATGCAACACCCCGAGCGCTTGTTAGTCGCGCATCCATTTAACCCGGTGTATCTGTTGCCACTGGTTGAGCTAGTGGGGGGTAAAGCCACTTCAGCTAAGACTATTGAGCGCGCCAAAGGGATTTATCACAGCATTGGCATGCACCCACTGCACGTTAAAAAGGAAATTGAAGCCTTTATTGCGGACCGTTTGTTAGAGGCGGTTTGGCGTGAATCGTTGTGGTTGGTCAAAGATGGCATCGCCACCACCACGGATATTGATGATGCGATTCGGCTTGGCTTTGGTCTACGCTGGGCACAAATGGGGACGTTTGAAACTTACCGCATTGCTGGGGGTGAGGCGGGCATGCGTCACTTCATGGAGCAGTTCGGGCCGTGTTTGACGTGGCCATGGACTAAGCTCATGGACGTGCCTGAGTTTAATGACGAACTTGTTGATCTCATTACTGAGCAATCGGATCAGCAGTCTGGGCACCACACGATTCGTGAGTTAGAGCGCATACGCGATGACAACTTAATCTCGATACTTCAGGCACTCAAAGTCAATGACTGGGGCGCGGGTAAAGTACTCGCCAACTACGAGAAGATGCGCTACGACGCGGCGGGTGCCGATGCTATTGAAACCAGCGATGATTTTAGCCAACCCATTCGTACGTTAGCGCTGCAAATCCCAACCGATTGGACCGATTACAATAATCACATGAATGAAAGCCGTTACCTCGAAGCGTTTTCACAAGCGACCGATGCTTTCTTGCGCATTATTGGTGTCGATGCGCAGTATGTTGCTGCGGGGAATTCCTACTTCACTGTAGAAACGCACATCCGCCATCTTGACGAAGTCACGGCCTTACAATCGGTTTATGCCACCACTCAAGTGTTAAAAGGGGAAGGCAAAAAGCTGCAGTTATTTAACCGTTTATATCATGAAGATGGTCGCTTGTTAGCAACCGGTGAGCACATGCTGCTTCACGTGAGTTTAGAAACCCGTCGCTCTTCAGTCCCTGAAAATCAAGTCGCCCAAACGCTTGGCGAGATTGCTAGTTTACACGCCACATTAGACACGCCTGAAGGTGCGGGCAAGGCGATTGGCTGATGTATCGTGATATTTTAAAAAAGGAATCGCTATGAACTTTGGTCTATCTGAAGAGCAAGAAATGATCGTCGATACGGTACGATCGTTTGTAGAAAATGAAATCTACCCTCACGAAAATGAAGTTGAGCGCACAGGGGTTGTGCCAACCGAGATTGGTAGGGAGATTCGTGATAAATGCATCGAGTCTGGCTTTTTTGCGGCTAACTTACCTGAAGAGGTCGGGGGGGGTGGACTAGGCCATCTGGACTTTACGCTGTTGGAGCGTGAGTTGGGGCGCGGTTCGATGGCGTTAGGGGTTTACTTTGGAAGGCCGTCTGGCATTTTGCTGGGCTGTAACGAGGAGCAGCGCGAACGCTACCTTGCCCCTGCGATTAAAGGGGAAAAGTTTGATGCTTTAGCCATGACCGAGCCGGATGCCGGTTCAGATGTGCGTGGTATGAAGTGCGCGGCAAAACGTGACGGTGGCGACTGGGTGGTTAACGGCACTAAGCATTTTATTAGTCATGCCAATATCGCTGACTTTGTGATTGTGTTTATTGCCACAGGAGAGGAGGAGACGCCGCGCGGGCCTAAAAAACTAATCACCTGCTTTTTAGTTGACCGTGGTACGCCCGGTTTTGAAATACGCGAAGGCTACGATTCGGTGAGTCATCGGGGGTATCAAAATTGTATTCTTAGTTTTGATGACTGTCGGCTGTCCGATGCGCAGGTATTGGGCGAGGTGCACAAAGGTTTTGAGCTTGCAAATGACTGGCTATACGGTACCCGTTTAACCGTCGCAGCAAACTGCGTGGGTCGAGCACGGCGCGTGTTTGATATGGCGCTGCCGTATGCGGCTGAGCGCAAGCAGTTTGGCCAGAAGATTGGCCGCTTCCAAGGCGTGTCGTTCAAACTAGCGGATATGATCACTGAGATCGATGCCGCGGATTGGTTAACACTAAGCTCGGCGTGGCGTTTAGATGAGGGGCTTTTAGCAAATCGTGAAATTGCCAGCGCTAAACTGTACGCATCAGAAATGTTATCAAGAGTAACTGATGAGACTTTGCAAATCTTTGGTGGCATGGGGCTTATGAGTGACCTGCCGATTGAACGGTTCTGGCGCGATGCGCGTGTTGAGAGGATTTGGGATGGCACATCAGAGATTCAGCGGCATATCATTTCACGCGATTTATTGCGCCCGTTGGGCTGTTAGGTGCAGGTGTATTGAGGCGTAGGAGATCAATAATGTCTAAGCTAAATAGATTGCTGCGCCCGCGCTCGATTGCCGTGGTGGGTGGTAAGCCTGCGGCCATGGTGATTAAGCAGTGCCGTTTAATGGGGTATGAGGGAGACATCTGGCCGGTACACCCCAGTAAAAAATACATAGAAGACCTTGCGGTATTTGACTCTATCGAGGCACTGCCAAGTGCGCCCGATGCGACGTTTATTGGGGTAAATCGTCACCTTACGATTGGTATTGTTGAGGCGCTCGCTAAGCGCGGTGCTGGTGGGGCTGTTTGCTATGCCTCTGGCTTTTTAGAGGCAGATGAGGAAGGCGGTAATCTACAGGCTGATTTACTGCGTGTTGCAGGTGATATGCCGGTACTTGGTCCTAACTGTTACGGTTTTATCAACTATGCAGATGGGGCGTTATTGTGGCCAGACCAGCACGGTGGGCGGCGATTAGGTATCGATGAAACCGGCGTGGCTATTATTACGCAGTCATCCAATCTCTCAATTAATATCACCATGCAGCAACGGGGCTTGCCGATTGCGACTATGTTAACTGCGGGTAATCAGGCAATGGTTGGGGCGTCTGACTTAGCACTTGCGGTATTAGATGACCCGCGAGTGACGTGCCTTGGCATGCATATCGAGGGCTTTGATTCGATCGTGGGAATGGAGGTGGTTGCATGCAAAGCCCGAGAGCTGCAAAAGCCCGTCGTCGTTTTAAAAGTGGGTAAAAGTCAGCAGGCAAAGCAGGCGACACTGACACACACCGCCTCACTCGCAGGCGCGCATGCTTCATCGCAAGCGTTTTTAACACGCTTAGGGGTCGGTCAGGTCGACACAGTGCCGGCATTATTAGAAACCTTAAAGCTGCTGCATGTGCACGGGGTTTTACCGGGGTATAAGCTGGGTTCGCTGAGCTGCTCCGGCGGTGAAGCAAGTTTGATTGCCGATGCGGTGCAGGGGCGAAAAGTGTATTTTCCAACGTTGACTGCTGCTGAAAAAAAACCGCTGCAAGACACACTAGGCCCCCTAGTAACAGTTAACAATCCGCTGGACTACCACACGTATATTTGGGCTAACGAGGCGGGTATGACTGACGTTTATGCGGGTATGCTCACGGCAAATAACAACTTAACTATGCTGATTTTGGACTTTCCACACCCTGAAAAATGCCAAGCAGATGATTGGGAAATAGCACTTAGCGCGTTTGAGGCAGCGGCTAAACGGGCGAGTGAACAGGGCGGTGCAAAGCCGGTCTTAACCTCAACGATTAGTGAGAATATTCCTGAGCCTGTGATTGGTAGAATGATGCGACAAGGCATTGCGGCGATTGCTGGAATGCAAGAGGTCGTCATTGCCGCGGAAGTTGCGGCGGACATTGGTGCTGCGTGGAATAGACCAGAGGCCGCCCCAGTACTAAAAGCGGCTGGCAATGCACAGAGGAGCGATCTTACTAGCGTTACACTCAATGAAGCTGAAGCTAAGGCAGCACTTGCCCGATATGGCGTTTCAGTGCCGCAAGGCCAGACAGTCACTAATAAGCAAGCAGCTATTGAGGCGGCGCAACGCTTTGGCTATCCCGTTGTACTTAAAGCACTGGGCATCGCTCACAAAACCGAAGCCAATGCGGTGAGGCTCAACTTATATGATGCAGATGCGCTATCGACCGCGTTTGATGAGCTGCAGGTGTTGAGTCAGTCGTTATATATCGAATCAATGATTCAAGGGTCGGTGGCTGAGCTTATTGTCGGTTTTAGCCGCGATGCACAGTTTGGTTTGGTGATGACCCTTGGGGCAGGGGGTATCCTTGTGGAAATCCTTAAAGACAGTGTCACCTTACTGCTACCCGCAACGCGCGATGAGATTCAACAAAGCCTACTTAGTTTAAAAACGGCACCGCTATTGCAAGGGTATCGGGGTCGACCGATTGCCGATGTTAAGGGCGCTGTTGACACTATTTTTCAATTACAACACTACGCGATACAGCATGCAGGACAGCTGCAAGAGCTGGATGTCAACCCACTTATAGTGCGTGCGCAAGGCCACGGCGCGTATGCCGCTGACGCACTAATCGTCACTCGCACACTACAAAACAACGGAGCAAACCATGACTGATGTCATCACAACCCGCCACGAAGGCGGTATTTTAGAAGTCACATTGGATCGTCCTAAAGCGAACGCCATTGACTTGGTGACGAGTCGGCTAATGGGGGAAACCTTTAGAGCGTTTCGAGATGACCCCGCGCTGCGAGTTGCGATTGTGCGCACCGCCGGCGACCGATTTTTTAGTGCTGGTTGGGATTTAAAAGCAGCGGCAGGTGGCGACGAGGTTGACGGTGACTATGGCGTGGGTGGGTTTGCAGGCTTGCAAGAGCTGCGAGACCTTAATAAACCTGTGATTGCAGCGGTCAATGGTATGGCGGTGGGCGGTGGCTTTGAGCTGGCGTTATCGGCAGATATGATCTTGGCAACAGAAAATGTCACCTTCGCACTGCCTGAAATCCGCGCGGGAACCTTAGCGGATGCGGCAACGGTCAAATTGCCCAAGCGTATTCCTTATCATGTTGCGATGGATTTGTTGTTAACGGGCCGTTGGATGGACGTGCAAGAAGCGCATAAATGGGGCTTGGTAAACGAAATACTGGCCGATGAAGAAGCACTAATGGATCGGGCGTGGGAGTTGGCGCGTTTATTAGCCTCGGGCCCGCCTTTGGTGTTTGCGTCGATAAAAGAGGTAGCGCGAGCGGCTGAAGCAATGACATTTCAGGATGCGATGAACAAGATTACTAAGCGCCAATTTGCTTCGGTGGACACGCTGTATGGCAGCGAGGACGGCATGGAAGGGTTTAAGGCGTTTGCAGAAAAGCGTGATCCGGTTTGGAAGGGGCGCTAGTGTTAATGTTGCTAGAGTAACTTGAGGCCTGATTACCAAAAGTTATAAAGCTCATCTATCGCTATGTCTAACCCAACTGACTCGAGCCGTAACGTTTGACCGCTAATGAAATGCTCAACGGACCAATTGTTTTGGCGTCTGTAAACTTCAATAAACGATGAGTCTTGAGAGCACAGGACATATTCCTGCAAACTGGGAATTAGGCGGTAACCGTTGAGCTTTTCAGCGCGGTCTTTTTTAGCGGTACTCACTGAAAGGACTTCGATAATTAGGCAGGGGGAGCGGTTTACGTAGTCATCGCTCTCTTCTTCACAGCTAACTTGCACATCGGGATAGTAGTAGCGAATATCATTGAGGGCATCAACGGCGACCTTCATATCCGATTGGAAAACCTGACAAGGGCTGTCATTCAAATGGTTGAATAGGCTATTGGCAAGCTTCATTGTAAGTAGGTTGTGAACTCTGCTGGCACCCGCCATCGCATAAATATGGCCGTTGTTATACTCGCAGCGCTCACCGTCATCTGCCCGATCATTTTCAAGCCGAAGGTATTCATCTGGGCTAACCCAGGCTGATTTGGACGCGATACTCATGTTGTTACTCTTTAACGCTCTGGTTGTTTAAGGTTAGTCTTTGGGCGTGGATCTGTCAAAGCACGTTAGTTTAATATGCTTTATAAGTCATATAGTCATTCTGATTTAATGGGCTAAAAGGCTTTTCTGAAGCAGCCTGCAATCACTTGTCAGCTTGTGTAGAATTAAATGAAACAGCAGAAGGTAAAAAATGAAATTAGATAATTTTGGAGTAGATTCAAAACAACCGCTATGACTGAATTTCAAAGAGAAATGTTCGCAGGCTTCTGGCTACGATTTGTTGCGTTAATTATCGACATTGTTGTGGTCACCCTTATCGTTTTCCCCTTCGCCCTAATCATCGGTTTAGTTGCCCCCAAATACCTGCTGGTAGAAGTACCGTTTGGTCTGTTCACGACCACGACAACGGTTTCAGAGGCGACAGGCAGCCAGCCCAAAATAGAAAAAGATGACGTGTTGGGTTTGTGGACTAACTATTACAAACTAAAAGAGGTCACCATAAGTGGTGATGAGGCAAAGCTTGAAGGTGAGGTGTCTTTTAACAGGGTACTAATAGAGCCTGAAATGCAAAATGAAATAACTAAAACCACTTCCAGCAAAATCGAGTCTTACGTTATCTTTTTATATTGGATACTGCTTGAAGCGTCAGTTTGGCAGGCTAGCATAGGTAAGCGTATCATGGGTCTTAAGGTTGTGACTCATGACGGTGGCAGGCCAACACTATTACAGTGCGCAAACCGCAATTTGCTAAAGGTTCTCTCGGCAATTATTTTGTTTATCGGCTTTTTTATGGCCGGTTGGACTGACAAAAAACAAACATTACACGACAAAATCTCAAGCTTGTTTGTGGTTAAAGAGACCGCGTAAGTGTCATCTTTTATCGCTCATGCGCTGGTTGGGGCGAGCTGTTTTGTTATCGCTAGGCCCAAAACATTTCATAAAGAACTTGGCTGGGTTCTCGTCGCAGCCTGTCTGGGCTTAAGTCCTGATGTGGATTACTTGCTGCTATGGGGTGCGGGTTGGCAGCCGAGCCCTAGAGTTACCCATTCATTAATGTTCTCGGTCGTGGCTGCGACTAGTGCTTGGGCTCTATTTCGGTTGATGTGTGGGCCCGTTATCACTGCAGGATTATTGCTAATTTTCATTGCGGCAGCGTGTTCACATTTGCTGCTGGATTTTATGGTAGGGGTAACCAGCAATCCACTCGCATGGCCCTTTATAGATGAGGGGTTTAGCGCATCCATCGGCTTGCTACCAAGTGCTGGAAAGCCTGATGTTTTTAATGTTTATTTCTGGCGTAATCTTTTTATAGAGCTAGGTATTGTCGTGCCTGCTTTGACCTTTGCCTATGTGTTAGCGCGTAAAAGGCAGATAGCTTGGTTGTCGTGGAAGGCACTTATAGGGCTGGGCGTCTTTATTGTGTCAGTTTATATCAGCGTTGGTTTATCCCGCTAGCTAAAGTGATTGTTAGTAAGCGCACTGACTGTACAAAATCGTTAGGTTTCATCTCAGCGTAATACACGTTTCAGTGCCATAATAGCCTGCCTATTATCTTAACTGCGGTGAGCATTTGAACCCTACCCAAACGCGCGACTACTATCAAAACGACTCGTCAGCTCGCCTCAGTGCGCTAGTCATTGTGTGTATCGGTGCATTTTTAGTACCGCTTTCGCTATCCGCTTCACTGGTTGCTATTCCTGTGATTGCTAATGATCTGGCGGCTAGCGCGGTGTATGTCAGCTGGATTCCGGCGGCGTTTATTCTCAGTAATTTAATGGTGTTGCTCCCTTCTGGTCGTGCCTCTGATATCTATGGGCGCAAGCTAATTTATCAGATTGGCAGTGTCATTTTTTTACTAGGAAGCATTGTGGCGGGCTTTGCCCAAAATATTGAATGGCTGTTGTTTGCTAGGGTCATTCAAGGGTTTGGTGCGGGCATGTTCTTTGGCACGGGCATGGCGATTATTGGCAGCGTTTATAAAGACGGTGGGCGCGGTGCGGCTTTAGGTTGGGTGGTTGCCTGTGTCTACTTTGGGCTTAGCGTTGGACCCTTGTTAGGCGGTTGGCTCACGGATAATTTGGGTTGGCAGTGGGTGTTTTTCTCAATGGTGCCGTTTATTGTGGCGAGTATTTTCCTAACGATGCTAAAACTTAAAGGAGAGTGGCGCACCGAAGATGCGCAAAAGCTCGATTGGCAAGGGGCAGGGTTGCTAAGTTTATGGTTACTGTCGTTATTTATTGGTCTGACCAATCTACCTGAATTATACGCCGTTGTATTAATGCTTATCTCAGGGGGCTTTGCTGTTTTGTTCGTGCGCCACAGCCGGCAGGCAGCGTTTCCCATTGTTAACCTTGAGCTAGTGTGGCAAAACCGCAGGCTTTCTAAATCACTCATCGCCTCGATACTTATGTATGGCGCAAGCTACGGGCTACAGTTTTTATTGGGGTTGTATTTACAATATAACCGAGGGTATTCGCCAACGGATGCTGGAAAGTTTTTGATGGTCCAAGCGCTGATCATGGCAGTCATTGCGCCGATGGCGGGGCGCTTATCTGACCGATATCCCCCTAATTTGATTGCAGGCTGTGGGTGCGTGTCTGTGGTGCTGAGTTTTGCGCTCATGTTGTTATTAGATAACGATAGCCATATGGCGATTGTAGTGGTGTCACTTGCGTTATTAGGAGCGGGGTTTGGTCTGTTCTCGACACCGAACAGTAACGCGGCGTTACAGTCTATTAGTGAGGCGAAATTGGGTATTGCGTCGGCGTTAGTTAGCGTGTCTCGGCTGCTAGGGCAGTTACTGTCTACCGCATTTATCACCTTAATGCTGTCGGTTTACATCGGTAGCGCTGAGATTGTGCCCAGCAACTATGATGCGCTGCTCACTGTTTTTAAGTGGACGGTTGGCCTGTCACTAGTTTACGCCTTGCTGGCCACTTACACCTCGATGTCAGTAAAGCAGACAGCACTAAGCAATTAAGCTTAGTGCTGTGTAGCTGTTCAATACTCAAATAGCGAATGGTCTATGTGTCTAGCTGAATGACTGAGTTTTCAGTGTTCATGTCATTGGGGGCGTAAGCATCTGCTTCCCAGTCATTTTCCCACTGCTTGTTATCCAGCAAATAGCGAAACTCATACCACGCTTGCGTGGTTGGCAGTTCTAACGTGCAGGTGAAGTCGCCACTTTTTAGCGCTTTCATGGGGGTGGCGTCTACTTTCCAATCATTAAAGTCACCCACCACATGAATCGATTTAGCTTCTTTGGCGGCTTCTTTAGGCACGCGAAGAGCGACTTTGCAGACGGGACGAGACTTTAGATATTGCTTTTTAATGCTCATAACGAATATTTCCTAGGGCAGAGTTTTCATGATTTTGACGGGGTTGTTGGAAGGTAAAAAAAGCATTCCATGCACAGACCTCAAATCATGCGGTTTATTCAGCGATTAATGTGACATACCTGATTATAGAGGTTTAACCACAAATTTTGTAGTCTCAAAAACGGCCACAAAAAAAGCAGGCATCCTTTGCTAAGAATGCCTGCTTGGTTTTAAAGCGCTGCGTTAAATTACGCTTTTACAACTAACGCCTCCTCTTCACGCCTAATGCGGCCTTTTTGTGAGAACCAAACCAGCGCAATCAGTCCAAGGGCAACCAGATAGAACCACTGTTTTGCAGGGCGGTCTTCATTGGTGACTTGCACACTCTTAATCTCCCAATCAAAATCGATTTTCTGCTTTTCAGCAACGCCTCCAAACACCACGTTATCAACAAACAATGTACCGTCCTCATCTCTTAACTCAAGACCTGCGGCATCTCTTAGGCGCGTTTCACCATCTGCTTGCTTGCCCACGGGCAGCATAACGACTTTATCAACCGCTTTGCCTTCCAGCGTTTCACCCGCGACTTGAACGCGTATCTGAGCGTTCTCTGGTAGTTTACCCGCCACTTCATAAATCTGGTTGGCCTCGACGGTTTGAAGTTCGGGCGAAATCATGTCCATAAAGAACCCAGGTCTAAACAAGATAAAGGTACACAATAAGAACACCAACGTTTCCCAAAGCTTGTTTTTAGTCTGGAACCAACCTTGTGTGGCCGATGCAAAAATCAACATGGCAATAGTGGCGGATGAGACGACTAAGAACAGATGAAACGGCCCGCGTATACCAATCATTAATAGCTCGGTATTGAAGATAAACATAAACGGTAAGATTCCTGTACGAATGTCATACATGAAGCCTTGAATACCTGTCTTGATTGGGTCGCCACCGGAGATGGCAGCGGCGGCGTAGGCGGCGAGCCCCACCGGCGGCGTGTCGTCAGCAAGTATGCCGAAGTAAAATACGAACAGGTGTACGGCAATGAGCGGCACAATTAAACCGGATTGTGCGCCTAAAGTGACAATAACCGGCGCCATTAATGAGGAAACAACAATGTAGTTTGCCGTGGTTGGTAGCCCCATCCCCAGCAATAAACTAATGGCTGCGGTAAGGATTAACATGACGATCAAACTACCGCCTGAGATGAACTCAACCACCTCAGCTAATATTAAACCCACCCCCGTAAGCGTGACCGCACCGATGATCAAGCCCGCTGCTGCGGTCGCGATACCGATACCGATCATGTTCCGTGAACCTGCCACCATGCCTTCTTTAAAATCAAACCAGCCTTCACTAATGAAGCGGCTAACTTGGCTCTCGCCTCTTAGTATGCCCTTTAAGAATTTGTGTGTGAGCAGCACAAACACCATGCCGACCGACGCCCAAAATGCGGATAGCGAGGGAGACAAACGCTCAACCGTGAGCATCCAAATGAGTATCAGTACCGGTAATAGGAAGTAAAGGCCAGACTTTACGATAGGGCCAATTTCAGGCAGTTCTGAAATTTCATCGCTACGTCCAAGGTCTGGATACCTTACTGCTAGTAGCAATAAGCCGATGTAAGCCGTAATGAAAACACCTGCAGACACCCAAGGCATCCAATCGCCGGTTGCCTCTTTTAACCAGCCAAGGCCGTAGTACATGGCAAGCGAAATAAGCATCATGCTTATAATGACGGTCATAAAAGTAAAGACGCTTTGCAAGAAGGTTTTCTTCACGCGGCGTGGCAACCCTACCATGCCAGCTTTACAGGCCTCCAAATGCACAATGTAAACCAGCGCAATGTAGGCGATGATGGCAGGAAGAAAAGCGTGCGTAATCACTTCAATATACGAAATACCTACAAACTCAATCATCAAAAACGCAGCCGCGCCCATAACAGGGGGGGTTAGCTGACCGTTGGTTGAGGAGGCAACTTCAACGGCGCCAGCTTTTTCTGAAGAGAAACCGACCCGTTTCATCAGTGGAATGGTAAAGGTTCCTGTGGTCACTACATTAGCGATGGAGGAGCCCGACACTAACCCGGTAAGGGCGGATGAGACAACTGCCGCTTTTGCCGGACCGCCTTTTAGGTGACCCAGTAAAGTAAAAGCTACCCAGATGAAGTAGTTACCCGCACCGGCTCTTTCCAGTAATGATCCAAATAGTACAAACAAAAATACCATACTGGTCGATACACCCAGTGCAATACCAAATACACCCTCTTGGGTGATCCATAGATGACTCATGGCGCGGCTAAAAGAGGCGCCTTTCCATGCCATCACATCTGGCGCTAAGTGACCGAAGAATATATAGCCCAAAAATATCATGGCGATGATCATTAGTGGCGGTCCTAAGGCCCGTCGTGCCGCTTCTAGCACCAAAACAACACCAATGCCTGAGACGACCAAGTCAAGTGTCGTTGGCAGCCCGGGGCGGTCAGCGAGCTCTCTGGCAAACACCCAAAGGTATAACGTCACGATAATGGCAACTATGCCCAAGAGCCAATCAAGTGGTGGGATACGGTCTCGTGGGGATGATTTAAAGGCGGGGTAGGCTAAAAAACCAAGAAACATGGCAAACGCAAGATGGATTGACCGCGTGCCGGTATTATTAAGAACGGGCAAATAATCTGCAAACATATACGGAAAAGGAGAGGCAATCCACAGCTGGAACGCTGCCCAAGCAAATGCCGTCCAGAACATAAGTTTGCCGACGCTGCCTGTCGGGTTTCTGGCGCCGGTATCTGTCTCGGCGATCATTTCCTGCAGTTTTGATTCATCGACCTCAAAACCATCATTCTTTGTTTCGGCCATAGGTGTCCTCCGGTGCTGGGTTTTTAGCGAATAGTAGGTGTTTTTTATTATTATAGAAATCGTAGGAAAAAAAAAGCGAGGCTTGAGCATTTCATTGTTACTGCAAACACGTTGTTTGCCGAAATGCTCTAACCTCGCCGGTATTGCTTTATACAGATTACTTCTTCTTAACTAAACCTGCTGCTTCGTAGTACTTTAACGCACCTCTGTGAATAGGCGCAGATAATGATGCTGAAACCATTTCTGTCTTTTTCAGGTTTTTGAACGCAGGGTGAAGCTTTTTAAAGTCATCAAAGTTGTCAAATACCGCTTTAACGACTTCAAAAATCACGTCTTCAGACACTTTAGAAGAGGTCACAAACGTTGCACCAACACCCATTGTTTTCGCCGCATTTGGGTTACCAGAGTACATGCCTGCTGGTACTGACGCATAACGGTAAAAAGAGTTGTCTGCAATTAGCTTGTCAGCCGCTGGACCATGAATGTCAGCGATGTGAGCGTCACACGTTGTAGTCGTCTCTTTGATCAAACCTGCAGGATGTCCGACTAGAATGAAGTAAGCGTCGATTTTGTTGTCACAAAGTGCTTGGCCCATTTCTGAAGATTTAAGCTCAGTGGCAAGCTTTAAGTCATCACGAGTCATGCCCCATGCCGCTTCAATAACGTCATAAGTAGCAACAGTACCAGAACCTGGCTGACCTACGTTGACACGTTTGCCTTTAAGGTCACCAAAGTTCTTGATGCCAGAGTCTTTACGCACAACTAATGTTGCAGGTTCTGCGTGTACTGAGAATACCGCACGTAGCTCTTCAAACTTACCCGCTTCTTCAAACTTAGAAGTACCGTTATAAGCGTGGTACTGCCAGTCAGACTGGGCAACACCCATCTCTAACTCGCCTTCACGAATGGCATTGATGTTAAATACTGAACCACCCGTTGACTCAACTGAGCAGCGAATTCCAGTCTCTTTGCGTCGCTTATTAACTAGACGGCAAATCGCGCCACCTGTTGGGTAGTAAACGCCTGTTACACCACCTGTTCCGATTGAAATAAACTGTGTTTCTTTGTCAGCAGCCATTGCTGACGTGCTTAGTGTTGCGCCAAGAAGTAAGCCCGCAGTAGCAAGCGTTGCTGCTATTTGTTTTTTCATTATAGAAATTCTCCAATTAAATGATCTCTCCGTCCTGTTTCAACAAACTGCCGATGCGCTTTTGTTAGAAAACAAAGCAATAAAATATATCCATCAGTAGGCATTGAATAGAACTCGCTACAATTAAACATATGCTGAACAATATGGCAAACGAGATACTACAATTTATGCAGATTCGGCCTGAAATTCTATGGATTAGGAATAATGCTTATACAAAGTGGCGTAAAACTTAAGAAGTCACGTTTTTTGTAGGCTGCCGTCAACTTACCTAAATACCTATCGGAGTGAGGTGTCTAATTTAAGGATAAATAAAACGCCCCTTCTACTGATGGTTTTGAGATAATGCAGACTGATGAAATGGTAGCGATACCTAATACAATTATTTGAGACTAGGAGCACATGCACATGGAACGAAAAATTAGTGACTGGGGCGGTACGATTGCCGCGTTTATATTGGTTATTTTGGTCAATTATCTATCGAATGTTTTGCCACTGAACGGCATGACACAAAAAGATTTGTCTGACAAATATTCGTCGTTGTTTACACCTGCCTCGTTTACGTTCTCAATTTGGGGTGTGATCTACTTGGCCTTGACCGCCTTTGTTATTTATCAAGCGCTGCCTGCTCAGCGTAGCAGCGAGCTAGTTTCAAAGATTAGCAAGCTGTTCATTTTCAGCTGTGCGGCAAATATCCTCTGGTTGTTTGCGTGGCACTATGAATTTGTCACCCTGTCGTTGCTTATTATGTTGGTCATTTTGGGTACGCTGATTACGATCTATCGCACACTGGGTATTAGCTACGGCCCAGCAACGTGGGGGCAGCGGTTATTTTTACACGTGCCGTTTAGTCTTTACACGGCTTGGATTACGGTGGCTACTATGGCAAATATTAGCGTGTTACAAAACGCCATGGGGTGGGATGATGTTATTTTAAGCGCCACCAACTGGACGCTGCTGAAGCTTGCGGTTGTTGGTATCATTTGCGCGATCGTTGTATTAAGGCGGGGTGATTCAATTTACGCTGTTGTGGTGGCTTGGGCCGCTTACGGGATTATGAGTAAGCAGGTCGATATCGCCTCTATATCGGGCGCGGCACTAATGTTAGCCGTACTGGCGATTATGTTGGCCGCTTACGAGGCGATTCGACGTTTGTTTCAGGCGTAGCGGGCGTTACTCGGGTTTTGGGTCAGACCAAACGGCCAGCTCATTGCCGCTGGGTTCTATAAAGTGAAAGCGCCGACCGCCCGGAAAAGAAAAGATGGACTGACTGATAGAGCCGCCAGCGGATTCAACCTCCGCTTGCGTGCTTTCTAGATCGCTACTGTAAAAAATAACCAACGCTGCGCCATTTTCTGCCGATGATTTCAGGCTGGACTGGTAAAACCCCCCATCCAATCCCTCGTTAGAAAAAGCGGCGTACTCAGGGCCGTAATCTTCAAACTCCCACCCAAAGGCGGCGGTAAAAAAGGCCTTAGTTGCGGGTAGGTCTACTGCTGGGAATTCAATATAATTTAGCTTGCCGTGTTGATTCATTTGAAGCTCCTAGGTATTTTGGTTGGCAACGGTATGCGCGTCTATTTTGATTAACTAACAAAGGATAAGAGTCAATGAAATACTTACACACCATGATACGAATTACCAATGTGGAAGCGTCGCTCGCGTTTTTTTGCGACCACTTAGGCTTGGTTCAGATGAGCCGTGATGACTATGAAGATGGCAGATTTAGTCTGATTTTCTTAGCAGCACCAGAGGATGAGGCTCAAGCAAAAAGCGATCGGCAAATGCAGCTTGAGCTAACCTATAACTGGGACCCCGAGGAGTACACCGGTGGGCGCAACTTTGGCCATCTAGCCTATGAAGTCGATAATGTCTATGAGACGTGTCAGCGTTTAATGGACGCCGGGGTGACCATTAACTTTCCACCGCGTGATGGTCGAATGGCATTTGTCCGCTCGCCTGACAATATTTCTATAGAGCTGTTGCAAAAGGGCGATGCGCTAGAACCTGCTGAGCCTTGGGTTTCAATGGAAAATATTGGAACTTGGTAACTAGTTTACCGCTTGCGCATCTAAGTATTGAGGGTTCACGTATTTTAGCCATATCAGCAAAATAATGATGGCACCCAAACATGGAACTAATTTTTGGCTACTTGGCAGGCCTACTAACGCTTATTAACCCGTGTGTACTGCCTGTATTGCCCATCGTGTTAGCATCGGCTTTACAGGCCGGCAAATATGGGCCGCTAGCCGTTGCTGCGGGGATGAGTATTTCGTTTGTCGCGTTAGGGATGCTGGTAGCCACGGTTGGCCATAGCATCGGCTTGACCGAATCTGTGCTGTCTCAAGCCGGCGCTGTGTTAATGATGGTGTTTGGTTTGGTGCTACTTATCCCGCAGCTTAATGAGCGCTTTGCCACCGCGACCGCAGGGTTTAGCGGCAGTGCAGATGAGCAAATTAATCACCTCTCTACCTCATCAGTTAACAGTCAGTTTTTGGGCGGTGTGCTGCTTGGGGCGGTTTGGTCTCCCTGTGTTGGCCCGACGTTGGGTGGCGCCATTTCACTGGCTAGCCAAGGTGAAAGCTTGCTTTGGGTGTTTGCCATTATGTGCAGTTTTGCACTAGGGGTGTCGAGCGTCATTTTAGCCTTGGGTTACGGGACACGTGAAGCCATCCGCAGTCGTCAGCAGCAGCTGCGCGGTTTGGCAGAAAAGGCTAAACCGATTATGGGGGTTACTTTCTTATTAGTGGGTTTGATGATTTTTTTCAAATTTCACTATGTTATCGAAGCTTGGCTGGTTGATGTACTACCAGACTGGTTTCAAGACCTTTCTACCACGTACTAATAAAGGAAAAATACTATGAAACGTCGTACATTTATCAGCTTAGTTGCAGGTTTAGCGCTATTGCCTAGTTTGGCTACCGCCACCAGCGTCGAGTACACGCCAGGCTTAATAAAGCAGGCACTGGCAGATGGCAAAACTGTATTTGTTGACTATGCCGCCACTTGGTGTAGCACGTGTAAGCGCCAAGAGCGGTTGATTAATCAGCTGCGTGAACGCAACCCTATTTACGATCAGCACTTAACCTTTGTAAGAGTTGACTGGGATGTGTATAGCACCCACGAGGTGACCGAATCGCGTAATATACCGCGTCGCTCTACGCTAATCGTGTTAAACGGTGAAGAAGAGGTTGGAAGAATGGTTGCAGGCACTGACATTAAGAAAATTAGAGCGCTGCTAGATGCAGGTGTGGCCAAAGCGCAGGCCAAATAAATTTGACGCAGTCCAATGAAAAACAGCCCCAATTATTGGGGCTGTTTTGCTTTTATCATCACGTTAAAAGCTGTCGTGCATTAGAACCTGACAGAGCAAAGTGAGTTGTGGTTAGGGCCCGTCTTGCGCCACTTACCTGTCCATACCCCTTTGTTTTTTGACGCGATAAGCGGACACTTCTTTTCAGCCTGAGCCTGATCCCAAATCGGTCCAGCGAAAATCTCACGCACATTGTTTGCTGCAGGCGCAGGCTTTTTAGGCAGCGGCACATATGTTGTGTCGGAGTCAGCGGAGTTAGCTGCGCTTCCATCCGCTTCAACACGGATTTGACAAACCGACTGGTTGTTTGCCCCCACTTTACGCCAGTTGCCTGTCCAGACGCCGTTGTTTTTTGAGGCGATTAGTGGGCACTTAGTGTTAGCTTGGTTTTGATCCCAAATTGGCCCAGCAGGTGCTTCTCTTACAATAGTGTTTGAACCCGCCGCTTGAGCTGGTTGCTTTTTAACCTTCTTAGCAAACCTAACTTCACAGGTGCCTTGCTGTTGATCACTGCTCTTTTCCCACTGACCTGTCCAAGTACCGTTTGCCTCCTCTGCAATGCGCTGACATTTTCTCTCGGCGCGTCTTTGGTTAAGGAGTCTTCCTGCACTAATGTCCCTCGTTCTTCTATCTGCTCTGTTTGGCTTTTCAGGTCTAGGCGGTTTAACCGCCGGTGTGTTTTGATTAATCGCAACTTTTAACTGACAGGTCGATTTGTTGCTTTGGATTTTGTACTGACCGGTCCACTGGCCTCGGTTGCTTTTAGCCAGTTCTGCACAGCGTTGGTTGGCGTGCTGCTCGCTCCAAATATACCCCGCCGCAACGTCTACCATTTTGTGGGTCGGTTTAGGTTTAGGTTTTGGCTGGTTCAGTGCCACTTTAAGCTCACAGCTCGACCGATTATTGGTTGTGGAAAACTTACCCGTCCATTGGCCTTTGTTGATTTTTGCTAATGCACTGCAACGCTGATTGGCATGATCTTGATTCCAAATACGCCCAGCATCGATGTTAACCATCTTATGGGTCGGCTTTGCTTTAGGTGGGATCAGAATTTCAATCTGGCAATAAGAGGGCTTAGTCGCTGTTTTTTCGCTCCAGTTACCTGTCCAGCGACCTTTATTAGCTTTAGCTAGCTGCTTGCAGGTTTCAGACGCGTGCGACTGGCTCCATAAACGACCGGCATCAACGTTTAACAGCTTCATCGGTGGTTTAAGGGGTTCGCGTTTAGCGGGCTTTTTCTGGTTGACAACCGGGTCAGGAATGTTCACTTCACAAGTCTGGCGTGGGCGACTGTATTCCCCCGTCCACGTGCCACCACTTTGAGCGGCAACATTAGGGCAAACGATGCGAGCGAATAGCCCGTTAATGATTGGGCCTGAGTTTACGTTGACTGTTTTTGCTTGAGCGGGTGAAAAAGATAAGCCTGCTGCCAGTAATGTGAGCGACATTCCAAGCACAGCATGTTTAGCGTTTAGTAATTTATTAATGTTAATTACTTTCATTATAATTTAAGCCTCCGTTGGGTTTCTTGGTCAATTGAAACTAGCACACTCTTTATCTATCTGTCTGGGTTATTAATGGTTGGGGGTGCAGGCGGCTTGAAAGGTATGTTTATTTGGCAAAGATGGATACAATTCCATCGAAATTTTACCCGTAAGATCACGTCTTCTAGCCTATGCAAACTCTCAACGTCATAATCAGCGAGCGCTCGTTTCGTACCGTTCTAATAGACTCACCGAAGGCAAATTTGTTCCGCTATTTAACGGGTAAAATCCAATGAGTCTTTCCACTTTCCCTGCATCGATTAATACCAAACTGTCGCTCTACTACTTTAGTTACTTCGCCGCTATTGGGGTTTTTCTACCCTATTGGACTGTGTATTTAAAAGAGATTAAAGGCTTTGACGCTTCACAGATTGGCGAGCTGATGGCGGTTTCGATGTTAACTAAAATGGTCGCCCCGATAATTTGGGGGTGGTTGGCTGATCGTTATAACAACTTAAGCATGATGGTGCGGATTGCTTGCGCCTTAACCTTGCTGAGCTTCTTAGTCAGCTACGTCAGTGACCGCTATATTGGTGTTATGTTTGTCATGGCTTGCTTTGGCTTTTTTTGGAGTGCTGCACTGTCGCCATTTGACGCGTTAACGATGAATCATCTGGGTGAGCATGCAAACCGTTACAGCCAAATTAGGCTGTGGGGGTCGGTAGGGTTCGTCGCTATGGTGCTGGTTTTGCCGGTGTTTATCGAGAGGCACGGCCTTACCTTGGTACTTGATGCAATGTCGCTGTTGTTTTTGATCAGTTTTATTATCGCCTGTTTAGTGCCCAATAAAACTCAGTCAGTGCAAACCGTCGACACCTCTAAAATATGGGATGTGTTGCGCAAACCCGCGGTGGGTGCGTTGCTGATTGCTTGCGCATTAACGATTGCCAGCCACGGGGCTTATTACACCTTTTTTACTATTTATATGAATGATCATGGCTACTCAAGCCTGTTCATTGGGTGGATGTGGGCGCTAAGCGTGATTGGCGAAGTGCTATTGTTCGCATATATGCACCTTTTAATGGCGCGCTACCGTGCTGAAATGCTATTTGTTGTCGCGCTGTTGATTACCGCGGTGCGTTGGTTTTTATTAGGGGGATTTGTCGATTCGGTGGTTGTTTTAATTATTGCGCAACTAATGCACGCAGCCACCTTTGGTTTGTATCACGCAGCCGCCATTCATTTGATTCATGGTTATTTTCCAGGACGATTGCAAGCAAGAGGACAAGCGCTATATTCAGGGCTAAGTGCAGGTTTTGGAGGTGCAGTGGGTGGCTTGTTAAGTGGCTATGCGTGGAATGGCATTGGTAATGAAATGACGTTTTACGTGTCTGGGCTGATTGCGCTATTTGCAGGAATAATCGCTTGGATTTGGGTGCGTTAAGTCGCGCTAGGTTTAACCGCCATAAAGGTCACAAATGCAGTATTGGCGTTGATTATCTCGATGTGTTCAAACCCTACGCTACTTAGTGCATTGAGGTACCAACTGCTTGGGTATGTCACTAAGATGCCGTCAATTTGTTGGCGTTTTTTTTCAATTTCAGCCTCAGTCACCCCATTGCTACGTTTCTGGTCGTAATAGAGCTCATGCACCCGCTCGCTGCTAGACACCTTGTCCGACAAAATTAAGGTACCGCCGGGTGCTAAGGCACGCATAATCGATTCAAGATACCCCAATGGATTGCGAATAAAATGCAGCGTCCAGTTGTTTAGCACATAATCAAAAGGCCCGTGCGCCTCTGGAAAGCTATCGCTATGAATCAGTGTTGCCTTGGCAAATGAGCGCTTGAGCATATCGTTGGATGAGTCAACACCGTAAAGGTCACGGTAGCCTGCTGAGTGCAGCTGTTTTAAGGTTTCGCCTGTTGCGCTGCCCACATCGATAATCTTGGGCTGTTTTTGGGGCGATTTTGCGATGATTCGAACACACAAATCAATGACTCGTAGGTAGTCCGGAATCTCGCGCCGCGCAATCCCATCAAACACTGCGGCTACCTGTGCGTCAAATGCCCATTGGCCCGCTTTTGCTGTACTGCTAAGCGAGGCGGCTTGCTTTTGGTATTCATCTGTCTTTGCCAGCGCTGCGGGGTCATTTTCCCATGAGAGTTTTTGTCCGGACTGTGTGGGTAAGTGGCTCTCAAGCGTGCTAAGCGGCTGCTGTGTTTGGTTGTAAAAGTAACGAACGGCAAAGCGCGTGGCAAGGTCACTACTGCCCAGTGTGCTTTCGTCATAAATCACAGTTTCAGGAATAAGTGGAAATATCAGCTTAGCGGCCTCTTTAGAAAAACCATTGAGCCGAAACAAAATATCCAACGCAGATAGGGAGGTGGACGCCGAAATACCCAGCATCGACTGGTCCCCCGTGTCGAGGTTGACTTCCTGATCGGTTACGTACTCTGTTACCGCAACATCTAGTGGCAGTTTTCCAGTGCGCATGCCGCGCGGATAATTAGTTTCTACCACCACCTGCTTGCGAGCAATTCGACAAGCCTGATCGATAATGGCTTGAGTGTCGATGAAGTGATACAGCACCCCCGCTAATAATACTAAGTCAAACGCATTGTCATCGGCAGCTTCTAAATAGCTTCGTATGTTGTGTTGGATGATGTGTGCACGGTGTTGCCAATGCGATAACAGCAGTCGGGATTGAGTGACATAGTTTTTCTGGATTTCAACGCCTGTATAAGAGGCTGCACCATTAGACAGCGCCCATTGGCCCGCTGCGCCATTGCCAGAGCCTAAGTCCAAAAGCGTTTTACCGCGCACCTGTGTTTCAGGCAGTAGCACGGAAAATTTGGCTTCTAAAAATGCTTTGCTGGTCGGATTAAAGCCACGATTGCGCCGGTTGTCATCTTGATAAAAAGCGGGGTGATTATCGAAAGGCTTTTTATTTTGGTTGGCCATGAGTCGTCGCTAGCTGGATTGCTTTCACAGAAAGGATGGATGGTATTGAGTTTGAACTTGTTTATCAAAAATATACATTCAAATTCACCTCGTGTCGTTGGGTTTTCGTAGTGGCTTTTAAGGGGATTTGGAAAATGACTGCTTCACTTCATCGGTTTAGAGCTGAAAAAGGCCTGTTATCTTCAGTTAATGTCCTTTTTTAATGGTATTATTTGTTAACTAATACATAAAATAAGATCAAATAATAACTTCGAAGATAGTTTTTGGCTGTTTCTGGTCAAAATATAATTATAAATAACTGATTTAAGAACATATAGCGACATAGGGAGTAACGATGGAACCGAGTTTTAAAAAAAATACGATGACCACAAGGCGATTTTGTCCAAAATGCGAGAGCTTTAATATTAGGAGGGTACGTAGGGGAGTAATTAAAAAGTTTTTATTAAATGGCGCCCCTCAGTTTCAATGCGATGATTGCGGGGCTAAATTATCTGAGAATGTATTCTCCACCAACGAACTTAAAAAATTGCCTGAATTTTTCAGTTGAGGGTGTTTGATTTCTAAACCCCGCTTTAAGTTAATACCACTATGCCAAGCACCATGAGAGTTGCTGTGCATGAGGTGTCTATAATGCCAGCACTTAGGATGCTGGCATTTTTAATGTTGCCCAACACTATCAAAAATAATAATTGTTATTTAAATAGATAGAAAATAATTTATTAGCATAAGGCGTAAGCGTAATTAAATAATAATAAAGTATTTATTATTCAGTTAGTTAAATGTGTTTAGTGCAAAGTTGGCACGCTCATTGCAATATTGTTTTTGACAATCAAAAAGCAATAAGGAGTTCAGCAATGCAAACTAACTACGACGTTATCTACGATGCCAACACTCAAACCGTTCCTGTGAAATCTTGGACGCGTGGAGTGCCATTTGCCGACAACGCAAAACAACAACTCCGTAACATTTCAACGCTGCCTTTCATTCATAAATGGGTCGCCGCGATGCCTGATGCGCACTTAGGTAAAGGCGCTACAGTGGGAAGTGTGATTCCTACCGTGGGTGCGATTATCCCTGCCGCAGTCGGTGTGGATTTGGGGTGTGGCATGATGGCAGTCAAAACCAGTTTGCGTGCAGACCAACTACCTGACGCCTTATTTGCTATACGCAGTGGCATCGAAGCGACCGTTCCTCATGGGTTTAACCCCAGAAGTAGAGGGCGTGATAACGGTAATTGGGGGAATATCCCCGATGATGTGGCGCAGGCCTGGCAGCCTCTAGATGCAGGTTTTAAAGCGATGCAAGACAAGCATGCGTTTTTAAAAAACGGCAACAATATCAACCAACTCGGAACCTTGGGCAGTGGTAACCACTTTGTTGAGATCTGTATTGATCAAAAAGACAGAGTCTGGGTGATGTTACATAGCGGGTCTCGAGGTGTCGGTAACCGTATCGGGATGCATTTCATTGCGCAGGCCAAGAAGGAAATGGAGCGCTGGATGATTAACTTGCCCGACAAAGATTTGGCTTATTTGCCTGAAGGGAGTCAGCATTTTGGCGATTATGTTAGTGCAGTTGCTTGGGCACAGGACTATGCGCGCATCAATCGTGAGGTGATGATGGCGCGTACCTTAGAGGTGTTGAAAGCGCATATCGATGAGCCGTTTGAAGCACGTACCGAAGCGGTGAACTGTCACCATAACTACATCAGCAAAGAAGACCACTTTGATGAAAACGTTTGGGTAACCCGAAAGGGTGCCGTGAGCGCGCAGAAAGGCGAGATGGGAATTATCCCAGGCAGCATGGGTGCGAAATCATTCATTGTGCGTGGTCTGGGAAATGCCGATAGCTTTTGCAGCTGTAGTCACGGTGCGGGGCGTGTGATGTCGCGGACGCAAGCCAAACGTGTGGTGTCGATGGATGAGCACGTGAAAGCACTGGATGGCGTAGAGTGCCGCAAAGATAAAGGCGTATTAGATGAGACCCCGTCTGCCTATAAGCCGATTGAAAAGGTTATGGAAGCGCAAAAAGACTTGGTCGAAATTGTGCACACGCTAAAGCAGGTAGTGTGCGTCAAAGGATGATTTAAATATAACGATGAGCCTGCTTAGTAGGCTCTTAAAAATTTGGCCTAAAGTTGTCTTGCAAGCGGCGCTGGTTCTAAATGCCAGCCTGACACCGCCTTCACTGAAGGAGTGAGTGTATCTGCAACGCAACGGTCAGATAGGTCGTCTAGACGACTTTGCTATAGCTCACTGGTAGAGCAATTGACATTGGATCAATGAGTAGTCGGTTCGATTCCGACTAGCAAACTACCCCTCCACGGTAGCTATATCGCCCGAAAGGGCATCTCAGGCGATAGCCTCCTGGGGTAGCTTTACAAGCAATGGAAGATTCCTCGCCGACTCTTTTTTTGTGAGTGACGTTTACCGCCAGCATTTGGACTGCCATTGGCAAGGGTCCAAAAGGTGCGACTGAATACGGTGCAGGACTGGCCGTATGCTTTCCCACTTTTTGTAATTGTCAGTGCCCGTTTGGGTGTGGAGGCTGCGCCGCTTTAATTTTTCAGGGTTCCCAAAGAAACGGTGCTCTGTACAGCAAGGAGAATAACCATGTTATTAACTAACAAAACAATCATTCCAGAATCACATCGTGGTTTGCTGTTTAAAAACCAGCAATTTGTTGAAGTCTTGGAAGCAGGGCAGCATAGCTTTTGGGATTGGAAATGGGAATACACGATTCATCAGGTAGCCGTTGTCGATACGCTAAAAACAGGCGTGGAAGAAAAATGGCTGCACTTGATTGACCTTCACCCCACAGCTTTTGCTGAGCATGTTCAAGGCTGGGCAACTGGTGAAGATGAAGTCGGTTTGGTTTACCAGGATGGTGTGTTGAAAGACATCAAAGCACCCGCACAGCGTGGAGCTTACTGGAAGACGCAACGTAACATTGAGGTGCGTAAAATCGATATCAGTGAAGATTTCAAACTAGACAAAAAGTTGGCGCGTTTGGTGTCATCAACTCGTGAAGCACAGCTTCGTGATACTGCCATGCATGCGGTCACATTGGCTAATGTCGCTGAGGGTCATACTGCGTTTTTGGAAATTGATAGCAAA